>JAABUL010000954.1_pt1 | contig 58631 bp, 49 predicted proteins | sample 5559151 | NCBI WGS metagenome assembly JAABUL01 (sample SAMN10711876, study PRJNA513368) | rock metagenome | isolation source: Antarctica rocks | place: Antarctica: Victoria Land, Pudding Butte sud
TCCCCCCCCCCCCCCCCACCATTCCCTCTAAATCGTCGCAACACTCACACCCCCCCTATGCCCATTTCCACCCCCACCCGCATGCGTAATCCACACCACACTAGCCCGCTTAACCAGCACCGCCTGCGCCGGAAACCGGGCCCGACCCGAATTTCCCTTTTTTTTGCAATCTGGAAACGGTGGAACAGCAGCGGCGGCGGATGCTTGTTCTGAGGTGGTGGTGGGTGAGGGCTGCGGAGGCGGTGGCTGGGCGGGTGTGGTGATTCGAGGCGGAGAAGACGAAGAAGAGGAAGAAGACGAAGAAGAAGAAGAGGGATCCCCCTGTGGCGAAGACGGGGGTTTAGGTTCGGAACCGGACGCGAGCGGCGTGGACGGCTGCGTCTTCTCCGCGGCGGGCGGGGGGGGCAGTTCTTGGATTCGGGGGGAGGGGGAGGGAGGGTTGGTAAGAGGGGAGTTGGTGGTGGAGGGAGGCGAGATACGGGGTCTGCGGGTGGACAACGGAGGGGGAGAAGGCGGGGTCACTGGCGGCGAGGAAGGGCCTGACGCACAAGGTAATCAACATGCCGTTCTGTTCCGTTTATGTACAAAGGAGCAGCGGGCGCTTATGTGCAATGTTCCTCGCCGGAGAAGAACGAGGAGGAGCGAAAAAGTATCCATGGGAAGAATTATCCACAAATTTGTGAGGGAAGCAAGTAGTATGCGCGAAATTTTAGAATCCCTTACCCTCACCTAGATCCAACCCTCCAACCTCATCCCCCACAAACCCACCGTCCTCCTCCTCAACCACCCCCCCGCCCCTCGAGTTCTTCATCCACTCGGCATACATCGTCCCGCTCCCGTTCTGCCTCGCATGCAACGCCTTCCCGCCCCCACCACCGTCGCCCAGATCCTCGCGTTCATAGTAGCTTGGTGTGGCCAGAACGACTGGGTTCTGGTGGTGCTGATTGTATTGCGCAAACGCGCGCTCGCGGGAGGGTAAGCTACCAGTGACTTGTTCGTTCTCGACCATGACGATCATCCAGACGCCGACCTGGTCATCGGAGCCGAGCAGGGGGGTGCAGGATATGTACCTCGCCCTTGAGGCTGCTACAGCACTGCTGCTATGAGCGTTCGCGTGGCGACTCGAGGGGCGAGAACTGGCGTTGTCGTTTTCGTTGTTGTCGTTACGACCTTGCGGCAGCCACATGACTTTTGCAGTAACGGAGTCGCCTTTTTCAAAGGCATCACTGAGGCCATCACGGACATGGGCGGGACCGCCGATGCGGGAGAGGAATGGGGATTGGAGGAGGCCGGGGATGCGGAGGGCGGAGGAGACGAAGATGATGCGGAGGGAGGGGTAGGGGCGGACAAGGAGGTACTATGGTGGCCGGGTTAGCGGCTGAGTCTTGGGAGTGGGCAGGTTCATAGGGAAGATTACGTTTTGATATACCCCGGGTAGTTTCCCCGAGGGTCCTAGCGAAGGTTGAGCCCAGGCCTGATGGCGCTCATTTCCCTCCTCGTCCTCCTCGGCCCCTAGCACTACCCTTCTCGGATGCCTGACGCTGGGATCTCTCCTCCCGTTCGCCCCTCTCACTGACTGCTGCACACTGCTCTGCATCGAACTACTCCTGCTATGCCCCCCCAATGCCGAACTCTCCTCCACCGAAAGCATTTGTCCAAACTCGTTGAGCGCTCTTAGCGGTTTTCTAGATAGATCTTCGTCGGTTTCGGAGCTATCTTGGTTGCGCTGGCGGGATTTGCCTTCTTGTAAAGTGCGTTCAAAGGAATCGAGACCGCGGCCGTCTTCGATGAGACCGGAGACGTCGATTTGGGCGCCGATGAAGTAGCGGACTATACCGCGATTGTCGTAGAGTGGAGCAACCATTACGAGGTTCATGAAGGGGGAGCCGTCTCTTCGACTATTTAAGAACATGTCAGATAAACTATGTGCTGAGCTTGGTGTAGTTCAGACTCACTAATTGAGTACTGTTTCGAAGACTTCTTGTCCGGACTGCACTGCCGCCTTTATTCTTGCGATGCATGCTCGATCCGTTTTTGGACCTTGTAGGAAACGGCAGTTTTTGCCTATAACATAGTCTCTTCCATATTGTGTTGTTCGGTAGAATTCTGATCCATTCCATGGAAGTCAGCCATTGCCCTCTGCCATAGACATGTTCATATTGTCGGAGGCTCGTACCTTCGCTAGCATAAACAATCGGGTTATCCTTCTGGTTCGGATCTGACAAGCAAAAGACCTCGGCGGACCCTGCAACAAGTTCGCGCATCACTGGCATAGCTGTCCCGGTAATCTCTCTTACAATTGTCTCCGTAACCACCTTGACCAATCCAAACGTGATATATGCAGGTAGGGCGTCATGAACCAGACTATCGAGAGCTCTTTTTGCCCGGGCTTCAAATCGTGCGTCAATTGTGGCGGCGGCGCAAAGTATCTGACTTGAGTGCTCGCCCGGAAGCGGTTTTATTGACTCGGCCAACGCATTCGCATAATCCACCGCCTTTATCGCTTTCTGGGCCTCTAGATAACGTACGAGTACGGGAGCGGAAGATGGTTTGTAGCGATTGATAAAGGTAGTAAATCGGAGGAAGAAAGCTGGGTCGCGCAGTATCACTTCTAGGTGCTCGGCCGAGAAGAGCCGTTCTGACAATGAATCGAGCAGTTTGACCGGTTTGTTGGGAGGCGGAGGGCGGAGATCGAAGTTCTGGGCATGGTCGCCAGGCGAAGGATAACCCATACGGTGATGAGTGTCGGGCGAAGAGTGCTCACGGTCAAGCACGGATGGACGTGGGAGGGGCGACGGGGGAATTGGAAATTCTGCGCTCATGGGCGACCCTGTCGAAGGTAGGACGACAGTATCGTTGAGAGGTGTTTGATCTTGGGTCTGGTAATCAATTGGTCGCACCGTCGGGCTGCTCTTTTTGGCCGGCAGCCGTGGCACCACCGCAACTTGCTGGTTCAGGTTCTGGTAGGCCGACTCATCGGCGTAGGTGTTGGAAGTCGATGCCGACCGGTGGCTTTTGGAGCGCTTGGATGAGTCCGACTTTTCTGATTTATCAGATTTGGAAATCTTGAGTCCATTCTTTATTCGTCCCATATCGAGTCCGACGTCAAAGACTCTGCGCGACATGGCAGGGCTGCTGGCCGTGGAGGAGAAGACGCGATCGAAGATTAACGAAAAGTCGTGGGAATCACTTAGGGAGTCATTCATAAAGTATGGTGCATGAGACTACCAATGCCAGACACGGCCAATGGGGATTCCGGCAAACTGGCACCGGAGGGAGTGGTAAGGTAGCCTGGTAGGGACAGGCGACGGCTGGAGGGCGGCCCGGCGTGAGATTTGAGATGAGATGCAAGGAACGGGGTCCAGGGAAATCAAAAGAGAGATCGAGGTGGTGTGTGGAGAAGCTAGTAGTGTGTAGCACCATGAGGCATCTGTCAACAATACGGATGAACGCTTCTTGCAAATAAATTGGAAGCTCAAGTCACCGACGCGAGAGAATCGTTGGATAAGAAGTGGAATGGGGGCGCAAGCTCAATCATGACAGAAAGAAGCATGGCCAGACTAGTGTACGATATCATTCTCTGGTGGGTACGAGAGTACTGAATAAAGAGCCATATCGTCAATGAAGGTAACCTTGGAGAGTAGATATTATGAATTCATGATGACGATTCGATATCTGGAGCTCATCGGCGACTCTCCTACCTAGTACACAGTAATGCAAAGCCTCCCACGACCCTAGTGCCATGAGGGGCAAGCGTGGCACCATAATCCAAATCCCAATCCCAGACTACCTTACCTACCTTACCTACCTACCACGCCTACCTACCTAACCTAGGTGCCTAAGGTAGGTACCTTATTCAGCGCATCTGAAATCTCAAATCTGAAATGTGCGCCATGCAATTTGATGGATAAAGCCCAGGCAAAGTACTTCTGAATTCCTCAAATGATATACAGTAGAAGCCACTGTCGGAAATCATCGTGCGATTACTGTTGGCCAGATTACTCGCGCGATACGTGATGGTATCATGGTTAATCACGGTCCATTCCATAACCAGGCCCTCGGGTGTCTTTCCGGCATCTGGGACTATAGTGGCCACCCCCTTCCTGCGGGTTATCCCGGCACCAGCATCCATCATGCCAACTTCGGTCAACCTGGATTTGCACAAGGCCATGGTCAAGGTATTATATTATGTATATCGACGAATGGCGCAGCTGAAGGCCGATTGGTTTGCAGTTTGGCCCCAGAGTCGGCAATGATTTCCCTTGCGGTGGTGTGCTGTGCATCGTTTATTCGTGAGTACATAGGTAATCTGTACTTTAATCTCAGATTCGCAATCGGGAATAGATCGATCGCGAAAGATGCGCAACCAATTTGAGCGACAACGTGCTTGGGTTTCAAGCTGCAACCTGAACTGGTTACTTCAGCCGTGTGCGCGGGGCGATCGGCGATCGGAAGAGATTCGCGTAATTCAGGGGACGATTCGGATGATCTTCCTGCCACACTCAGCCTTGCATAAAAGTATGCATAACGGCCGGGTTTAAGGTATCCCCAGCGGGCCACATGCGCGGACACAAAATACTATTGTTTTATTCGGCCATTATCAGTGTGCAGTACATGCTCGCTCTGTGCGCTATTCTACATAGCAGGTGCATAGCAGGTTGACGTATAGAAGGTTCAAGAGACCATGTAATGATAAGAGAGTATTGTACACCATCAAGAAATAGACCTTTCGGTTGCATATGGTGGTAAACGGCAAAAGCAAACATGTATTAGCTTGAAATCGCAAACAGATAGAGATTCAAAACTCCCTTTGTGGAATATCGGAAAAATGACAGAAGGGGGTATATAGATACAAAAAATGTCATCACCCATACTCCTCCTCGAACCAAATGAACGCCTTGTCGTTGTTGGTCTGGAGGAGCCAGTTTTAATCTCGAGATATCCAAGAATCCCAAAATCATCGCATCATGGAGCTGTTGCTCAAAAAGCCTCCCCGTTAATCTCACCGTCCAGGACTCGCCGTGCCGCATCAAGTCGTCTTCGCCACGCCCTTCCTTCATACTTGCTCCCCTCGATGCCCGCAGTATGAAGATGGCTGCAGACATTCGACAAGCTCGTTACCAGCCGTTCCACGAGTTCCTTGTCGCTACCGCTGAGTTGGAGCTGTTCACCTTGATTCAAGGGGCTTGTGGCAGTAAGGATCGAAAACAGTTCAGCTGAAGGGAATGGCGAAATGGCACAGCCGATGTTCTTTGATGGCTCGGACAGGGAATTGGATCGTCCGGGAATTGTAGACGATAGTGTAGGAGACACATTTACTGGGAATCTCCTGACTGTAGCTCCCCGCATACTTCGAATCCTCCGTGGAACTTCTGCTGGAGGAGCTTCGACCGGACTCGTAGCAAGCTGGTGTGGAACGGAAAAACCTGGCTCGAATACTCCTGCTCTGGGACGTTGATGGATCCATTCATCCTCGTCTGCCTCCGATGCTCTCCCTTCCGTAGCTGTTGCAAAAGTAGCGACCGTCGATATCGACCCAGCAGAATCTTTCCTGTAATGACCGTTCGGATTATATGAATCATTCCCTTGTCCTACCTTCGGAGTCCCGTTAGCGCTGTCTTCAATCTTTTGTGGTTCCTCGACCGTGGCGGTAGCAGGTTTGGTTGTTTCGACCGAGTACATTGAGCTATTACTGCTACTTCGGCTAAGATCGCCTCGACTGACAGCACCGATGCCGCTGTGGAGGAAGAAGTGTTCATAGTCAAAGGCATCTGGACGGTCTTCGTGTCTTTCGCCAACAGGCGTAGGAAGAGACTCATGGTAGTCTTGATCGCCATACAAGCTGTCTTTTTCCTCTTCAACTGTGATAATATTGATTGACTCGGAATCCGCTTGGCGGAACTCAAATCCTTCCTCGGCTGGGGGATCGACATCAGGCTTGATGTTTTCCTGAAACACTTGATCTACATCGACGTCGTGTTGCCGAGGATGCAACAAGCTACCATCTTCGGAGCTTTCCTCAATGATTGTCGGCTCTTGACTGTGCTCTGTGCTTCGCACCAACTGTTGCTCTTGCGATCCTGGTCTTAGCGTGTCGCCTTGGTCTTGTGGTAGTCGACTCGAAGGCGGCACGCTCGACCCCCGCGCTGCTTGAATCTCTCGACGGCCCAGAGATCCAGTGTAGAACTGCTCGGCTGCGGTAAAAGGACTTGGTGTTCGCAAGCTCTGTAGGCTTCGTCTTCTCATGCTGTCGTGACGAGCTCGCTGTTTCAGACTCGATATTTTTCCTTTTAAATCCTGCATTTGATCCCGCAAATCACGCATTTGGTTAGTCGAACGTGCTCTAGTAAGTCCGTTAGCGGGAGGATTTTCGGCATCAAATGTCGCCACGTCTGAAGCTTTCTGGCTACTCGAAGCATTATCAGACTTCTCGTCTGATGGTGGGGTTATTCCTCGAGAAGCTGGCGATTCAAATGAAGCAGGAGCAGGACCATCTTCATGAAGAGGTTCCAGCGAGTTATTGTAATGCCCAGCGTAGCTCCCGTTACGCGTCAAACCAGTCCAAAACCAATTACGAGAGGCTCCTTGACCTTGCTCTTCAGATGCTTCGTTGAAATCAGACCCCGTGCCATTCGAACCCAATGCGCTCGAGGCTCGCACACCATCTCTTTTTAGCTCTTCGGCGCGGGCATGCAATGACGATGAAGGGACAGCAGTCTCACTGGACACCCTCAAGTGGCCTTTGCTGTTGGCAGAGGATAGCGTCGGATTCGGCTGAACGGATTTTTGGGGCGCGAAGCCTCCGTTACTACTTCCTGGTATCCTGTACAGTGAAATTCCCTCAGCATTCCGACTTGCGAACGATGACATCGAGGATGAAGGTCTCGAATTGAGGCCACTTCGAGCGCGGCTGAGATTACCCTCCATATTCTAGGACAAGTCAGCAACGTCGAGAGTAGTATGGAATTCGTGCAAGGCAGCTTACAGTAAGCCTCTTCTTGGCGTTTGCTAGAATCTGTTCTGCCCGTATAGACATTGCGGCACTTGAATAGGATTCGTTCATATCGCCGTTTGGCCCTGCGTGAGTAGCCCCGTCAGACATTACGATCTTGTCCTCCCACGCCCCGTTTGCTACGAAGCCATTGCCCTTGAAATCTTGATATTGACTCGTAATCTCACCATTTGAGGGCCCATCAAAGCCTTCCCATGTCTCCTCGTCGGCACCGTCAGACACGACGTCGCTTGCACTTGTGAGATCGTATTCATCGTGTAAAGTTGGGGAAGATGCTAGAGCTGAGCTCATGCTTGTCCGCTGACTTTGCCTGGAGCGTTCTCCATCCGCCCTAGAGTTGGTATCCCCACCCCTCAACATTGTCATGTCGGGCTCCTTATCTCGTGATCGATGGCCATTCCCGAACAGATTAAGTACCGCCTTCCGCATTGGTGCTGGGCCATCCGAAGGATAGGAATGTGGAGAAGGCGGAAGCTGATAGTTTCTGGGAGGAGAGGATGTGGTATCCGAAAAACCGGAGTCGAAAGGGAGGATCATGTCAGGATTGGTGAGAGTCGGCGAGGGTAGATGATCGGATGCCATGTGGGAAGCGGAGAGGACTTGCATGGCGAACGGCTTTGTTTCTTGCCCAACGGCTTTTCGCATCTGGATCTGCAGGTCACAGGTGCATGGTGCGTTTGAGAGAAGCGCAACCGGGGCGTTGGTTGGAGGAATGTCTGTGCAAGGCTCCCAGCAAAAGTGCGAGTCTCAGCGCATCTTGGAGAAAGAGCCAATGAGGGCGGGGGATAAGAAGGGGAATGATGGGAGGGAGTCGATCGCAAGGACAGACAGGAACAGAACTGCTGTCCGAGAGAGACGAACGTGCTCCGTCCGCTTTGCGGCAAGTGAATTGTTTCTATTGTTTTGCGCACAGCAGTCGAGAGAAGCTGCAAGCACACCACCGCATCTAATTCCGAAATTGGAGGCCCCGCGCCGATGCATCCTTGCAACTTCTATTGGTGAATATGCAGGTCGAGCCGTTTCTCCCATCCGACCTTATCATCATGTCCGCAGAGAGTTATTGGTACTCGGACCATATGATAAACTGCAAGTCCTTCTTGGTGCTGCGCCTGTACATTTTTCAGAACCCAGGAGCACTAGACAGTAGAACTAGCGCAAAAACGGCAAAAGACTGAAGCAAAGAGCAACAGACAGTGAAGGTTTCCTACAAGACATCCATCAGCAACACTGCTTGATCCACGAGGTACACATCATAACACACGGGCAGCCTGCTTCGCTGCGTAAGGTTCAAATTAGGTTGATGAGATGTTCTCCGCATGTCTCATGTTATTGTGGTGCTAATCTAAGACATTTATTGTTTGCTTCCGTTGAGTATCTCTTCTTCCTGTTTCCCCATAAGATCATCCCAAAGCACTTGACCGTCATCCAAACTTTTTGCGCCCGTCTCCTTTTCTTTCTCCTGCTTCCATCCGATCTCCCCGTATGTCCAGCCTATCCTGCATTACCAATCATCAATCTAGAAACCCCAGCTCTTTCATGCGGACTCATGTAGACGGTTGAACATCGGAAATCTGCTCGGATCTATCTCACTGTCTTTCGCCAGAGCTATAGATCGGATTTGCTGTACACCAACAAGCTACATTGCATACTGCAAGACATCGAGTCTACCGGTCCGGCTCACAAGGCCTGACCGAATATCGACTCAAACTGAGTAGCATCCCGATACCTAGCAATTCCCTACATCCGTTATTGAGTTCTCGTCTATCCAGTGCATGATGGAAACTTGGAATCGCCATTTGAGGCTGTCGAGTCAATCTTTGATGTCGTGTCTTGCTGTACTCCCGTGGGAGATGGCTTTTCAAGGTAAAACATTAAGTGTGTCTAACTTCTAATTGCGTATTGCAGAAGAAGTTTGAAAATCAGGCTTCAGCTTTGTCAATTGGAATCTATTCGCAATTGTTCTTCATCAACAGTCGTATGATGAGGTCCAATCGTTGATTAAACCCGCCAAGTTATACTACACAAGAGTCGGTGGAGCGCTTTGTGAACATTCTTGAATGCCCGTGACCACGGGCAATTCCATGATACATAGCGACTCCGGGACAGTCGTAGGACGGGGCCTCACATAGTATTGTCGTCGTGGCGTTTTGCTCATAAGACCTGAGCATTGCTAAGAATGCTTCCACACCGACTTGAACTGGTGATGTGGTATCAATCCATCGTTGTAGAGGAGGAATACGAAAGGAACGAGCCCGAAGGATAACTCGGGGAGCCTAGAAAAAAGAGATCAAGGACTGGAGTGGTCCGTTCACAACCATGGCAGCAATCATGGCGATTTTGGTCTGGTGGCTGCCGTTCGGACGAGGTGCCGGAGAAGTGGACGTCCGTGGGTGAATGGGGCTGTCGGAAGAGTCTTATGTAATCCGCGATGGAGTGAACGATGCCTTGAATTGGTTTGCTATAAGATTGAGTACGTGGAGTTTGGTGGAGATCAAGGCCCTCTGGGTAGGGTATCTTCACCCACGAAGGACTCAAGTTTGAAAGGTTCCTCGAGAGAAAAGCCAGCAAGTTCTCTTTACAGTCTTGTGTGCAATGTTCTGTCAAGGCAATTGCAGCAACCCCTATAACCAAAACTATATATATACTCCCGTGCTTTTCCGTCGAAAGAATCTATGCTTGGCATCAGCCTAGAAAGCAAGGCGCTGAACGAGGAGAGTGAGGAGACGGATAGTTCCATAGAACGGCTTATGGGATACCTATCCCAGGGGAGTCGCGCTGTTGTGCAGCGGAGTGGTCAAGGAATTTCAATCAATAAATCGTCTTTCTTCTGAAAAGCTTTTGGTTTCCTCAGTGTCTGAGCCAAACGAAGGATTGCCCGATTCTTAAGTAATCAGAAGGACGAAAAGCCTAGGCAAATCGTGAGAAGATGTGTTGACGTTTTTAGCGCTGCCAGTCTGCAGAAGCCGTAGCTGTTTGGGTTGATTCTCGAGTTGGATTATGCTGCAGCATCTGTACTATGCAGCCAGGGGTATGCATCTCGTTGCCGATTCTTGGTCTTGAAGATCTGCAACTGAACTCTACGATCGAATTGCAAGGCGTAAGTATTATCTCTTTCTTCTCCTGAAGCAGTTGACACAGGCCGTCTTCTTCAAAGTGGATCTCCGAGAGGCATTTGCCACAGAAAACCGTCTTTTCAGAAGTACTAGAGACATATTGTCTTTAGACGTCGAATTCAAGGTGTGTCCACCGGTCAACGATCTCCTTGAAGTCGATCTCTTCCATCTAAATTTAATCCTTTTAGAATCCTTACCGATTGTATGCCTTTTCCATATCTTCTTCCCACTAACAAAGGGTAAGAAAACCAACGGCAACAAAGTACGGCGATCGCGAGGAAAACGACCGTGCTCTAGCGGCTTTTCGACTCAGATCGGTGAATCGGTGGTTGAGAGCTTTTCGGAGCAATGTGAGACACCTTGTAAGTTTTGATGAAAACATTGTTGAAGTATTGCCATGAAAGTAGTCGACTCTGGGTCGAACTACGAATTGCCGAAGTTGAAAGCCATCGCGGACCCTTAAACGAAAGCGATTCGTCTACTCGTGTGGTCTCGCACTCTGTTCGTAGAGCGAGAGCCATCTCAGCTCGGTATGAATTCCTAGGAGTCTCGATACTGGCAAGGTTGAAGTGCTGATACGAAAGTAGTCAGCTCTCGGTTGAGATACGAGTTACCAAAGTTGAAAGCCACGAGCGAAGCTCTCCGCAGGACACTCCATTCGCCGTTCGAGCTCTCTCTATTTCTCCCTTGAGCTAGAGAAGTCTAAGCTCTTTGCGGTGGCTATCGCTTTGAAACCAGCTGTTTATGAGCGTAGGAGAGCGCAGCGACTGGAACGTTGACATGAGAGTTATCAACTTCCCATTGAAATACCATGAGCCACTTCCGTCAGGGGCTTCACTATGGCTTTCGAATCCGGCCAATGCGCTTAAATTTGTTCCTCCCTTCATCTGCGTAAAAGCTTATTGTCCTGAGCTTCCCTCGATCGTGGTGCCTAGATAGCCAAGTACTCTGATATAGACAAGTGGCTTGCAAAAGAACGTTGTTTTTTCTGATTGTGAACCAAGTGATAAAAGTGTTGACTTGAAAGTAATCAACCCTGGGTTGACCTTTGCGCGGAGAAATGTAGCTCTTATATGAAGCTGCCAGCTGTCTCTCCTTATATTCATGTTTTTTTTTGACTCCTCTCGTCCATGAGGAAGCTCGTTGTCCTAAGCTTTCGTTGGCCGTAGACCCAAGTGGCCGAGTACTCTAATATAGGCGTGTAACTCAAGGATGAAAAGCAATGTTTGGGAAACCACGCCACTGTTCTCCTTCCTATTGTATTGGTGAAACAGTCCGAGCGTTGCTCAATATGTCCTGTTGTTCTCAGAGTATGACTGGCGGAGTGAGGATATGGTACTACTCGAGGTGGGCACCCCAATCTGAGCCAGTAAAGGGTCACCGCAATGTGTCTGGGCTATGCCCATAGGTCTGATGGGGGTGCTCGGCGATGCTAGAGCTTTGAATATGGTAGAATGTCTGATAATATACGACGTAGGAGAGTTAGGAAGTGAGGTAAGACGACATCGTGAGGGTTGTGTTGAATTTCTCGGGGTTTTCGCCCTACTATTCGTCGCTGTTATGCATTAATCGAGCACTCAGCTCTGCTCATGCGCCAAAGTTCACTTCCCAAGTATATAAAGGCACGAGGTTGAAAGATTTCATGGAGTAGAGCGAACGAGGCGCGATGTTCAGCGTGAGGGGAACGACAGGAGTGCCGCAGGGCGATTTCTAGTTGATCTTCGGCACTGCTATTCGTCAGTAGGTGAATCGCAGTGGAGAATCATATATTAAAAGTGAGAGGGTTCAAGATAGTAAAAGACTAGGTGAATGAATTTCAGGTGGAAAAGATAACAGTCAATGTGAGATATAGGCAGGGTCAAAGCATAAGAAACTTCGAGTTGGAAGGGATTCGATTAGATGGTTATCAGGCGAAGAGAGTAACGGTCAAGGTCCGCAAATTCCAAATGGAGAAGTTTCAGGGGGAACATGCCCTAATTGAAGTGAGACAATTTCGAGGTGAACTAGACCCAAGTAGATGATTTCCGAATGGCTAAAACTCGTTATTAACTTCAAGAATCCCAGGAAAAGAATATTCAGATAGAGGGTATTTAATATTTAAAGGGGAAGGACTATCAAGAATGGCACAATGTTTCCAGATGGATCAGCGGTCAAGTGCAAGCCCCCAATGACCAAACAAAAGTTGTACAGAGCGTTCGATCAAGTGGTACAAGTAGAGAATTGGATAGTATAAGTCAATCATCCCGTCGTCCCAAATGGTTAGTGGAGCCGAGGCTAGATGCTGGATGTTGTTGAAGAAAGGTTTCCTGGCGCAGTATATATAAGATGAATTCCCCCTAGCGATTACAGGGTAGAGATGGTGCTGTTCGTCTTACATTCATGACCAGGTGAGCTCTGTGGTGAGTTGCGGTGAATGGAAGAATCTCCGCTGTTGCCTATCCAATTATTGGTGGAATCACTGGTGTGAACATTAAGGTTAAGCATTTGTGAACGCTTAGACTTTGGGCGAGTTTGCTGAGGTGATTAGAATAGCTTTGGGGGCACTCACTTGGTGCACCATGCGCAGGAGACTACAGGATGCTCAGTTCTTCTTGAGATGCTGAAAAGAATTTGTTCAGACTTTCTTTCCCAGCATATCTACTTATCATCAAGCTTCTCCAAGAGAATCTTCGTCCCCTTGTTGCCGACAGCTGCAGGTTTTGCACCTTTATTCCCACCAGCTTTCACGTCAGATGAAGTTGCTGCTTTGATCAGCTGTGCTCTGTGCTTCTTCAGCGCCTTCCTCAGTGCTTCCCGCTTCGGAAAACCAGTTGCTTCTAATAAACCAACCACAACGAAGGAATTGTTGCCTGTCGCCCAATTTACTATATCGTCTTCGATTGTGGCATACAACTTGTCATGGAAGTTGAGGGGTGGATCCACCAGATCAACCACCTTTGATTTTGGGTTGAATCGTCCGCCTACAACCAGGGACTTAAGCATTCTGCCTGCGGCAGGGGTTTCCAGGAGCGCCTGGACCTCTGGGTTTCTATTGGCGAGGGCTGCTATAGCAATTAAGGCTGGTTCACGATCGCCAATGGCCCCTAGAATCACTTCAGAGATGAACTGACATCCGAAGCTTGTCTGAACCAAGGTATCTGCATTTTGCGAGATGAAGGATAGTAGAGGTGGTGATAGAGACGCCAAGAGCTCCTTGCGCCGTAATTCGGGATCCTTTTTGGACGTCGTCGTTCGAATATTTTGGATTTCGTTAAGAATGGTTATGTCTTCCTCTTGTAGGATGGATCTTGCCTTGCCACAGAAAAGATAGAGTAGCGGTACCCGTGCATTGAGATCTAAGGCGGCTGTCAGAAGACCAGGTGGTTGGCCCTCGGGCAGAGATGCCTTGCTGAGTAGCTCGGGAAACACGGATTTCGAAACCAAAACCGTGTCGTCTACAACATCACAAACCGCAAGCAGAACCTTGTGCCCATGCGTATCATACGCGAGAGTCTGCATGGTGTTCTTGTACATTTTCAGCATGTTCTTGCGGTCCTTTGCATTGCCGTAAGCGAAGGCTAAGCAGACAAGGCGAGCTCCAGATTTGGTGAATGCGAGATTTTTGAGAAGATCGCCCTCTTCGTCACCTTTCAATAATTCAATAAATTCAGACACTTCCTCGCTTCCATTCTGCACATTCATGAAGTATTGAAGCATGGCATCGTGCAGCATGGTAAAACCTGTCGTCTTCTTTTGCACAAGCTGATTGATTAGGTCATGTAAAGCGCGCATAACTGGAGTTTTCTTCTCCGGATTCTGTTCCAACAATTGCTGTAGATCTGCGGAATGCGGTCCCAACCCCTCTGGCTTGAAGAGCGCATATTCAGCCCCATACCACTCTCGTAACATGATTGCTTTTTGTGTTGGCGTCGCAATACCGCGATATATATCGTCCAAGATCCATGAAGCCTCAGGATGCTTGAGCATACGCCGGACATGGCCATAGAATTCCGGAACTACCATGTCTCTGGTCTCTTCATCACATTGAACGAGGAGTTTGCCGATCAAAAACTTTGCATACCTGCTCTCAGCCAACACTCTGTAATCTCCTTTGAGTTCCCTTGCTATCATTTTGCGCTGGTCCAAATTGCCATACTTTATAGCCGTTTGGATTACTCGCACAGAATCATGTTTGAAAACGAAGTCCTTTACGCGGTCCGTAATGATACCGAATAACTCTGTTGTCAATTCTTTCCGCTCTGCAGGAGGAACGTGTGACTTTCTGCGTAGGCGTTCCCAAATTTTCTTCGTTCGAGCGATAGAATCCGCGTTCGGTTTGGCCGCTTTACGTTCCTGAGCTAGGGCCTTTTGCTTCGCATGTGATTCTCTTGACGAATTGGCTATTGCTTGAGTTAGATAAATCTCTCCATAAAGTCTTCTTCGGTTCGGCTAACAAGCATTGATATCATTGGTACCCGTGGCTTCCTTGATAGACCCATTGTCCGTTGCCGACTGCGTTAAGAGCGTTTCGTCTTTGACATCCTCTTCTTCGTCAGATGGCCAACTGACACCATCATCGTCGCCGCTATGGTCGGTAGTATCGGACTCAGCGATAGGGTCCGAGTCTGTCTCTGCTTCCAATGTCGAAGGCTCAACCTTCGATGTTTTGACATGCGCAGCTTCTTTCTTGGACCTTTTATGAACAGTACTAGCGTGTGCTTTAGTAATTGGTGCCTCTTTGCGCTTCAGGCCGGCCATGGTGCGATTGTCGAAAATTGCTCTTTATTTCGAGTATTAATTTAACGGTTTTCTGTTGATGTAATTTTCGCGAGTCCTACTTTAGACTGTAGAATATTAATATCTTATCTTATCGTGCCGACCTTATCCGTTCAATATCAAAACGTACGAGGGCGTGGAGGGGTAGTCAAGCTTTTCGATCCCGATCCGGGAGAAGATGTCTGATAGTCTGAGGCCTATTAATCTGTCCAGCCTACGAAAGTAAAAGCTCATTACTACTACAAGACACCATTAAGCCTCGGGACTCATGGAACACACGCCCTGGTGCTGTCTTGCCCAAATAAACCTAATACTGCAGCGATGCTAGGAATTCAAACAACGCCCATGCCCTCCAACATACCTCATGCAATCAATGCCTCCTTAGGCCAACGCCTTCCTGCTCTTCGCTGGTATGTTGCTGGCAAAACCCTATCAGCCAGCTTGTGCAATGACAGTAACAATCCGCGGTTGGTACAATGTATTATCTGATAACACCATCATCATTTCCTTCGTTTGCGGATCGATCAATGTTGCCTAATTCCGCCCCCTGGCCGCTTTGCCCACGTTTCCTGCCAGGAAGATGAAAGCCTCTGTGGCTTGAGCTTGGTCTTGAAGTGTCGCTGGTAGCCATAGTTTCTGAGTTGTCGCCGAAGCGTGAGAATATGCCTCGCTTCTTCGGTGGTTGTTTTGCTTCGTCGTTGAGTCCCACATCCTCAAATGCTTCCTCATCCGTCGGCTGTGGTCGCTCAAATTGATTTGCTTTGATCGCTGAACGGGATGGGCGTGCCATCCTCGAATCGAGACTTTGCCGTGGAGTGGTAGAGTCATGTTGGCTTACTGGCGAGCGTGCTGAAATATCCTATACAGATTATGTGAGTAGCAGGCCTTCGGTAACCGCAGTTACGACCGAAAGGAAGACCTTACGAACGACCTGCGGTATGAATCGAACGACTCTCGGGAGATTGAAAAAGGTTCGTTCTCATTCAGCATACTCCGGTGATTTGATGAGCTGGTAGATGAAGATGTCCTCTGCCAGAAGCTTTTCCTTTCAGGAGGTGAAGGCTATCGTGGTATTAGCGCTTTCGAGTGCCTTGGAACTGGTGACAGATAATGCACAGGAAGGTAGACGCCATTGTCATTGACCACTACTTGAGGTCAGAAAGACTTGACCTTCTATGCAGGTACGCGGTACTGCCACTGTAACGAACGTACCACTGAGCTTGTATTCGCTCGGCTCTTCTTTTCTGCCCTGGATGCTTAACGACGACGATGCTCTTGAGTCTGCATAATCCGACCTCTGAGATCCCGTTTCGGTCCCCTCGGACGCATTTGGCCGTAGGGTTTCGTTTGGACCGCCATTGACAACCGGTGGTTTCTTGACGAATAGGTTGCGGAAAGGTGGCATTGTGGAAGCTGTACCAATAGTATACAATTAAGGTATGGAGACTGCCAAGGAATTGATACGAAGTAATTGCTGCGCATGGGAGTAGAGCATTGTTTGTTGAGATCCAAGTAACGCTCGGAAGCCGGAAGTCGGTGGTATCCAATCGACAAGGATTGACCTCCATCCTTAGTGCACATCCGTAGGGCTGGGCGAGAACTACTGGAGTGAGTAAATGCGTACAATGCATAACGATAACGATAAGTGTAAGCTGCATAAGGAGGTAACTTTGAGTCTATCCTCGGGGGTGTAAAGGTAAGGGAAGTGTCTGTTCAATACGAGTAGTCACTTCTCCAACGACGGAGTATCGAAACACAGCAGAGCAAGTACTCCGTATGGTGAAGGGAGACGCATCCGACATGTTGGCTGGCGCAGCGTGGTCTTGCGGGCACTTCTTGGTGGCCTTTTGATCAACCGCCTACGAACTTGCAATTCGAGCCATCAAGCCTTAGAATTATGGTGCATGGCATGGCAAAGTCGTTGACAGGCATGAAAGCTGGGACAGGGCTGTAATTGAAGGATTCAACGCCGCAAAAGAGGCGTCACATCTAGGATTCATTGCGGACTCCTGCAAATCGTCTGAAAAGACCTGTTGTGGAGACATACAACTCGGTTTAAGCACTGCACAGCGCATCGTATCGATACATTAGTTCAAAAAACAATCGTTGGAATACGAGGTCATATGAGATAGCCTTCTATCACAGGAAGGTGAAAACTCTACTAGCGGGCCCCAGCCCTACCAGCCCTATGAAGCGGAGGTTACCAACTCCCCTTTTTCCAACATATTGCAAGGTCTACATACCTATAATTAGGCCTCGGAAGGAATCTCCACTGAGGTAATTATTACCCTGCCCTGCACCAGTGGGTGCGAAAAGTCACGATACCATAAGCGTCAGAGGCTGAAGGAAATCATTCTCGAGGAATGAGACCGGACTAAACTGAAGGAATTACGGTCTAGAATCAGGGAGACGATCTGGCGATACGAACAGCTACTTTAAATCTGGTGGCAAGCTCATTAAGTCGAATCTATGGTGATATTTCGATGTATGTTAAATTGATGTTTTTGATGGGGGTCGGGAAGCCTCGGCCGCTTATGGTAAGGTATTGTGACTTTTCGCACCCCCTGCGGACAATCGCCATTACGCATTAGCGTATCGATGAAGCACCGAGGGGGCGTCGGGATTGTGGGGAACGGGCGGGATTGCTTTGATTTCCATGTTTTCAAGAAGATCTCACGAACAAGTTTGTGTCAGTATCATCCAGTTCCATTGCGACCCATGGTTTGGACTCTTGAGGGGCGAATAGTTGGGGTTCAGGTTGGCCGGCTGATTCCTGCTATACTGTAGTACACCCGTACTTGCGCCATGCAAGATCAGGGAACACAAGGTACAGTAGTGGTCTTGATTAACGAGCCGTCAAGCACAAAGTTGGCAAGAGGACATGCTCGGGATCCACCATTCGATCATGGGAAAGCCTGAGCCGCATTGGCGCGGCATTAATCCAAGGGCAGTAGAATAGGATTTTGGTAACGTCGCATCTAACAATCCCACAGCCGCAGCACCCAGAAGCTTGCGAGGGAGCCCAATTGGGAAAACGGACATCATCATTTCCAGTATTCCCATGGAGCGCTTCACGTCCTGAAAGTGGATCCCTTGCTGCTACTGTCCAAAGGTGGTAAATCTCGATTTGTGAAAGTGAGATCTGGTGCGTGTAACACTGGACAGGGAAGATGCCACGATGCCAAGCAAGGCACGTTACAGTACATAAACGAAAGGCATGGATGAGAACACGATTGACACGAAAAAGTGAATACGCAACTCCAATCCTCCTCCTCCTCCTCCATCCTTCTCCCTAGTAACGTACATATACTTTATCCCTTACCTTCAAACGTTCTTTTTTCAACCTCGTCCAAGATCGTGTGGCTTGATGACTTCATTGTGGCGTAGGTAAGGTACGGTACAGGCAAGTCTACACGGTAGTGCGACGTTTGATGCGACGTTTGAGATCGACACCCACCGGCGCGACACCCACGTGACACTCAAGTGAAACACCCCAGGCAAAAGCAACAACCAGGTCTTCACAAACTTCACCAGCAACTGCCCTTCCGCTCTCGTCATCGTTCCCTTTTCCCTGTCATTCACTCTACATCCTCAGCCTTCTTTGTATTTTACCTGACCTACGACGCTCGTTCCTAACACCAGCATGAACCCCACCATACTTTGATACACCTCTTAGACTTCAACCATTACTCAACCTCATACATCACAGATAGGAAGGAACCTACCGTTAATATGGCGTTCTGGGACTCATGGCAACTGTGGGAGAAGATGTGCTTCGTAAGTCAAGCAGAGCGCATACACAACAAACATTTCAGTATGCTGACCAGGTTAATCTTAGGTCCTGGGGACCTCCATTGTACGCTCCCAACTGTAGCAATTAGAGGAACCTATCGGCTAACAGTCTCAGATCTGCGTTATCGCTCTTGGAGGGGTCAAACTCGGGTACAGTCGCTGGAGACTCCGCAAATATACAGCGATAGCAGCAACCAAGGAAGCGCAGCGAAAAGAAATGCAGCATTCGGAAAGCGTGAGGCAACGAAGGGCTCGTGAGATACCTTTTGGGGTTCGGGCTATCGAGAGCGGGATAGAGGTAGATGGTATTTGGATCTCACGGTCAAACACTCCTGGTCCTAGTGTGCCGGGCAGCCCAGTGTTATCTGTGTCTTCCGAACTGAAATCTGCCACGAATGGTACGTCCTCAGGACGGCCTGTTTCCACCTCCAATATACCTCGTCTGGAGATGCCGCAGCCTGCACATCACGAAAACCTTAGCCCTAGTCCGGCGAGGTCTAGTACTTCCTCGAGGCCTCTTAGCTCGTCCTTCGATCGAGCTGTGTCCGCTGAGATCATTCCGTCGCGGCTTAGCTCATCAGAGTCCACGTCTAGAGGTCGAGCCACTTACCAACCTCGTCGCTCTTCGCATCTGCGGTATAGTAATTTATACGACAACGACAGCAGCGGAGCTCTGGCGGCTCTTGAAGGACGGCAGATGGCCAAAACCCCGGCAGGGTCCCACTCAGCAGGTGAGCTTCGCACTTTTTTATGGCAGTCGATACTATGTTAACATCTCGTCTTAGGGCATGAAAATTCAAGCAGCGCTGGGTCGTGGTCTGAATCATCAAGCAGCGAAGGTCGCAGCGGTTATAGTCAGCCGAGCCAGACTAAAACCTCACACAGTCTACTAGATCCTGCCGACGCCTACTCACGCAACGCCTCTAGTTCCCAGCGCCGCGCGCTGGATACTCTACCAAGCCAGCGGCGATCACATGCCGCAGAAACGGGTCAGCTTCTTCCTCGTGGCCGACACAGTGGCACAAGCGGTGATTGGACAGAAGCCACGACTCCAGCCGAACATAGCTATAACGTTTCTCAGCATCCATCACCCTATCATGACCTACGTGATCCGTTTGCGACGTCCGGGTTGGATGAACAAAGCCAAGAGCCGCCCTCTTTTCAGAACTTCGTCCATCAAGCCCTTCCTAGCAACCGTTTCGATTTGATAGATGACTCAGAATCGATCCATGCGCAAGGAGATCAGAATACGCGCCGGGCACAGATCGCACGAAAGATCAATCCAGGCTTTGAGATCCTCCAACCCAATACTCTAGATATAAATCGTCAAAGTAGTGATATTGCCGATTGGAAGCAGGATTTGGAGGCTGGAAACAAGCGCCATTCAAGGCGTTTGCAGAGAAAGAGAGGAAACTCGAATGGAACCGAGTCGCGCTTCATCGAAGAAGTCTAATAACGTGCTATCATTTCGGAAGTATTGGACGATTGGCTCCACTAGGACCAAGCAATGAAGGTTGCAAAAGCGCCAGGTTCGGGCTTTGCCAAGAATCCTCTGATACTGGCTTTCAACGTCTCGTCATGTTTTAAAAGTCTGTACTGGTGTTTGGGGGCCATTCCGTATTCCACCTTCTAGGAGCGCTGTACAAGGCATCGAGGCGCATATACCACCGCTGCGCGCAGTAGATTGTTGCTCCAAGCATACCAATGGCGTTAGTCTTCTGGGCTGCTCGCAAAGATCGAATGGTGTATGAGGGACAGGGCAAACTGCTTCTTGTGATGCTGGAAAAGTGGATCTTCAATACATATGGCTCACCCCGTTGCTTGTACAGTATGATAAGGGATGGGAATTGCGGCTGCCTTAACCCTAGCCCCAGGAATGCTGCCTCTGCGGCGGCTCTGCCTCGGTCTCTAAAGTACTTTAAAGCTAAAATCTTGTCCACGTGACCCCGCGTCGTGGTGTTGCATCACGTATTCCCGCGCTTCTCTGTGAGATTACACAAAGATCGCCACCACTTACCATCAATTCTAGTCATTGCTAAACTTCCTATCTCTTAGTTCTCCTCCGGCCCTAAATTAGGGAGAATGAGTGCAGGTGAAGCTGATGAGACTCAGTCGTGTGGAGACGGCGGGGCAGGAGGGCCTGGTGCGCCTACACCACTATCGGTGCTCGAGGTATTTGAAGCCCTTGGCATAAGTTGCAAGTCGCAACGGAAGCTTTAACAAATTGCTAGGGAGTTGCTGGTCTTTCAGCGCGAGATATAAAGCTAATCGTGGATGGCGGTTTCAACACGGTCGAATCTGTCGCATACACGTAGGTAGACAGACATCCAGGATAAGTCTGGGCTGGACTAATTACATTGAAAGGCCAAGGAGGGTTCTGGAGCAAATCAAAGGCATATCAGAGCAAAAGGCAACGAAAATTTTGGCTGAAGGTGTGCATCCGTAATGACAAAGCATCCATCAAGGCGGTTACTGATAATCTTCAGCATCAAAACTGGTGCCCATGGGCTTCACTACGGCTACAGAGATGCACCAGCGAAGAAGCGAACTTATATCGATCACAACAGGCTCAAAACAACTAGACACTCTCTTGGCTGGTGGCGTTGAGACAGGTTCAGTAACAGAGATATTCGGCGAGTTCAGGACAGGGAAGAGTCAAATATGTCATACACTTGCGGTGACTTGCCAATTACCATTCGATATGGGCGGCGGGGAGGGGAAGTGCCTTTACATTGATACCGAAGGTACCTTCCGCCCAGTACGCCTACTTGCAGTCGCCAATCGCTATGGCTTGTCCGGAGAAGAAGTCCTTGACAACGTCGCATACGCTCGTGCCTATAATTCTGACCACCAACTTCAACTGTTAAACCAGGCATCAACAATGATGTGTGAGACTCGGTTTTCCCTGCTCATTGTTGACTCCGCAACCTCCCTCTACCGCACGGATTTTTCCGGCCGAGGCGAGTTATCTTCACGTCAGACACACCTTGCAAAGTTCATGCGAACATTGCAACGATTGGCAGATGAGTTCGGCATAGCAGTGGTCATCACGAATCAGGTAGTTGCGCAAGTCGACGGGGGCCCAAGTGCGATGTTCAATCCGGACCCCAAGAAACCCATCGGTGGGAATATAATTGCCCATGCCAGTACGACGAGGTTAAGCTTAAAGAAGGGGAGAGGCGAGACGAGGATATGCAAGATATACGATAGTCCGTGTTTGCCCGAGAGCGATTGTTTGTTCGCGATCAAAGTGAGTGTGATCCGAGCTTTATGATTTGAATGAAGGCTTACGAGGGTGATATTGTAGGAGGACGGAATAGGAGATCCAAGTCCTAAAGATATGGAGAAGGACTGAAAACGGGGTTTTTTTGGGGTTTTTTACTTTTGCGAGTCGATGCTAGGTCTTATTGCTATGGTTTGACGAGGAATGATGGAGCATAGCTGGTTGCATTGCTATGGCGCTGGATGAGGGACAGGTGTGGATGAAGGGCGATACCTTAGTAGTACATAACAATAAAGCGTTTCAGTCTACTCTCTACCTACAACACACAAATTCCGGATAGTGTAGCGTCTCTCTATTGACTGTGCTAGCCAACTGTTGAAACGCTGAGGTTATGACAATTGTAGAGTGTTTCAATGTCAAGGCTTTTCAGAACACCACGATTTGAGGACGGGAATTCATCATATTCCTAAAGTTTAACGCGACCTGCGCCAGGACGCCCGCGTCGGGGCTTTGATCAAGGTAACGGCCAAATACTGGCAAAGGGAAGAACATGGACCAGAAGGCTCCATCAACGTCGTTATGCTTGTTCAAAGAGACAAGAGTTGACCTGGAGCCGACAAACCCAGGCTCGGTGATTCAAATACAGCTCCCTTCAACCAGCACCTTCATTCGCAGTTCACGCTCCCAACGTCGCGTTCTCAAATCTTCAACTACCTACCAAAACGAGGAGACCTTCTCAAAAGGCTGCCTTGCAAGCTCAAGCTCTATATACTTCGGTCACTCGAAGAAATACCCACGGAGCTTTCTATGGCGAACTCTGGAGGATAATAAGGTGCTGGAGCTACGATCTGTGGATTTGGTGAATAGTGACAGGGAACATAAAGAAGCTACTCAGATCTTACGATTTGGTTTTCCGAGCACAGTACAGCCAGGTTGTGTGGCATTGGCGGATACAGAAGACCAGAACAGCCTTAGTGTGTTTGTGTTGACCAAGGGGAACGAGCTATATACGTTGAACCTGCGAAGAGACTTCTTCTGCCATGCAGCTGCCTCAGACGATGATATTGAGAAGTGGTGCAAGGTGTTCAGGCCCCCCACATTCAGCATCAGCACACCCCATCGAATGGTCGCAGGAAGCTCATTGTTCCTGGTTATTGCTCTGAGTGATGGCAGGCTACTGCGCTTGATGAGAGGTAAAGAGGAGGATGGGTCCTATTGGCGCGAGACAACCTTCAATGATGGACAATGGGGTTCGTCCTTAAGAGGGCTTGTGCGTTGGCAAGGGAGCAATACGGTCCGATACGATGGTAACACCTTGGATCAGAGCACAGCGGTTTCTCTGGAGCTCTCTCCCGACAAGAAGCACGTATACTCTGTGTCTCTGAACCATACCCTGAAAATATGGAATCTCGGAGGCACCAAAACCACCCCGTACTCTATAGATCTGCTTGGCCAGCAACGTGAGCCGCACGAAATACCGAAATTGATGATTGATCCTAGCACCTCACGAGTACTACAAGTCTTCCAGACCGAAGCACTTGTGGAGGGAGATGATCACTATGCTGTGACCTTCTCGCCTAATGACCTAGGACAATTCAAAATCTGGGCTATACGTGATGCGGATGAAGGGAATCGAGGTGTCCGTGATCTTTTCCCTGAAACTACACTTAGGCCACCTGATCCGGACCCGAATCCGGATAGCAAAGCCATATGGAAAGTTGCCGACTTCCAGCTGAAGAGTGTGGGCAATAGGAACGGAATGGAGATGTGGGTTCTTATGAGGTCGAATCAGCGCTACAAATTGTACAACATCAAATTCGACCTTCAAGATATAGCGAATGCAGTCTGGAGAGATCATTGGTCAACGATGGCGTCCGAAACATTAGACCAACATCCACAACCACAATTATCAGAGTTCGAACCACAAGACGTAACGGAACGATGGCTTGACTTTATCTTGTGCCCTGGTAGATTCTCTGAGGCTGTTTTAGAGACGGCATTGTCAATATACACAGTAGCCCGAAAAGCTAATTCGTCATTCGATCCCAAAGCCTCTCTCGAGGAGCGGATGTGCTCAATCATATCATCATCTGTCAACCTAAAACAAAACGAAGCTGGTGCCGCCGATTTCGAAAGCTATCGCGCCGCATTACATCAAGAATGGAAAGTTTACTTACAAGAGATCCGAGATTTGAACGGTTCGAGATGGGCCATATTATCCCTCGGCTACGACGATCGTGCAGAGATGCCATGGCTGCTTTTCGCAGATGGGTGCTCTGTAGTACGTGATTGCAGCAAGATTGAGCTCACATCCCAGAACCGCCCGAGAGATCTAGCCAAATCGATGAATCTACTAGAGACTCCCTCGATAGAGGTGGATGCTGGCGAGATGGAACCGAAGCTTCCGGACGAGCTTTCCGTGATCCTAGAAGCAGCTACAGCGTTCAGGCAGAGCTTCAGCTATGCCTTAATGCAGACATGCGAGCGAGTATTAGCAACGGAGCTTTGGCAAGATCCTTCGTATTCCGTACCGGTTCGCATCCAATCGTTCTATGAGCAGTGCAACTTTTCGGACGAGATCAGCGACAATGCGTTCAACGATTTGTTAGCTGCACTTAAGCCATTGGGAGGATTTGGTGGTCTACAGACGAATTCGTTCCGTACCATTCTCAACGAGATTGACCTTATGATGTCAACAGAAGAGTCAGATTTGCTGTCTACTAGATTCGGTCTTAAAGTTTTGGTAAAGGGTGCTCAAGAGATGATAGACCTGCACAAACGTATTCTTTCTGACCTTTTGGTGCTGGTTGTGTTTGTTGACATGGATGTTGACCCGGAAGAGACGCCACTGGATAGCTTTGATGCAGCGGAGATATACGTTGAGCTCCGGGAACAGCTCAAACGGTATCAGATGATGCAATGGCTAGCAAAAAACATCAGAATGGAGCCAAACAGGATCATGGAGACGACCGGCCTCGCTGTTGGAGGGGTTCCGGCCGGCTCTGATGAAGCTTTGGTGTCAACAGTGCTCGAAAATCTCTTCGCTGTCGACCTGAAGCCACGATCGTATGCTATGCAATCTTCAGGTGCGGCGCTGACACATACCATTCAAGATCTACTGCAGTGGGTCAACGGTGGCAACGACCCAACGATAACCCTCGACAGCGTCCTCGTACACGTTCAATGCGATTTACTGGCAAATCGCAATATCGACTTGGCCTCAGAATTCCTCCGCTACCAGCCATCTACGGCCTGGTCAACATATGTCAAAGGCCGCTTGTACCTCGCACGATGCGAATTCACAGAGGCAGCAACCCACTTCAAGAAAGCCGCCTACAAAATCTGTATGTTCCTTGCCTTCCGTCCACCTTCATATCACTAACGCCAAATTCCAGCTCGCGGCACCTCAACCTTCGACTACTCCTCAGCCTCCTCTGCCCTCCTCTCCCCTACTGAAGCCATCTCCTTCTCCTCCGGCCTACCCGCCTACTACACACATATTGCCACCCTATTCCAACCTTCCTGTCCCTCCCAAACCGCGTCCTTCGCCCACCTAGCCCTGCAACTCCTTCCAGCGTCCTCCGCCCAGCGCATCACCCTCCTCAAAACTCTTTTCCACGCCTCCCTCTCGACTTCCTCCTTCCAACAAGCTTACTCAGCACTCACCCTCCTCCCACCAAACACCCAACCCTCCCTCCTCCCACATCTCCTGACATCCCTCCTCTCCCATTCCCCTTCGACCATCCTCTCCCTCCCCTTCCCCACCCCCCTACTTCACCAAATCGACTCCTTCCTCTCCCAACGATCCTCCCAACCCCCCAGCTCTTCTACCAAAGCTACCGCCCTCCCCACGCCTACCCTCCTCGCCTCCTTCCGCCTCAAACACAACGACTTCCGCGGTGCCGCCGCCGCACTCTGGCAGCACCTCCAGCGCGCCCAAGACAACAAAGCCGCCAGAGCCAATCTCGGCGACCGCGGCATCGAAGAGAGCTACCTCGTCATCATCAACCTGCTGGCGTGTGCGGGTGAAGGCGAAGCTTGGATTCTTAGTGGCGGAGTAGATGAGGGGCCCGGAGGGAAGGAGAAGAGGAGGGTAGTTACGCTGGCGGATGTGAGGAAGGGATGGCAGGCGGAGCTGGAGCGGAGGAGCGTGGTTGAGGGGGGGAGGTGGGGGTTTGGGTTCGATGGCGTGGGGGAGGAGGGGGAGATAGATATTAATTGATGTTTCATTGCGTTAGCGAGAGCAAGAAAGAGGGTGGATTTTAGGCTTTGATGAGTCTGAGACGAGAGAGATATGATACGAGGGCGAGCGAAGGGGATTTGAACTTGAAAATCACTTAAAAGATTTGGGAGAAGGAGGCGATATGCGTTGCTTAAGTCACAACCTGTTTGTTCTATTCCATACTCCCTGGATTTCAAAGTGAGCCGAATGAGAATGTAAGGAGCCTTCAGATAAAAGTTTCACTATGGGATAAGCGAGCAAAAAGGCTGAATCGTCGAAACAACGATTTGGAAGACTTGTAAAACTTGGTATTAATCTTTTACTTTTTTGTTCGCGACAACCGTGATATTGAGGCTCGTTTTTTAAGGGGGAAAAGAATTCAAGGGGGATTTTGAAATCAGGTTGATGTTTTAAAGAACACACAAAGGTTTTTGAGGAGTAGAGTCGGGTCTGCTTGATTTGCTTCATGTCTAGCTTGGAGCTTCGAATTCAATGAGTCTATGGGGCTTCTAATACAGAGCTCAAAAACACTGGAAAATACACGACAACTATTAAGTGCCCGTTGCGTTGCTTCATATGTCACTCGTCCTCTTTTCCAGTTCCTTAACCCCCCGTTTCCGTATACAGACGCCTCCCGAATCCCGATCCCCAAACTCCCCTTTCCCTGCCCTCCTACAAACTCGCCAACAACATCCTAGTTTCTTTCCCTTCTCTCCCTCCACTTCCTCAGCGTATCCTGCGCCGTCGCAACCTTGAGCCCAATCCTCGCGTCCAACTCATACCCCTCCCACCTCGCCGCCTTCTCAACCCACATATCACATTCCTTGACATGGTCCTCCTCTCCTTTCCCCCCTGCCTCCCGTCTCCGCATCCAGCAAATCACACCCATCTCATAGTGCGCGGCCGGCGCCGTCCAATCATCTTTGTTCCCGCCTTTGAGCTCGGCCTTGTCGATGGTAAGGACTTTGGATTGGATGATCGAGACGGCTTCATCCCAACGGCGTAGATTTCTTAAAGTGGCACCTCGTAAGACCGAAAGGATGGCGTGCTCGTCTGCGCCCTCTTTCTTCCATGTCTGGTTAGTCGAGTCCTGACGGTCACTCCAAGCCAGTGCGCGCAGACTACCGTTCAATTGCTCTTCGTCCATGCGCTTATACCCGTTCCAAAGAAAAATCATTTCCTCAACCGGGCTAACACCTACGGCGTCAATGAAAGAAATCTTCCACTCTTTAGCTCTAGATTCCCATTTATTTATTTTGCGGGTGACGAAAAGGTCAAATGGGAGCTGACGTGCCATGAATTTCTTCTTCCCGGCGTGTTTGGGGGCAGTGTGGAAGTACTCCGTTGCCTTGTCTGCGTGGGTGGCTGCAAGCTTAGGGTCCGATGTCTTATGCTGGCGGTAAAGCTCGAGGTGTGCGGCGCCAGCGATGTAGTAGTATAGAGCGTGGGACCAATTGTTCAAGGTGACGCAGGCGAGGAAGGAAGTAGCGCAGAGGTTGTAGTCGTGTATATACATAGCGTCTAAGGCGCGCTCGAACATTTCGAGGGCTTCGACTTGTTTCAAGGGGGATTTAGTGGCTTTGTCAAGGGTGGAGATGGCTGAGGCGAGGTGACGGTTGGTTGCTTGCATGCGGGCTTCTTCGAGGAGCCAGAGGTGGGATTGCGGGTGGCGGGAACGCATGTCGAGAAGCAGTTCTTCGCAACGCTGTTTCGGGTAGCCTTCAATGGATGGTGCTTCGCCCTCGGAGGTTGGAGTGGAATCAGGGAGGATGTCAGAGAATCCAACAATGGTGTTATAGTAGCCTAGAAGAATGAGCCCGGCCATTGCGCCGTTAATGTTATGGAATTTGCTGGCTTGCCATAGGAGGCGCAGGCCGCGGTCTCTGTCTCCGCGAAAGCCAATGATGAAGAGGAGTTTGCCAAAGGCGGGTGGGATCATTGAGATCATGAGCAGTAAAAGCCCGAAGCAGAGATTTGCCCCCGAATGTACGAAAACATCCACTGGGTTGGCGAAGACGTCCGAATCCGGATCGTGATTAAGAATTCCATGGGCTTGTATCGGTGATGTCAAAGACGGCAGATCATTCGAGCCTGGACCGTTCAAAGACATATCCGCTAATTTCTCGCCGGTACCATCCGTGTCTAGATGTTCAGTAGCTTCTGTATCTTCATCAGCGTCGAAAAATTCGTCTCCTTCTTCGTCCACTACTTTGCCTTTAGGAGCGGTAACTTTAGCGTTCGAATTGGCAAGACAGCTCGCGTGCTCCTCGTCTATCGATCGAATTGAAGGCGTGTACCCATTTGGCATACTTCGCTGATTATTCCCGAAGCCTCCTGGCATTGCATTCATCGACCTCGCTGACCCTGCTGACCTCAACGAGTCGACCGATTTCCTTGCTGAAGTATTCAAACTTGTCTTGCTCCTGCCTGTCATATATTTGACTTCGGCTTCGAGTATTCCATCAAGCGTAAGATAAGCTTTTCGCAGCTTATAGAAGCCTTTGATGCTCTCAGTCAGACTCTCATTAAGCACAGCAACGACTGCACTCATCAGTTGGGATTGGGCGTGACACAGTGCAAATTCTGATCCGATAGGGTATATAGCGGAGTGGAATGCGTTGGGATCTCGTTGTGCCCGCCGGTGGGCCGTGGAAGCTGTCCCTTCAGAGTCTGCAAGACGTTGTGAGGCTATTCACAAGATTAGTACTAGCTTCGCTGCTTGATTACACAGGGGCTGCTGGATTCACCTTCACGCATGACCTCTTGCTCAAATCCCAACGTGGCCTTTAGGAACGTAACCACCCCCTTTGCGAGCTACATGATGCCTCAGAGAACTTCATCAGCGTATGTTCTCCTTTGTGCGACGGATCAGCCTCCGGTCTAGGCCATCTGTACGAGGTTAATGCTCATACCTTGTGGAAGGCCGAATTGCCCTGGCTTAACCCAATTTCGGCCGATTCGAGGTCATCATTCATTATATGTAGTGCCGCTGCATTCTTCATGTCAGCTTATGCACAATAAATTCACTGAGGGTTATATGCGTCATACCTCGCATGGCTGCCTCCACTAAAGTCCAAATTAATACACTTTAAAGCTTTTGGAAAACACGGTGAACGTACAACTCTGAGGCTCTGCCAGTGAATTCAGTGACTGACTCGAGGTATTCTCGCCTTTGCGGAGCCATCCTTTCAGCATTGTGCCTTTCCAGCCCAGCTATCTCTCAGTTGCGCTGCGGAAATTGGGATTGACGGAAAATAGCGTCCTCAAGACTTTCAAAAGACTGCTGTATCCATAGAAGCACAGATATGACAAGGCATGAGTGAGAGGTTCATGGGGGACTCAAGAGAAGCACGAGCGGTGAAATCATGTCATCAACAAGGTGAGCGGAAACTCTAGGCTATGGTGGGTCGACGGACTTAAGCTCGGACATAAGCCTCACGAGGAAACCCCAGTGGCACCCAAAGGATAGACACTGCTACAGAAAATTCTAAGTGTGGCATTACGACAGCAGATGAATGTGAAATCACGCGGCTCTCTATTTGAAGAAGCTGGAGAACGCATAGAGAGACGTACCGCAAGCGGCTACACGCTCGTGATTCTCACGATACCAAGATATTAAAGGCTGCAAGGGAAGAATTACTTGCTGGACTAGCCCATACCGAGGGAAGACCGAAACGAAAGCTTTGATAAGACACTGGCCGAGACAAATGTAAGGGTGACCAGCAACGACCGTCACTATGCTCAGGAATCATAGTCTCGGCGATGCGTCCAGGGACTTAGAAATTCCTAATACAACTCTTATCTGTCTACTTAACCTATCATCTGCTAACGGTATCAACAAGGCTTCACGAATGGTCGTGGAATTGGGCACAGAACCTTGATGTTCCAATTCCTCAGACTTTCAAAAGGGATGCGTTAAGCTTGTCTGGGAGTAAGAAAAGATCAAATTGGCAGGCGACTCAAGAACAGGAGGATGACAGTTACTTTATGATCTGAACGAAATGAAAATATTACGTGAACATTGAGATTCTCTTCTGAAATCGTTTGCACGTTTGGACTGTTGATCTATAGCCGGTTAGACAGCGAGATGCTCTTAGCTGGCCACTGGTTGAACTTGTCATTGGGTGTTTGTACATCGTTAACCAAAGGTTCTTTATATAGATACGATACAAAAAAATCCATCAAGAGGATGATCTGATAAGGCTGAACCAAAAAACGGCCAGTCGGCGCCTTACCCCATTCGGAGGAGTCGGCATACCACCTGCATTCTTCAGAGCTCTTAAAGCATCTCAAGCCAAAAGTCTCCAAGCAACTACCGCTTTCCGCTACCCCATCCAAACCGTTTCCCGTCTTCACTGTTCCGTAAAACACAACAATGTCTGCCTCCGCAGCCCCCTCAGCCCCAACAACCAAACTCTCTTCCTCCAACCCCCCCACCACCTCTTCCGATGCCCCTCAAAAACAGCCCGCAGCTTTAGAAGAAGACGACGAGTTTGAGGATTTTCCTGTCGAAGGTAGGCGTTCTGTTTAAACCCTACTTCCGCTTTCTTTGCCCCTGCATCCACATTTGGAAAAGGAAAATGAACGTCGGATGTGGCTAGTTACTACGTTCGTGCATGCTAACGCACACCAGATTGGCCGCAAGAAGAGACGGAAGAAGCAGCGCAAGGGGCCGGGAATACGCAGCACCTGTGGGAGGAGAGCTGGGATGATGATGATACGAGTGAGGATTTTTCGAAGGTGTTGAAGTGAGTTTCGTCCTTTGCCTTCTTAGGGGTGTGGGGAGGTAATGGATGGGGAGAGTGAAGAGGTGGAGGCATTTTAGAAGAGAAGACGGGAGAAATAAAGCGGGACCTGGTTGTTTGGAGGAAATGAGGGCTGACTATGATGTTTAAATGCAGGCAGGAACTGGAGAAGGTCAAAGCGGGCAAGAGATCATGATGGTGGTGGTGAAGGTCGAAGGGGTGACGTTCGGGAATGATAGATGGAGAGAACCTGCGAAGGACGATCGCCAAAGGTTCTATCGCTTAAAGGAGACCTTTGGGATGGGGACTCTGGTCACGAAGCTGTGAAAAGATCGTCTGCATGGTCTACGACTTTACATGAATCAATCTAGAGCTTCGCCGTGTTCCTCATCATTACCAAGGCCGTCTGTACACAAAGAACCTTGCCTCACCTTACTTACTCGACAACGCAGACACCCCAGGTAAGTCCTTCCCTTCTAATAGCTCTAAAGACGCCCCTCCTCCCGTGGAGACATGGCTCAACTTCTCCTCGACGCCATACTTGGCAGCCACCGTCGCCGTATCCCCACCCCCAATGATTACAATCTTTCCGCTCTGCGCCTCTTCCACAGCAGTATCAAGCATGGCTTTTGTTCCATTCGCAAAAGCATCAAATTCAAAGACGCCAGGAGGGCCGTTCCATAGGATTGTCTTGGCGTCTGTGATTGTTTTCTTGAACAACTCTGTTGTCTTCTTTCCGCTATCGAGTCCCATCCACCCGTCTGGAATACCTTCCTCGTCTGTGGCGTAGCCAGTTTTTGCGTCCTTGGAGAAGCTGTCTGCGGTAACATAGTCGCATGGGAGGACCATCTTGACACCATTCTTTTTCGCCTTGGTGACAATGTCACCGACCGTTTTACTACCTGCTTCATCGAAAAGACTATTGCCAATCTTGACGTTCTCAAGGGTCTTCTTGAACGTGAAAGCCATCCCGCCGCAAATGATTAGGCTGTCGACCTTGGTCAGGAGATTATCAATCAGCTGAATCTTGTCCGATACTTTTGCTCCGCCGAGAATAGCCAAGAACGGTCTTTGAGGCTTCTCAAGCGCTTGCGCAAAGTAGTCTAGCTCCTTCTTCATGAGGAACCCGGAGGCTTTCTGAGGGAGCTCAACGCCGACCATTGAGCTGTGGGCGCGGTGAGCTGTTCCAAAAGCGTCGTCTTTTGTCACTGATCAGCTACTGCATCTCTCATACCTCGTGCAAAAGGGTTGCCATACTTATATAAATATCCCCCAGAGCAGTTAGCCCCTTCCGGAACTCCTCCACCTTCACCTTATCCGCCTTGACTTTCTTCCCTTCCGAATCCTTACTGCTTCCTTCCTCTTCGGCGTGAAATCTAAGGTTCTCTAAGAGGATAACCTGCCCACTACTAGCCTTGTTGACGGTTTCTTCGACCTCCTTACCAACACAGTCACTCGTAAACTCAACCTTCTTCCCTAGCAGCTTCTCTAACTCCGGAACGATAGGCTTCAAAGAGTACTTTTCCACCCTCTTTCCGTCAGGTCGGCCAAGATGAGACATGAGAATGATGGCTTTTGCACCATGCTCGCCGGCGTACTTGATAGTGGGAAGGGCGCCAACAATGCGCTGATTATTGGTTATTTCGTTACCGTCGAGAGGGACATTGAAGTCGACCTAGACAAAGACTGCTTAGCTTAGGACATTCTGATTGTAATAACGCTGGGAATGGATCATCTGTACTCGGATTAAGACCCGCTTGCCCTTGAGGTCGACATCGGTAATTGCAAGTTTGTTTGAGAGGGACATAGTGGAACAAATAGAAGATTGGTTTTGTGTAATTGAATTAGGGTGCAAGAAGCGTCAATGACGAGGATGGAAGAAGTATCTAATGAGTCCAGAAGAGGTTTGTAGGAAATCTGGTGGGGCACCGTCTTTGGTTTTGGAGGGGTTGACGCAAAACATCTCCAAGTATTCGCTAACCAATGACCGTAAAGATATACATCCAGTATAAACCTAACTACCTCACCTACATTAAAATTTAGTGTAAATTTTATCATAGAACAGATGTAAGCGTTAAGGTAGCAGTCTAAACCATGAATATCATTCACACAGTAAGCCTTGGCTTGTTCCATGCAGTCCAGCGATGAGTCTACCGTGAAATCCACAGCAACGCCAAAGCAAACAGCCTCAAGTTTAAACAAGTGACCGCAAGAGCATGACGCTGTGTATGCTACCGATTGTCGCCTGTAAAACACAATTTATACCTCCCACCTAGAGGTCCGATTGACCCAACGCCAGCGAGTCGATTCCATGATGCCCACCCCTTATAACCCGTCGCAAGTCTAATACCCCCAATGTTCATGTGACGAGTGGCTCATCTGAAGAATTGGTCATTGACAAGTAAGCCGTCCAAGCAATGCCAACGGTTGACACGAAAGGCTGAGATGAATGTTAGTCTATTGTGCGTATTGCAGCACATTTTGAGTAGGGACTTACAATTTGGAACTGGAGCGGAATAACCCTGAAGTTAAGCATCTGCACAGCTGGCCAGAGCATGAAGTTGGCCTTCAAAGATGGTAGATAAACGTCTTGAAATTTGCGAGTCACAGCCCGTCTCCCACCGCCTTCGGTAACCGTCATAAAGGTAAAGAAACACGCCAGTCCTGTACAAACGTCAGGACCAGTGTGACTCTTATAAGCTAAAAGAAAGCCTACCGAATGGAGCAAACATCAACTGGTCACAGCAGACTCGTTGGAAAGCTGGGAGGGTAGCACTCTGCTTCGTGAATGGGAACGACCTCGAAAGGAACGCAAACCAGTAGAATTGGATAGGTGACATGATAAACCCATAAGCCATAAATCGAGTCAACCTTTCGAAGTCAAAAGGTGGCGGAGATTTCTTGAACGGAGTCAAGACTGAGGTTGTTTCGGAAGGGCTCTTCTCGTCGTAATCAGGCATTTCAATACCATCAGAGATATCTTTGCCAGGACCTGGAAGGTTTCGGCTTGATTTCAGTCGAATGGCCGTTAATGACTGTGCCACTGTGTCTGCTATGCCTCCGAGGACCTGTTTAAGTAACGATTCTCAGCGACTGTCCAGGATTGTGTCTCTAGAGTATTGAAGGGGTTGGGTAGTATGCATACGGCATTGGTAATCATGATGGTAAGGACTGTATAACACTGTCAGGTTTCCCGTATTTACAACTTGTTTAGGAGATGGATCATACCTGGTTTGTCGGCGTAGTAGGAATTGAATTTGGCTATTAGCCTCGAAGTGATGGCCATCTCAAGTAAGAATATAACTGTATGTAATAGGGGCTAGGAAGGGTGCCAGAGAGTCAGCTCATTCAAGGTGTTATGGAGGAGGCGCCGCCAAGAACTCGGAGTTACAGATGCACTCGAGCTATGTTCGTGAAGTCATCGCATCATGGCAAAGGAACGCACCACTCTGCCAAACACATATCTACTATTCAGTGTCTTTATAACCCGCCGCCTTGCTTGTTCAATCATCACTAGCGATTTAACTCGCTCGTCCAAGGCGAAGTAGTATATTGAGTGGCGCAAAGCAGTGTATGGTGGTATTTGAGGTGTTCGAGAGCTCTCCTTAACGCTGGAGGATGTAAGGAAGATTAGGGAAATTTTCGAGGTTTGTTCAAGTCTGTCGAAGACAAACGATGAATAGAGTATAGGTAAAGCAAGATCTCTGTGAAGGGCGGTGTTCTCAGGTGTCTCAAGTCATCGCAGCGGAAAAGGCCGAGCACTGGTGTTCCACTAGTCGCTCGGCTGCAGTCACAGAATGCTGTCTGCTCCAAAGGAACTTTGATAGAGGACTGATGGACCAGGTACCTACGAACCGTAAGGCTTACTACTATACATACCTTAGTTAACCCCCGCTGCTCTGCTCAGGCACTTCTCACCCTATGCTCACTCAGCTCACCCTGCTCATTCACTGCCGATTCACTGCTCAGGCCCCGCTCACTCCACTTAGTCATTATTCTCTGCTGTGTTTCTCTTCTTGTTCCTGCTACTCACTCATATCATGTTGACCTTATAAAGGTTAGACGACGACGCTCAGAGAGAACTTGAAATTGATTATCATGGATTTAAAACTAGAGCCTCATCTGCAAAGCTCATGTCATGTTCTCACTCATGTTCTTAACATATAACCTCTTGTCTAGGCCGTGTTTCCACGCCGTATCAATCTCCGGGGATCAATCGAAGTGTACTTTCGCAGTGAGGTTTCTCGAAAATTGACAAGTTGTTGCAACTATCTCGCAATATGTTGACATCTTAGACCTGTATAGTTGAATATACAGCTGTGAGCCTACGAGAGAAAACGAATCTCATGAGGATCGAACCTGACTCTTCGACCCAGCAAAGCCTGATTAGCTTGTGAGACTCGACTAGAAGTTTGACTTTCTACAATATCGAGCAAAACGGCTGCACTAATCAGGCATTGCTACCTACTGTGAATCATCTTTAATTATCGCATACTAGGCAAGATTTCGAGCTTGGTCGCTCCCGCAAGCGATTGTGATCATACCGAGCTCTGACAAGTTTTTACAGCTTAATAATATAATGATTGAGATCTATAATTCAATAAATATCTTCTAAATTAATAAGACGATTACATACTTATAAGATTTCATTCTTGCATGCAACTACTATATGATACTGAAGATAAATGCATTTGAAGCAATAAACATTGGTTTTTGGTTCTTAATCTTCGCGTAGAAAAGACGAGATCTAGTTTCTGATCACGTCCGTCTTTTCTCAGTTGAAGTCAGCAATTCCTGAGTCGCTGATGGGATTGACTTGAATGTTAACGAAGAAGTGAGAAAAGATCTTCGGAGCTGAGTATGACTATGCAGCTTGAGTGCTTCAATGAGTTTGAATACTTGTCAAGATCTTGAATTCGAGGAAAATTTCCGATGCAGAGTCGTCGAATAAATGAAGTTTTTCACGCCGGGAAATATAAGGTTGTCTGGCAGCGAGAAATAGTAACGGACGGGTTTGAGATATAAATTTCGTCACTGCGGTCGTCTTCTCGCCTTACTGCCAGTTTCTGGCCTCTGCATCCTGGGATAAAATTATTAGACTCTAGGACATCAAAGCAAAGATCTCAATCCACCAAATTGAACATGACCATAATGGACATCACTCCTTCAGTACGGATGGGTCACAGCCGGAAATGGACGGGAGACTTCTGGAGGTCCCATCATCTTCTCTCAATCTTTCTCCATATAAACGGGATCTGGCTGATGCATCATCCTTAACAAATGTCAGGGGGGAGTGGGTGAGACGTAAGGATTGCAATGCTCTTTGGCTTCCACCCAACCGCTGTCTAGATGTACATACTTTAAAAGACAATAATCTTGTATTGGGAAATGATTCCGGCCAAACCACTTTCCAAACTGCTTTTCAATGCACTGTCAGGCCAAATTGTATGCCATTAATCTGATGGACCCGACAACGGTGAAGTGACTAATAGTGTGATTAGTAGATGATGTGTTTTATTGAAAAACAACTTGAACAAGCAAATGCCTATTGTTTTTTTGAAAAACCGATCCCGGGATCAGATTTCAAAGGGAACAGCCCCGGGTAGCGAAAGTGATACTTCTAGGCAGCAGACGGGCTGAGTCTAGGCAACAGGCAGAGCCAGCGGGTTTAAAAAAGGACGCGGGCAGCTGAAGCTAGACATGTACTATACAACACGGCGTAGATCTTGTAGTCAGATCATCCACCACTACTAGACATTAATGGATTGTAAGCCTTTCTAGTCATCAACCAACCGCTCCTCTACCACAATATCGGGCAGGTCTCGAATATCTATTGAGTCATTTGTAGCCATGTCTATTACCCGGATTGCCTCAATAGATAAGATGCCCTTAGCCAAAGGAAGGAATTTGAGTTCCGTGTTGCGACAAAACCCTGGATTTAGAAGCCTTTGCAACGTATCAGTAGTATTATCTTGGCAAGTGACTCGAAAACAACATACCCTAAATTAACATCCGGGCTCAGGCTCACAATTGGGACAGTGTCGCAGCGATTGTTTCTCTGCATAGCATACAGATGTGTTTCGTCGAGAACAGCGTTAATGTTGCCCATCTTTATAGAGCCGGCAGCCGAAGAGGATGACGGCTTCGAAATATGGTCCCTGAGATCATTTCCTCTTCTCTTCGGAATCACCATGATGGCGAGCTTCCGCGATATGCTTGAGCGATTCACGACAAAGATAGCCCAGGAAAATGGCACTCCTACGTGCACGTCTCTTGGCGCAGTGAGAGTTATCGTGACACTAAGATTATTCACTAAGTTTGGCAGAGATCGTTGCGGACTCACCCCAGCTTCGGACTGAGATCCTGTTGGGTGAGGTGCTGCTGGCATGCTATTTCCGTTAACAGGTACAGGCGGTACTGGAAGACTAGCAGGTCTTTTGTTTCGCTGCATCGGCTGATTAGGAGTACCGTAACTCGGATTTAGAGCTGTTGAGAAGTCTACTCCGGCTTTCCATCGCATTTCGATACGAGCGTGACAGACATCGGAAACAAGCACTGTCGCATCTATCTTGATATCTAGAGTCCTGGGATTGGAATTGGACCCGTCAGAGATGCTTCCATTTGGCGTTAGTCGGAATAAGAAGACTAGGTTGTCTCTAGGCCGGCAGGTCATTGGCAATGTCAAGGCATGACCACCACTCAGATCCACTGCTAAACCTTCCGTAAGAATAATGCCAACAATGGTGATTGTGACTTCGTTATCAAAGAACGGCGCGGATTCGATGTCTAAAGAAGCGATGATAGTAGGTTTTCCACCATCACCCTTAGATCTCGTATACCGCACCCTCGCTGAAATTGCCGGTATTGCACGAAAAGGTCTTTGAGCAGCTACTGTTAAAGCCTGCTTTCTGAAACTCAAAGTAGCGGCTGTAGAGGCACTGCGAGAAAGTCTAGAGGATGGGAGCCGCGGCGCTGAGCCGCGTAAGCTAGGATCGCCCTTTAGTGACTCGAGTAAGTTAACAGATTGGGGAGTGCAATCAGGCAGATAAGGATCCAAGGGCAATTCATGACTTGTAGGTTGTTGGGGCCCAAGGATCGCAACGGGCTTGAAAGTAATCATAGGAGACTGAATTCGAATTCGCGGACGACCTGAACAATCATCAACAAACCTAAGGGAAGGTGGCGCCTAGTATCTGACCCACTTAAAAAGGCCTGAACTTTCCATACGACAAAGACATGCCGGTCTCGCACCTGATCGTCTTCCTGTTGAACAACAATTATAGGCTCTTGAGACATATCGACTGCGCCAGACCAAATGACATCTCTGCTTTGAGACGGAGAAGGCTCTCGTTGAGGACCTTGGCCAGTGGAATTGGCAGAAATATGGCCAAAGGCTTGAGCTTCTATAGTGATTTTGAGACGATCAATTGCGGACTTGAGCTGTGGTTCATCGTGGTATGGGACCCTAATTACTACGCAGATTGATATCGACTCATCTGCCAAGAACCTATGGATGAGTAAGATCAACGACTCGTACATAATGTAAGCCCAGCTCTTACCAAAGTACAGGATATCCCGCTGCAGGATAGACGCTGCCAAAGAGCGACCATCAAGCCCTCCATGCACCTGATCTACTGCGGAGCTTAGAAGCTCTTCTACATCGATATGTGAAGCCTGCGGTACAATAACGTCTAAAACTGAATTGTCTATGAAGTTTGTAGTATCCATAAATTCGTTAGACATTTGTGTTGTCGAAAGTCGGACATTCTGAGTCGATGGGAGTCTTGGCAACGGCATGTGCCCGCCGAGCCGCAAGTGGAACAAAAATTGGCTCGGGGTCTTCTCTACCTCCGTACAGCAGGGCACTGCTTCGCACTTTATCAACGCTTGCAGAACGCCCCTTAATCATTCGAGGTGACGATAGCGCACACGCAACATGAACGGTATCAATGGTGTCGCAGGACCACCTGCGTTATGGAGTCAGGCCAGTACACAGGACGGTAGAGTGTATTACTACAATACCCAGACAAAAGTAACGCAATGGACAAAACCCTTGGAGCTTATGGGCCCTGCTGAGGTGAGTCGAGTCTGTTTTGATAAGTTTCCTTTCATGCTGACAGAACCAGCGAGCTCTTGCCAACCAGCCATGGAAGGAGCATACTACGCCAGAGGGCAGAAAGTACTGGTACAACACGGAGTCGAAGCAGAGCTCGTGGGAGATGCCAGAGGTCTACAAAACTGCAATTGCGCAGACTGCCCCTACACCAAGGCCCGCTGTACCGTAAGATACCTTTTTGTTCTGCCTTGGTATGACTAACAGTCCTTAGAGCTCAACAATTCGTTGCTGGCGGAACCAGCACCTTCTCTTCATTCTCAAATCAGCGCGATAGAGATGACTATGGTGAGCGTGTAGGTCCTGACCGCCAGATCGGCTATGGTCAGACGGATATCAACGGATCTCGAGGCGCCGCATTGGGCGCACAACAAACAGACCCAGATTACTCGACCTTCGAAGAAGGGGAAGCAGCTTTCATCAAACTGCTACGGCGCTCAAATGTGCAGCCCGATTGGACGTGGGAGCAGACAATGCGGGCTACGATCAAAGATCCGCAATACAGAGCTTTGAAAGATCCTAAGGATCGCAAGACTGCTTTCGAGAAGTATGCCGTAGAAGTCCGAATGCAGGAGAAAGACCGAGCGAAGGAGAGGCTTGCCAAGCTCCGAGCAGACTTTGGTACTATGCTGAGAAGTCATCCAGAGATTAAGCATTACACGCGGTGGAAAACGGCACGACCTATTATCGAAGGCGAGACCATATTCAGATCCACCAATGATGATACTGAGAGGCGAAAACTGTTTGAGGAATACATCATCGAGCTTAAGAAATCCAACATCGAGCGTGAGGCTATTACCCGTAAGTCTGCCATGGATGAGTTGGTAGGTATAATGAAGGGGCTTGATTTGGAGCCCTACACACGGTGGGCTGAAGCGCACGATACCATCCAGGCAAATGAGAAGTTCCAAGGTGATGACAAATTCAAAACCCTTAGCAAGTCAGACATTTTGACAGCTTTCGAGAACCATATAAAGTCTCTTGAACGTACTTTTAATGACGAACGCCAACGCGAGAAGAACTCAAAAACAAGAAAGGAACGGCAAAATAGGGATAGATTCCTAGATTTGCTCAATGGATTGAAGACAGCCGGCAAGATCAAAGCAGGTACGAAGTGGATGCAAGTTTTCGCACAGATCAGCGAAGACCCCAAGTACGTAGCTCTGCTTGGTCAGTCAGGGTCGACTCCTCTTGACCTCTTCTGGGACATGGTGGAGGAAGAAGAACGAGCACTGCGCCTAGTTAGAAACGATGTCTACGATGTTCTAGAGGATAAACGCTACGAAATAACCCTCAAAACCACTGTCTCAGACTTCCTACAAGTTATGCACACAGACCGCCGAACCGCCGCCATTCCCCAGGACACCCTTACCCTGATATTCAATCGCCTCCACGAGAAAGTCCTTCGCCGCACCGAAGACGACAAACACGCCTCAGAGCGCCAACAGCGCCGTCTGATTGATGCTCTCCGCTCCAAAATCAAACACCTAGACAAAAACCTCGTCACTGCAACCTCGACCTGGGACTCCATTCGTCCGCATATCGCCCACTTCGACGAATTCAAAGCTCTCGACTCCGATGACTTGCGCCGCCAAGCATTCGATAAAGTAATCCGTCGCCTCAAAGAAAAAGAAGACGATGCCGAAAAGGAACGCGAGAAAACCCACGCTTCCAAACGCGATCGTGACCGCGATCTCCGCAACGGTCACCACCCTCGCCGCTCAGTCGACAGACACATTCCCACCGGCGGCCGCAGTCGTACCCCCGAGCTCGACGCTTACGAAGCCGACCGCCGCAAAGCCATGGCCGATCGAGAGCGCCAATACCGCCAATCAGGCATCACTGGTCTCTCCCCGCCTCCTCCACGCGACCGACATGAACGTCTTTCAAGCCGACACGCAGATGAACCTCCCCGTCGTCTCAGCCACTACGATCGCGATCGCCGTGAGAGGGATGAGGAGCGCGAGAGGCTGTATCGGGTTAGAGGGAGTAGGGATGAGTTGGACTATGGGGAGGGGAGGGAGAGTAGGGGCGGCAGGAGGAGGCGGGAGAGTGATGGGAGCGAGGGCAGTGGGAGAAAGAGGATTAAGAGGGAGAAAGGGAGTAGGGAGAGAAGGAGGAGGGAGAGGACGCCGGAGGTGGAGAAGACTATGGTGCCACCACCGAAAGAGGAGGAGCCGGGATTGAGGAGCGGAAGTGAGGAGGGGGAAATGGTAGAGGATGAGTGAGTGGGGCAGATAGTCCGGGGCTGCAATTTGAGGAAGAAAAAGGGGCTGAGGTGAGAGAAGAAATCTGGGGGTGAGGCGGCGTGGCCGGGAAGCGAGGTCAGTATCTCACTATTTTTGCGACGGTCTCGCTACTCGGTTGCTAGTTCGAACTCTAAGGTGCCTACGCTGGCGGGGAATGGGCGATGGGAGACAGTTTGTCCTGGACTTGCAGGTACGTCGTCAGCGATAAGACTCATGAGACCGTAATCATAGTGTCTTTGTACTTGTTCACTTGCACTCTTCTTCACGTGTATTTTGATCGTTGATGCCTTTTGAAGGATTCTGTGAGAATCTGTTCACTTCTGTAGTATTTCCAGCAAGTGTTATCTACCTAAGCAACACGACCTAAACCATCAAATATTCGCATGCAGTGATGGCCTAACTCGTAGCTTAATCTCGTATTTATCCAGATGCTCCTTGACGGCAGTCATCTTGCTTGAACCACGTCCCTCGTTGTTGGAGAGATGCAGGAGATAGACTGCCGTCGCCGGGGTTAGTCATCTTTATCATCGTCTTCATCGGAGCATGCCTCGTTATCAGGGAGGCCTGCTCCGCGCTGTTTCCCATCGTTTTCACCAACGCCAGACGCTAATGAATTGCATTTGTTGTTTTGATTGGTCTTTAGGACGTCTTAATTATCGTCTTCGAGGAAGAACTGTGGGGAGGGAAGATTTATTAGTGGAGGGAATTCGAAAGAGTGGAGACAGATGGGGTAGGGGGCTTACATAGTTGCCGTTAAGCTTTTGCTCCTGATCTAGTTGGCTGTTGAACTTATTGATACGGGGTCGGAAGCTGTTGGGGTCGCGGCGGAAAGTGACATCAAGGTTCTTCAAGAATTTGTTGCAGCCAGACAGCAAGCTCTCGGGGGTATTAGCCCTCGCATTGACTGAAGGCTGTCCGTCGAAGACGATGACCCTGTCAGCGAGGTAGGTAGCCATGATAAAGTCGTGCTCGACTATAAACGCCGTCTTCTTCGCATGCATGATGAATCGTTTGATTACACGAGCGGCGATGATACGCTGTTCGGAGTCAAGATAAGCACTAGGTTCGTCAATGAGATAGATATCCGCTGGAATTCCCAGAGCAAGGACAATCGCGACACGCTGCAGTTCACCGCCAGAAAGGTTCTGGACTTCCTGGTCGATGAAGTCTTCAAGCTTAAGGGGCTTGTAGACGTCGGTTTGGAACTGCGGGCTTAGAAAAGCTGCCTTGATTTTCTTAAAGAAAAGCTGGCGGACAGTGCCCTGGAATTTGGGGGTTATCTTTTGAGGCTTCATAGAGATGTTCATTTGAGGAACGGAGCCCGTGCCATCAGGCTTTTCAGCACCGGCGAGCATGCGGCAGAATGTCGTTTTTCCGGTTCCATTTTCACCCATCATGACGATGATTTCGGAGTCTGTAAACTGTCCTGCTTCAATACTCAAATGGAAGCCGCCCAGGGTTTTCTGCATGGCTGAATAGCTGTAGCCTCGATTTCTGTCCACCATGAATTCATCCCCGGACTCGGCAATTCGGAAGGTCAGGGACTCTTCTCGGAAACGCAAGTTCTCGGTGGGGATGTTGCCGTCAAGGAAGATGTTAATGCCTTCTCTGACGGAGGCGGGTAGAGTGACAACACCATACACCGCCGGCTTGCCGTAGAGTACACAGATGAAATCAGACAGGTAGTCTAAGACTGACAAGTCGTGCTCGACTACAATCACGTAGTCGTCTGGACGGAGCAGACCTCGAATTATCCTGGCAGCGTTCAGACGTTGTTTGACGTCGAGATAGGACGATGGCTCGTCAAACATGTACCTGACAAAATCGTGAGTTGGTTCTAGCATAGATTGTTGGCACTACTCACACATCAGCTTGCTGGACGCATACAGCTCCGATTGCAAATCGTTGAAGCTCTCCCCCTGACAGTAGGTTGATATCCCGGTCCAGGACCTGCTTCAACTCTGCGCTTTATTAGTCCAAACAAAGTTTAGATCCTCAACCACTTACCAAGAACTTCTAAAATCTCGTCAATATTGTCCATCTGTGCTCGTGCTTTCAAAAGCGTTTCCACACTCTTCTCGGGACCTTTGACGGCTTTCGGTATCTGGTCCACGTACTGCGGCTTGACAACAGCTTTGAGATCATCTTCCAGGATCTTTGTAAAGTAGTCTATCGAGTGTCAGCATGGCTCCCATCTGTGTCGCTACATGCATACTCTGAAGCTCAGAACCCCGAAAGTATTTCAATATCTCTTCCCAGTCCGGTGGATTGTCATATCTGCCAAGATTCGGCTTCAATTTCCCGCTGAGGATCTTCAACGCAGTACTCTTGCCGATACCATTTGTTCCTACAAGACCCAGCACTTGTCCCGGCCTAGGCATTGGTAGCCTATGTAGTTTGAAACTATTTGCTGAGTATCGATGGGTGACTTGGGACTCGAGATTTGTTGGTAGATTAATGATGTTGATAGCCCCGAAAGGACATTTCTTCACACATATACCACATCCGATGCAAAGACGCTCAGAGATGAAGGCGATCTTCGATTCTGGGGTGACCTCGATGCAGAGCTTGCCCGTCCGTACGACAGGGCATGATTTCTTGCACTCCTGTCGACATTTCTTAGGATTGGTCAGTGGCGTTCGGATAGAGAGGAATAGATGTGTTTTCTCACTTTTGGCTTGCACTAAATAGAACCAGTCAGCATGGTGATGCCTGTTGTGTGTTGGAGGGCGCGGATGAGTACCTTGTCATTATTGACGATAGCGATGCTTTAATAAAGGTCAGAACGAAGTTGGAAAGGTCGTCAATAGATATCTGGATCTTCTCTTAATACGTACCGAGTCAACTTGTCCGACATTGTTGTGGGCTTTAGGAAGAAAATTCCTAGTCTTGCTCTGTGGGCAACTAAGCCAGAAAAGTATGACTTTTAGAGAATGTGCCTCGTGCTTGCGCCCCGACAAGCAAAGTACCCTTTTGATCCTTCTGTTCTTTCCTGGCACAATTCGCAGGACTTTTCAAGATCAGTTGGCGCTCTGGAAGCAAAACCGTGTTGAGCACAAAGACAGTTTTAACACACCTCGCAGCATTTAACAACCATTAGTGGGGCACTGGGGCTCTTCGGTGTGGTGGGCTTAGTGTGTTGCTTACGTAAACTAGTGTTGGAACTGGAATTGGCGAACGTACTTTCATTGTGGTACCGTCACTTAACCACCTTCTCATGCCCATATTCAACCCTACACCCATAATACCTCGAAGACACCCTTCAAACTTCTCCGAATAGGCTCTCCTAGCTATGGCTTGTAAGTAACATATTGTCCCTCGTCCTACACAGAATTGCAAGGTCTCCATAGGCCACCATATCCATCGATCCGGCGCTCTTCATCCATCATCTTCAATTCAGACTATTACCACAACCCACATATAACTCTACTGTGTCTACTTTGACGTGCTCTCATAAGCATCGCTTGTCATCTGGCCAGACTCTCCAATGCAGCGGACCTGTCTCCAAATCGCCGGATTTCCTATTGTTCGCTCATTGCTATTCATCAACTTCATCATCCATACCCATCTCATCATCAAATTTTACGATTGTCTCTTATGGTCCAGGCTTTCTGGCCCACTAGAGCTAGATTCCAGGTCGCATAAGCTGTCGAATTCTTTTGCCCACACTCCGAACTTTCTGCGACTTGTCTATAGTCTTCAATGCTAATACTGCCGTCATCCAGCGAGTAGCCTAATGTATCGACCAGCCTCTGCTTCGACTTCTACCCTTCCGTACTCGAACGGGCATTTATCACCACCTTCCAACAATCTCCACACCACTGAAGCCATGACATCCGCGAGCGAGAGCGACCTCTCCGATGCTATCGATCCCCCCATTGCTACGAGCATATCTTCCGAAGCCAGCAGGCAAGACCGCAACGGGAAAAGTCTCGGTCCAACTGGTAGCGTTGACTCATTACATGAAGAAGATGCAGTCGGTTCCGATGATGCTGATTACGATATGGAAACATCACCGCCTGCTGATGCAGGTAGTCCCGGTGATGCTCGTTCATCTTCCCAAGACTCAAGGAGAACTGGGAAACGAAAGGCTGAAGCTGAACATGAAGAATATATACTAGAGAACCCCGAGCTTTATGGTCTTCGACGCAGTGTAGGTAATGGTCTGCGTGACATATGTTTATCGTGCTAAAGCGATTCTGCATAGGGTCGTGCTCGTCCGTCTCGTCGAATAGTGAGCGCAATCATTCGTAATATGTTCGTCGGTGTTACTAACAGTCCCTCAGATTGATAGTGATTCCGAAGATGATGGATCTGGCTCAGATATGCAGAGCAGCCCACGCAAGCGACGCAAACATAACACCTCGAATCTAGGTACGCGCTGTTTGGTCTACTATACACGGAGGTTGGGCAGAGCTTTCCTTTCCAGATAGACTGACATGTTGTATCCTTCCATAGCATCGAAACGACCTACACCTTCCGCACGGTCGCTGTCCGACTTTGATTCGGAAGATGACGCTTATGGTGGATCTCGAAACCGGACTTTCACCATGAACAATGGTCAGCAACAGCATGGAGAGGTTCGCTTCTCAACTCGCAGAGCCGCAAAGGTCTCCAATTACAACGAAGATGATGAGGATCCCTTTGACGATGACGAAAACATTCTTACCCCGGGTTACTGGGTTACTGCACCGGACGAAGATACCCCAGCCATCGACGCTGTTTTGAAGCATAGATTACGTGAGGACAGAAGTGAGCTTTGTCTGATTGTCAAGCCTAGAGCACAGACTTACCCTTCCACAGGCACCGAAATCACCATTCCTGCCAAAGAGGACTTCGAGTACAAGGTCAGTGGCAGCTTTACCTTAATAACACCAACTATCTCCGGTTCATTCTGCTAATCACGACATGAGCAGATCAAATGGCAAGGAAAAGCACACATTCATGCTACGTGGGAGACAAGCGGGGCTTTGGCGTCTTATCGTGGTATCCGAAGACTGGATAACTACTTCCGGAAGGTTGTGGAGGAAGATATCCACATGACATATGATAGTGGTATTCCACCAGAAGAGAAAGAGAAATGGAGCTTGGATCGCGAGCGTGATGCCGATGCTCTCAACGATTATGTCAAAGTCGAACGTGTTATCGGCCAGCAACTGGACGAGGATGGAGACACTGAATACCTCGTCAAATGTATGCCGTAATCCCCTAACAACCAGGATAGGTATGCTAACGTCAATAGGGAGAGGGCTATATTATGACTCGTGCACATGGGAAAAAGGTACTCTGGTCAGCAGTATTGCGCAAATTGGGATAGACCGCTACCTTGATCGAACCTCGTCACTTCCACAGTCCAACAAGACCGAGTCTAACCCTGCTACACGACGGCCATTCCACAAAATATTAGAGCAGCCCAAGTACATCAAGCACGGGACGCTGCGTGAATTTCAAATAAAAGGCGTAAACTTCTTGGCATTCAATTGGTGCAAGAGCAAGAACGTCATCCTTGCAGATGAAATGGGTCTAGGAAAGACAGTGCAGACGGTTGCCTTTATGAACTGGCTTCGGCACGATAGACAGCAGCAAGGACCCTTCATCGTCGTGGTTCCTCTTTCCACCATGCCTGCCTGGGCTGAGACGCTTGACAACTGGACCCCTGACATCAATTACGTGGTCTACAACGGCAACGAAACGTCTCGAGGGAAAATTCGGGAACACGAGCTCATTGTTGATGAGGATTGGAAGAAGCCCAAGTTTCATGTCCTGCTTACTACTTACGAATACATACTTGCTGATGCCGGTCACTTATCAAAAATAAAATGGCAGTTTATGGCCATTGACGAAGCACATCGGTTGAAGAATCGGGAGTCACAACTTTATGCCAAGCTACTCGATTTCAAGGCTCCCAGTCGTCTTTTAATTACCGGTACTCCAATGCAAAACACACTTGGAGAGTTGTCCGCGTTGATGGACTTTCTTATGCCTGGAGCAATCACCATCGAGGAAAACATGGACCTCCAATCGGAGGCAGCCGGCCGAAAAATCTCTGAACTAACTACGGCCATCCAACCTTACATGCTCCGCCGAACCAAGAACAAAGTGGAGAATGACATACCACCCAAAACAGAAAAGATAATACGGGTCGAGTTATCCGATGTTCAGCTTGAGTACTATAAGAACATCCTCACACGTAACTACACTGCTCTAAATCAAGGTGCCAAAGGCCAAAAGCAGTCTTTGTTAAACATCATGATGGAGTTGAAGAAGGCAAGCAATCATCCTTTCATGTTTCCCAACGCCGAAGAGCGCATTCTGGCCGGCAGCGAATCACGTGAGGAAATCCTCAAAGCCCTAATAACAAGCAGCGGCAAGATGATGCTGCTTGATCAGTTACTCACGAAGCTGCGGAAGGACAATCATCGTGTGTTGATCTTCAGTCAAATGGTCAAGATGCTTGATATACTCGGCGATTATCTTCACCTACGAGGCCATCAATTCCAGCGTCTTGATGGTACTATCGCAGCCGGACCCCGACGCATGGCCATCGACCACTTTAATGCTCCAGAGAGTAATGATTTCTGTTTTCTATTATCGACGAGAGCTGGAGGACTGGGCATAAATCTGATGACAGCCGACACAGTTGTATTATTTGACTCCGATTGGAACCCTCAGGCTGACCTTCAAGCAATGGCACGTGCACACCGCATTGGACAAACCAAGCCTGTCAGTATCTATAGGCTTGTCTCAAAGGAGACTGTAGAGGAAGAGGTCCTTGAACGAGCGCGAAACAAGCTAATGTTGGAATTCATCACAATCCAACGCGGTGTCACCGACAAAGATGCAAAAGAACTAACCGATAAAATGGCGCGAATTGGCAAGAGCGTCGCAGAACCGAGCTCTTCCGAAGACATCAACATGATTCTCAAAAAGCGCGGGCAGAAGATGTTTGATCAATCTGGTAACCAGAAAAAGCTTGAGGAGCTCGACATTGACTCCGTCTTGGAAAATGCTGAAGAGCATCGAACGGAACAGCCAGAAGGTATCGCTGCCGATGGTGGCGAAGAATTTCTGAAAAGCTTCGAGTACATGGACGTCAAGCTTGATCTAGAGTGGGACCAGATTATTCCAAAAGACGAACTTGAAAAACTTAAGGCCGAGGAAAAAAAGCAGGCCGATGAACAATACCTTGCCGATGTCATCCAGCAGAATGCTCCTCGAAAGAGAAAGCAGGCCGATGAAGATCGCGAAGAACGAGCGGCTAAAAAACGCGCAAGAGACCTTTCAGCTCTTGAAATTGCGGCTGACGACTCCGATCAGCGACCTGGACAAGACCCAAAACGACCTTTAAGTGAGAAAGAGGTTCGCAACCTCATCCGTGGGTTCTTACGATACGGCTCCATCGACGATCGAGGGGACGAACTCGTGCAAGATGCTCGGCTCGTTTCAAGAGATCGGGAGCTTCTAAGATCAGCTCTTCAAGAGATCACAGGTGTTGCCGCCAAACTCCTAAAAGAAGAACAAGACCGGATTGAAGCCTTAGAGCGAAAGCACAACAAGGCTCTGACTAAGAAAGACCGGAAGGCGGTCCTTTTCGACTATCGGGGCGTGAAACGTATCAATGCTGAAACAATCATCGAACGTCCAAGCGAAATGCGAATGTTGAAAGACGTCACGGAGCAATCTGCAGATCCGAAAAGCTTTCGCATTCCGGAGGCGTCGAAAGGTGCCACATACTCATGTCCTTGGGGTGCACGTGAGGACGGTATGCTTTGTGTCGGTATTGTGCGGCACGGTTATGGCGCTTGGGTGCAGATTCGTGACGACCCCGATCTTGCTCTGGTGGATAAATTCTTTCTTGAAGAGCACCGTGTGGAGAAGAAAGAAGAACGCAACAAGGGTGAAGAGAAAGGTGTGAAATCGCCAGGAGCGGTCCATCTTGTACGCCGAGCCGATTATCTCCTTTCGGTTCTCAAGGAAAAGACGAGTAACGGGCAGAATCTTGCTGCAAAACGTGCAGTTGAAAATCATCATAGGAACAACAAGAAGAATGGGATGTACGCGAGGGGGAATGAAGGCAGACCGGCTTTTTCTGCATCACCAGCACCGTCATCGGTTCGGAAGGGCCACCGTGACACGGGTCGTCATGGACATCGCAACAGCATTGAACGACGGGTCTCAAACGGGGAGCGCCATGGTCACACACCCAGACCCGACATGCGACCTCGCTCAAGTGGCGAACACCTGAGGCATGAAGACCCTAAACACCATCAGTCTCCTCATCAGCATCGCCGAAGCACTGATCATGCCTATTATGACGCCATCTCTGATGGTAGTCACACAAAGCTTATGAGAATGTTATTTAAACCTGTCGAAGGAAGCCTAGAGGCTGTGAGAGGCGCTACGAAAGATGGCGTGCCGGACAAGGTCAAACGTGCAAAGCTCTTGCGTGAAGAGCTTGTAAAGATTGGAGATTTTGTGAAGAACTTGGTCGCTTCGGAATCCAAATCAGATCCTAATAGTATGGAAGGGTCTTTCTGGTAAGTTTATTCAAGAGACCCAGTTCATTTTTGAGCAGGCTGACGTAAGTTTTAGGGATTTCGTATCTACCTATTGGCCAAACCCCGGAACCCTAGGCGCCCAGGTAAGAAGTATGTACGATCGGCTTGCAGCGATTGATTCAGCACCGTCCGCGCAAGACCCGTCTTCTGGACCAGAGCTCTACAAGAGCAACGGGCAAGCGAATGGTCTTGTTGTGAAGCAGGAGTAGGCCTTTCTACTGAGGTTATGTAATTTGGAAAACATTTTAAATGCGAGTGGGAGGCAAGATGGGAAATGGTGAAGAATTCTTTGACTTTGCATGATCGATATTTTGCGAAGGCGTTGGGGAGGACGCCCACAGAGGCTATATCATTGCAGGTGTTTGCACGGTTACACGAGGAATGGCCGGAGGAAGTACTCAAATACACATTTTGCAAGGCGGTCATTGTGCTAAGTTAACGTGATGGGATTCTGTAGACTAAGGTTACCGGCGCTGAAGGCAGATATAGAAATTATATCAAAGTTCATAAAAGGGTCAAGATTGCCCCCTTGGTATTTAATCGTATGGATTCATCTGTTGATTTAATATGTGATGATTCTCAGGCTTGCACATTGAGCGCTGGCAGCTCACTACTACTTTCGGTAAGGGACACTTCTGTGGAACGCCAATAATGTTCGTGGTCACGGCGTAGACTTGTGACAAGGGGAAGATGCGTACGAGCTCTTACCATGGCAAATAGGATGTAATCTGCACCTAAACCGCGGAAGAAGACCAATCGTATGGCGCTGCGAAAACTTCCGCCAAAAGTCTAACTTTGTACAACCTCATATTTTATGTCCTCCCTCCTTATGTGTCCTTCATCGTTTAAATAATGGCGACGAAAACCCCGAAGAGCTGCGGCAAGTAATCGATTGGGACCGCTGTTCCTTGGATTAGGTCTGCCACGATACACAAACCAAGTTCGACAGGGGTCTACAGAGCAGAGAGCTTGTGACCGAACTTTTGCCGCCCTAGAGTACATAGCTGCCACAGCAGTCGCGCATCTGCATAGGATCAACTAATAACCAGGCTCTTCATCATCCCATTACTCGGACTCGTGCTGTCCCTTGGGAGGTCTTTTGTACTTCCTTTCCATCAATTGCCTGGGTCTCCACATCTGTACTCGGTTTCTCGCACTGTCTTATCGTCTCCCGTTGCTTCGATGAGCTCGCCTTGGATATCTCGAATCAGCAGACGGAACCTTCACAATGGCAGCAGCGTCTGCCATGCCGTATTGCGTCGCTCACCGCGACAGCGAATCGCCCGAATTAAGGAACCCCCGACTGAGGATTGGTTTGGATGATGGCGGAGAGAAAGCTGGTTATATGTTTCTGGGTTCGCGAGAGCGGTGTGATAGCGTATGCATGGAGCGGGGGAGGACGTGTAAACCCGCCACGCCACCATTAAGTTGGGTAAGAGTCCACAATCCCTTGTTACGAGCCTCGACTTTCCTTGCTTTGGTTCTCTGTTCGAAGAGGGCTCAATTGCTATGAACATTAGTTGCCGCTAGCTTTACGGTGAAGATCTAATCTCTACAGCAGTCTCAATGGCCTGATCAAGTGCATGAAGACCTTATTACTCTGGCACTCCTATCTCCCCTCGACCTTGAACAGCATACATACCTTTCGGAATCCGATCCCCCACCGTCGTATACTGACGCAATCGCGGATGCGCCTCCAACCTACAAACCCATTGCGAATTTAGATCGACAGCACAACGAACACGACGTCGTTCCTGGGTGGCAGAGGAAGGACTTGAAGTTACACCTCAACCCTATTACACCTAGCATGATTGATTTTGGCGACTCGTCAAATTTTCATCAGGTAGGCGCTAAAAAGAAGAAGCAGCAGGCAAAACAGGCGGACAAGGCTAAATGGGCGGATTCGGGCGACGAAGGCAACAAGGATGAAGGCGGGGGGGAAGAAAACGGTGGAGGAGGCGGTGGGGGTGGCAGTGATAACGGAGACGGTGGGGCAGGAGATGACGGCGGCGGCGGCGATGACTGGAATACGGGCAATAAGAAGAAAAAGGGTAAGAAAGGCAAGGCTGCCGAGGAGGAGGAGGAAAAGAAGAAGGAGGAGGAAGAACAGAGAAAGAAGGACGAAGCTGATGCTGTGGGTGGTGATGACCCTTTATCGTGGGCCAATGGCGGAGATGCAAATCCCGCCGATGAGTGGAGCGGATTCTCCACTACGGCAAAGAAAGGTAAAAAGGGCAAGAAGGAAAAGGTAAATCGAAACAATCTATCAGTGGAGTCTCTAGCTGATTGATGTCTCCCACAGACCGAGACCATTCCCGAACCTCCAGCTGCTCTAAACGGCTTTTCGAGCAATTTTGATGACATCAGCCTTGACGATACTCCTAAGCTGGACCTAAATTTTGGGGTTGACACAGGTACTAAAGAATCCGGGTCAAGTTTCGGGTTCGGCGGTTGGGGCAGCAGCTGGAATACGCCTGGTAAGTGGGACACGGGTGGGGCGGATCTCGGAGGCACCGATACGATGGACGTGACCAAAAGCACGAAGGACACATCCGTTGACGGGCTCGACAGCACCTGGTTATCATTTGGCGGTGACAAGAAGAGCAAGAAAAAAACCACGGCATCTGGCTTCGACTTTGGCAATATCGGGTCTCTTGATGAAACAAAAGAAGAGCCAGAAGATCCGATAGAGGTTAAAGGGGTTACTGATAACTGGGCAACAGGCTTTGCGTCCTCGGGAAAACAAGACAAGAAGAAAAAGAAGGGTGCTTTCGATGACTTCCTAGAAGAGCCCGACCCAAATCAAATCGGTGCGGCCGTGGTCGAGCCTGTGGCTGCCGCGGGCGATACGTGGGGGGGGTGGGGGGACGCTTCTAATAAGAAGGGTCAAAAGAAAGGGAAGAAAGGCGAAATCGAAGACGTTTCCCCAGTCCCACCCTCGCCGCCCCCGCCACCTGTTGTTCCAGTTGACGCCGTAGGCGAGTGGGCTTCCTTCGGTTTGAAGAAAGATAAAAAGAAGAGCAAGAAGGGTAACGAAGAGCCCGTTGTAGTTGTTCCTGAAACAGAGCACGAGGCCGATCTTGGGTTAGGAGCTTTTACCAGCAGGAAAGAGAAGAAGAAGGGCAAGAAAGGTGCGGTAGAAGAAGAGAACCCCAAAGAGCTAGATGTTGTGGTAGTGCCTGATCAAGAGCCCGAGGCAGAGCTTGGTGGTTGGGGTTCTTTCGGTACAAAGAAGGACAAGAAGAAAGGCAAGAAATTTCTAGAGGAAGAGAAAGCAGAAGAACCAGCTGTCAAGGCGGTGCCAGACCCCGAACCTGATATAGATCAGATTTTGGGGTCTTTTGGTGCTAAAAAGGAGAAGAAAAAGGGCAAGAAGGGTATGGAAGAGGTAAAGTTAGAGGAGGCAGATGTTGTTCAAATCCAGGATCCCGAGCCAGAAGCAGATATTGGATGGGGATCTGTCAGCACCAAGAAAGATAAGAAAAAAGGCAAGAAAGGCACCGAAGAGGTCAAAGACCCAGAACCCCCCATTGTTGAGGTACCGGATCATGAGCGTGAAGCGGATACAAGCTGGGTTTTCGGTCTGAAAAAAGACAAGAAAAAGGGCAAGAAGATTATTGAGGAAGAGATACCTGAGGAGCCAACAGTAGAGGCGATACCGGAAGCTGAAACGCTTGAAGGTTGGGGCTCCTACGGTAAGAAGGACAAGAAGAAGACTAAAAAAGGAGCTTACGAAGAGCCTGATAAGCTAGCTGATCAAACCATGAATGCAGAACTTGGAGCTGAGATAGAGCCTGTCGTGGACTCTGGGTGGGGTGCCTTTGCAGCGAAAAAGGAAAAGAAGAAAGGCAAAAAAGAAGATCCAGAAGATCCATGGCCAACAGAGGATAAAGATGCTGCTGAGTCAGAGCAAGTGGTAGAAGACATGTTCAGCTCATTCACCAGTACCTCCAAAAAGGATAAGAAAGGCAAAAAGGGCGGACTTTCAGAAGTTAAAGAGGACCCAATCTCGACCTTTGACTTTACCGCTGGCGAAGCTACCAATATCGCTGCTGACACAGACAACTGGATGGACTTTGGAAGCGATAAGAAGAAGGATAAAAAGGGTAAGAAAGGTTCCGCTACCGACACGAAGATTGCAGAGGTTTTGCCACCGCCACCACCACCTGTTCCTACTGTTCCTGCAGTTTGCACCTTTGATACTTGGGGCACATCCAAGAAAGACAAAGATAAGAAAAGCAAGAAAGGTAAAGCTACAGAACCTGAACCAGCTATTGTTACAGTACCCGACCCAGTAGAGGATAGTAAGGCAGACCCTATGGAGGACGATTGGGGCACCAGGGGACTTTCTTCCAAGGACAAAAGGAAGAAAGAGAAGGAAAGAGAAGAAGCAAAAAAGCGCGAGCGAGAAGAAGAAGAGAGAGAAGAGAAAGAGAGGAAGGAAGACGAAGAGCGAGAGAGAGAAAAAGAGAAAGAGAAGGATAAATCGAAACCCAAGGGTGGCAAGAAGGGCAAGACTTCTGGTGTGGTAGAACCCCCCAAATCTAAAGATTTGATGAGTGACTCAATGTTTGGTGCAACCCCAGCTGTTGAGGATGATACTTGGGGCTCCTGGGGAGCTTCCAAGAAGGACAAGATGAAAGGCGGTAAGAACGACATTGCACCAGAATTGCCACCGCCTGCACCTACTCCACCTGCACAGGGGTTGACCCCCGAGCCTACAATAGACGACATTGGTGAGGATGGTTGGGGAGAAGTCGCTCCTGCCAAGCCTAAGAACAAGAAGGATGCCAAGAAGCCCACGAAGGAGGATTCGAAGGCGGTCAAAAAGGGGATCAAAGATAAAGACGAGGAAATTTTCATCGAATCTCCTAAAGACGGCAAGAAAAAGGAACCGCCCAAAGCTGATACTGCAGCAAAGGCAACCAAAAGCTTTTGGGGTAGCATAGGGGCAACTTCTACATCAAAATCCAAGGTGGCCAAAGAAACGGATATGAACAAGGACATGGAGGGCGGTCCTGGTATTAATGAATTAGACCTAAGTACGGACTCGGATGAAATCATCGAAATCGTTGAAGAGCCTGTCAAGAAAGGCTTAACGTCCAAGACAGAGAGCAAGCTTTCGAAGTCGGCGGGCAGAGATGGCGACAAAGCTAGCAAAGATAGTGACAAGGCTAGTAAGCTTAGCGACAAGAAGAAAAAGGACGCGACAGCTGATATCATTGTGGACGAGGCAACGGTAAGCTCGAAAGGGAGCAAGAGCAAAGGTCTAGACGCCAAAGACAAGAGCGATGACAAGAAGGATGATGCCTCGGGGTTCTGGGCGGGTTCGAAGAAGACATCTGGCAAGAAAGCAGATGAGCCCAAAAAGGAGATTACAAAACAAGATTCGCCCAATCAAAAGTCCTCGCTAAAGGGAATCTCGAACGACCCAGAAGGAACCTCCAAAGCTGACGAACCGTCGCAGCCACCACCTTTCAAATCCTCCAAAACCACCATGTTCACATCCAAAACAACTGGAAAACTATCTGTAGCACAGAAGGTGAAGGCGCTTGAAGAAGAGAGGAAAAAGACGTTGGAACCTGCTGCACCGCCACCCGTCGCGGAGTGGGAACCCTTGTCTAAAGCCGACTCACCACCTCAAAAATCCAGTTCAGCAAGTAAAACCAAAACCACTCCTGCAAGTAAGACTAGTGCATCAAAGAAGAAGGATCTATCACCGTCTCCAGTAGAAGACAAGAAAATTTCAAGGGATTCGGTACCAGGCAGTTTCCCCGGGGAAGGTGCAGACGACGACCTCATCGACATGATTACTTCTCCGACTGAAACGAAATCAAAAAAGAAAGATCTGAAGTCGAAGAATAAGCCAAAACCAGACTTGATGGACCTTGGTTTCCCTATTGTTGAAGCATCACCCACGCCACCAGAGGAACCGATGGCGGCAAAGCCAGCCAAAAAGGAGCGGGCGCGCGTTGTCAGAGACGAAGGCGCGTCATCCTGGGGCTTCTGGGGCGCAGCGTCCAAAAAAGACGTGAAAAAAGAGCGTAGATCCAAGGATGAGGTTGACGTGACTTCTCCTGCGGCAAAGGAGCGTACCCCTCCCCCAGGTCTAAGCCGGTCAAAATCTACGAAGACAGCCAAAGACAAAGAAAAAGAGACTGAAAAGTCCAAGTCTTCCGGCTCTGACAAGGCCGATAAGGACAAGAAAGCGGAGTCTCGACCCCTAAAATCGCGACAATCGAGCTTTGGTGGGCTTTTCGGCGGTCCGCCTCCTACGCGGACTACGAGTAAGCCAGTTCGGCGAGCTAGCATAGCTGCAGCCCGGAGCGCTCCTCGCAGGCGGTCTATGGATGTCGATGCCATTGGTTTACCATCACCTCCGCCAGATGCACCCGAGATGACTCCGAAGGCTGCTAAGCTCATGGGTATGGGTTCTGGGAAGTTGGGGAGGAAGGAGTCAACCCGAGGAAAGCAAAAAGCTTCAGGTAAGGGTGTTGGCCTTTTGGAAGAAATCATTCTAGAGAGTGCTGACTGTATCCACACAGCCGTACCTGACCCTTATGCCATCGATGATGATGACATGGTCATGGTTAATAGTCTAAAAGACCCTGTAATCAACGTGCCCGCACCCAAGAAGACTCCAAAGAAAGAGAAACCTTCAAAGAGTAAATCCAAGGCTGAACCGGACCTTGCCGACGACATAGTCATGGTTGAATCTGGTCCTTCGCAGGATGGTCCTGAACCTCTAGCCTTTGACGAAAAGCCGCGAGGTCTGCAACGTTCCATGACCAGCGCCAAGAAGCCAGACCACAAGATCATGGGTCTCTTTGGCGGTTTCGGCCGAAAGCCTCGTCGAGTTTCTGACAGCTATGAGCGCCCCAGGACAAAGATAGCACCAGAGAATGAAGGTAATCTGCGTCGTAAGCGAACAATCACTGGAAGTGGTGACGCTGCTAAGCGTCTGCGTCGAGACGACCGAAAAATCCACCGCTCAGACAAGGACATTCTCGATGCTGATGGCTTCGTCACGGACGCTGCAGGTGACGGCGGAGCAGGCCGTGAGGCTGAGGACGTCGAAGCTCGGAAAGAAGAACGTAGAGCTAAAAGAGCAGCGCGAGAGCAAGCAGCCAAAGACGCTGAAGACGCTAAACTCAGGACTGAGAAAGAAAGGAGGGCTAAACGTCGAGAAGCTGAACGAGCTGAGGACGAAAAACGCAAGGCCAAAGCAAGGGACGCTAGGGACAGGCGAGCGAGAAAGGAAGAAGAAGCAGAAGCCATTCTCCAAGAAGAAAAACGCGCCCGCCGAGCCGCTCGAGAAGAACGCCTGACCAAAGAGGATACAGTGGCCAGAGACCTTGAAGGCCCTTCCACAGAGCGCCGCAGCAAACATCGCGACCGCGACCTCCCCGAGGGCGAAACTTCCCGCCCCCGCAAATCTGACCGACGTCGCTCCCACATGGATAAACCCTTCTCTCCCACGCTCGCCGACGACCCAGACCACCGCGAGCGCAATTCCCGGCCCAAAACCAACCGCCGAAAATCAACAGCGCCGGTAGAAGATTACTTTGACCCACGCAATGGTGCAAAAGGAGTATCGAACGAGGAACCAGGTTCAGGGTATCCCCATAAAAATGCCAACGACCACACCTCTAGCTGGGTGAAGTCCCAACTCAGTGATCCCGCCCCGCCTCCTCCCATCGAGCCAACCGTCATCGAACCCCCGCCCGTATTGGGCGGCGCGGATAAATACGATGACGCCTTTGTGGCAGACGAGGATGAGAGGAGGGCGATGCACCGGAAGAGTAGACGGCATTCGAAATATGTAGGCGGCGAAGACGGGGGAGGCGAGCGGAGGAGAAGAAGGGACGAGGTCAGGAGCGAGGAGAGTGAGGAGGGAAGGGTGTATCCGAGGAAGAAGCCTGATTTCGTGCTTGGCGCTGGGGTGAAGACGAGTGGTGCCGGGGTGCCGGGCGGGAAGAGAGGGAGTTGGTTTAAGAGGGTTGGGTTGCCATTGTGATTGAGGAAACTTGCAGGTGCTCGTTATCTGAATTGCCCAGTGACAATTTCCCTCTGGCGTTGCAGATTGTGCTTTTTATGGGAGCTGGGAGGCTGGGTATAGCATCCTCCATTCTTTTCGTTCATTTCCTGCCGTCCGGACACGGCCAAAGGCCCGCTTTGCGTTACCTTTTCCGACTATCTATCACATATACCCCCCCTTTTTTAGCATGGTGGTTGATAATCCAGGGTTTCCGTGTCTTGCATCGGTGGGGAAGCCTAGGGGGCCAATGCGGGGGTGGGGAAGATTGCAGCGGTCTCTATCATTATAGATATTGAAAATATCTTATATCTACGTAGCAGCCAGTGTAAAAATGAGAAAATTCTCCAATCAACCTGCCCTGAAGCCCGTAGCTGATTTTTAATTTCTTTTCCCTTACTGCTAATGAGTACAATATATTGTTCGGGCCATCCATCTATAATCACGGCTTTTTTTTTCTTTTCTTTTTCGGTAGAAGTGTACGTTTTGCGTTCGTTTGTTGGCATATGCGTCAGCGCGGGTGGGTGGGTGGTTGGGTGGGTGGGTTTCGGGTCTACCGGGAAAAATGAAATGGTGCCAACTAAACGGACACATATTTTCAAAAAGATTGTAGGAGATAGATTAGCTGGTGAAGAAGAAGATGGCGATATCCGTAAAAACCAACTAGCCGAGAAGAAAAGAAAAAAAAAAGTCGTATCTGAGTTTCCCCTTTCCCCTTTCCCGGCGGGATTTCAATTAGAGATGTGGGAAAGAGGGGGGGTATAGCTAGTTCTGCTGTTTTCGCCCGGTTGGTCGGGGGGGTGGAGAGTGGGGG
>JAABUL010000955.1_pt1 | contig 58624 bp, 68 predicted proteins | sample 5559151 | NCBI WGS metagenome assembly JAABUL01 (sample SAMN10711876, study PRJNA513368) | rock metagenome | isolation source: Antarctica rocks | place: Antarctica: Victoria Land, Pudding Butte sud
GGGAGCGGGGGATATCGTAAGAGATCAGAGGGACAACGCGGAAAGAACGAGAAGAAGCGAGTCTAAATGTGCTGGAAAAGAGGGCCAACAATCCCTGACTCTTCTTCAACCATCACTGGCTCACTGCTACAATCGACGAAAGAAGCGACGAACCAAAGTTCTGTGAGAATTTTTATCGATCAACTTCAGATATATATATATATATATATATATAGTTCTAGTAGATATTAAGATAGCTAGAGACTAACTATATACTATTTCTAGAATATAGTAAAGTCGTTCGCTCTTATATACTCTTAATTTTATAAGATGATTATAGAGTAATATAGTATCTATTTTATAGTTATAATTCTCGTAGAAATCTCAAGTCTATATATAGTTCTAGTAGATATTAGATCGCTAAAGACTAACTATATACTATTTCTAAAGTATAGTAAAGTTGTTCGCTCTTATCTCACAAGATCCTTATAGCGTCAGAACCTGGCGCCGGTAATTAGTATCTATTGAGCTGAGCTTGAACTCTAAAGATGTATCGAAGTTCTTGAGTATCATAAGTGCGAGGCTGACTTACATTTTACTGAAAAGCGACGAGCCTTGTATTGCACTCGCTTGGCTTGGGTGGCAAAGACAACGAATCTCTTTCAGCAGCCTGTTGAGAAGACCGTGTCTCCATCCACCCGTGTACAAATCGCCATATACTGATTACACTGGCTGGTTGGAGCAACAACGCAACACCTCGCGCAACTTGCACTCAGCTTGTGCCAACGCCACCCTAAAGTGCAGGACTAAACCTTGGTGTCTCTAGGAAACAGCCCTGCAAGGCTGCAAGCACGGAAAACCCAAGGCCTTAAAAAATAGCACCCAAGCAAGTCCACGAGGTCATCGATTTGGCGCTGTTTCCACGCTCACCAAAGAAAAGAAAAGCTCATTGCTTTGGTTGGTGACCGTCATACTCAACTCTCGACATTCCAATTGTTTTTTTCGGGACACCTTTTGTTCACTGGCGAATAGAAGAATCGCAACCAGCAGATGCTTCAACCGATATCAAAAATAAATCCTGATATCCTGCTACTACCTGATGCTTATTCTTAACCCACCATGTGCTTGTGAATATTGAATGTAAGCATCGCATTCGAAAACCTCCCGCTACTCGACCACCCTGAACCTCATCTCCCCTCCACTCTTAAATTTGATCCCCTCCGTCCTCCCCAATCCCATCCCCCCCCTCTCCCCCGCATACTTCATAACCTCATCGATCGTATCCTCACTCCACCATTCCCACATCTCTCCCAAATGCCGCAATACATACTCCTGCCCCACCCGCATCCCCTGGCCCCCAAACTCCGTCAGGCGCTTCGCATCCAATGTTCTCGTCTCTGTGTAGGTCCCGTCGATCCTCAAGAACTCCTCCCCCTGCCACGGTCCATCTAAATTATCCTCGATCTGCTCAGGTCCGATACGCGCTCCTGTTTCGGCGTCTAGGATCTCTATGTCGGAGTCATTGCGAGCGACGCGGGGACGTTCTGCTAGGACTGTTATTGCAGCTTGGGGGTCGGTGGAGAAGGTGAGGGTGAATGTAAAGGGAGGGTTGTTTAAGAGCGAAAAGGTTGAGGGGGCTGAGAGCGTGGCGGTAATTTTGGGGGGTGCTGAGGGGGAGGTAAGGGTCGTGAAGGTAACATCGTTATCGCCAACCAGTGTCCAGGTGATTTTGGTTGGTGATGGCGTAGGGATATCTACTGCGGACCATTCGGGGCCGGGGGATAGGGCGTCCAATGACTCTTCACTTGCTGACGGCCAGTGCGTGATAGAGTCTGTCTGATTGAAGCGGAGTCTATAATGGTGGTCTGGAAGGAGCGACGAGGTGTCGAATACAAGTTCATATGGCTTGGGGGAGTCGCAAGTTGTGAAGGTCACGTATCCACCTCGGTTGGGCTCAAGTCTTAAATATGAAGGCTTCGGGCCCTGACACAAGATTTGCAGCTGCTCACCCGTGTCATTGTCGATGCATTGCACGATCTGGTCCGAATTGATGGACTGGAATTGCTTGATATCCTGCAAACCATTCTTGAGAAATAGGACAGGCTCCTTGCCGTTACGGAGAGTGAGCAGGACTACGAAATCGAACCGAGGTTTGCCAGATAAGTAACAAATCCTCGTTGCTCTCATTTGAACCTCGACTCGGGGTCCGGTCTCAAGCGCCATCTCGCTTGCCTCCGGAGTAGATATCGGGGTCAATATTTCTTCTTCTGGCGTTGTTTTCGTTAACTGAGAATGGTGTTCCTCGCTTCCAAGACCGGTTTTACGACACTCAACAGAGCCACGGAAGAGGCAAAACGGGCTCGAAAACCTACTTGACAAAAGGCAGCCGTTGCCAATGTCGATTCTCGATCATCGACAGAGGAACTTGGCATCAGTCAATGATATAAGACTAACGACTGCCCGTACTGTTTCAGGACCTAGGGTAGCATCTTTCGCAATGCTGTTGAAGCCGAGCCACGCCACGTCATCATAGTGTTTCAAGTGCCTCATGCGAAATGCTCAATTTTGATCCTGTCAGATGGAATCCCGAATCTGACAGCCGTTTCAGCGTAAAATCTATGACTCGCACCATGTCAAAATTAGGTTAGATTATCTTGTTTTAGCCCTGAGAGGCTGAGCCTCAACCCTACCGGCAACCCCTTTACCTTAATTTAGTGTAAGGCTAAAGGCATAAATAAGGCACGAGCCGCACGACCGGCAATTTTTAATATAGAACCTCTGTACCTTATGCATCTGAATGGAGAGATCCATACCGATCTCCCTGAGGATGAAACGTTAAGCTGCTATGGTGGCTTGAAGATGATGCTGTTCGTATACATGGAGCAAACACTTCAGCGACGTGATGACTACTGCGCCCGACACGATGCGTCACCGCATGCCAATGGTCCGGATCGAGGTTTCTGTCCACCACTCGCGTCCAATTATTCTAACAATAGAAGTATGCCGCTCGCTGTAACTGATGTTCCCTTTCATGCGATGATGCCTCGATAAAACTTTTTGATTGGTTCAAAGTCTAGTAATTCTGCTTCTATGTCCTGGTCTGCCAGCCGCGGTATTCCTTTCATGAACAATATTATTATAGAGACACTGAAACAATGACTGGAATTAAAGTACGATGATCGATCGATGAAATCAATCTTCAATGGAAAGGAAGCGAGTCCGGAGACATTCTTTGAGGTCACGTTCAGACGCTTGCTAGGGGCTAAACATCGCTGTCGTCACTGTGAGCCCCCTGTCCACCATCGTGAATTGATTCATGTATCGAGACATTCGAGAGAGTAGGTCCGTTAACGGACTTGTTAGTGGAGTGGCGCATGACTGTTTCAATCAATGCAAGAGATGACATCAGATTCTGGTCCTCCTGCAAGGCGTTCAGCTGCACACACCGCGCCTCTTCCATGTCGTACCTCTCCAAGGCATGCAACTTTCACATTGCAATCATCAACCATATACGCCACTGTGTATCATGTGCCCCTGCCCAGGTATTGCTATGGTCAGGGTCTTGTAACAACAAGGTAGGTCACATGCGTCCAACATGTCTATGTCAGGTAATAAGCCCAACTTATCACTTCTCTTGAGCGTGTTTCGTGATGGTTGCCAGGTCTCACCTTCACGGCGTGGTCAGTCCTACTCTCCGAAAATGTCTATAAAAGACCGTCCTTGCTCTCGTGGACAGGAAGTCTTGATCGAAACAGCAAAGTGCTCTACCACCTCAGCCCTTTAAGGATCCCAGTTTCTTCATCATCACAGTCTCGACTTTTCTATCATGTATCATTCCAAGTGGACTGTCTTTTTGTGCCAGCTCTTGGCCTCGGCCTCGCTCACAAACGCCAATTCAATTGCCGAGTGAGTCTACTTTTCAGAGCTCTTCGAACCACCTCTAACGTTCGTCAGTGCTCCGTCACTCACCGCTCGCTCTAATTCAGCTATCGTAGAACGAGCATCAGAGGCCCAACCCTCAGATTACCCTTATGGCACCGCAATAGTGAACGAGCCTCAATACCTTAATTGGGACCCTAACGACAATGGACAACAGAAGGCCGACGCGAGTAAAATTCACAACGGCTATGATGACATGATAAACATGGTCTACTTTGCCTGGGTAGAAGCCGATAGCAAAAGTGATACATTCAAGCGCTGGTTTAACGAAGGCGATGCCGACAACGTTAAAAAAGTCCTCGAAAAAATAATAGATCCAAAAGGCGTCGGCCAAGCCAATCCATTGATGACACAATGAGTATGCCAGCAAGACGATGAATTCAACAGGTGTACTGGCACAAGCAACGCATGGTCGGCATGGCAACGAGGGGTTTTTCACATGTGTCCCAAAGGGCTTCAACTGCCGAATATCAGAGATCTCAAGTGTAGCGATCTGGACGGCTATGCCTCTCAGAAGATGGCAAGCGTCGCCTTCACAATGATGCACGAGGCAACGTAAGTGCACGACCAACGCTCTCGCCGCTCATCGGCGAAAGAAGCCAAATCTGAGCACGCTGACATGCTTTCATCTCAACAGGCACTGGACCAAAATAGGCGACGATGCTCTCGGCAAACACATCAAGGACGTACGGCCCGGTGGCGCCGGCGCGTACGATTGCACCCAGCTATCAGCTGCAGACAAACTCGTTAACGCGCAGAATTACGCCTTCCTAGGAGCCGTAAGCCCCTGTTCCGGCTTTCCCCCCCTTGTTTCCCCCTCACCCTATCTACAATTTAACTAACATCGTCCTCAGGAAGCCTATTTCCTGCGAAAACAATGCACCTTCACTAATCCACCGCCCGGCACCGTCGGCACCAACGACGGCGGCGACGAAGTCGACGGTACCTCCGACCCACAACCCCAACCGACACAAGTCGCGCCTGCTCCCCCACCCTACAACACAGGAACCTGCTGCTTCCACCTCGAAGAAACAGAGATCCCCTGCCTCGGCGACGACAAGAATCTGCTCGCGTACGTTAAAATGGTGGACGATAAGAAGCTCCCGATCGGGGAAACGCAGGTCTCCAACGGCGAAGCAGGCGTACATATCGATGTTGGGAATTCCTATTCTTTTAAGTCGAAATTGATGAATCCGCTCGTAATCACGGGGGAGCATCAGAATGATTACGTGCAGTTTACTATTGGTGGATTGAGCTGGCAGAGCAAGACGCCGAATGGGGGGGCGAGTTGTACGGTTGGGGGGTGGGATCCAAGGGACGGGCCGATCTGTGCGCACTTTGGGACACAGCCGGCAAAAAATGATATGGATTGTTGCTTCCCATGTGATGGGAAGACTTAGGTTGTGATGGAGGTTGTGGAAGTGGAGGAATGAAACTATGGCGCATGGTTGGAAGCATTGGATGTAATTATATCTGCGTAACAGTACTTGGGTTATCAGCGGCGTTGGATTAGCTTGAACAGGTATTAAGTATCTGACGGCTAGCTATGTCCGTGCAGTTGAGGGAAGTAGGGAAGAATGATCAGTGCACATGAAAGATGTTCTACTTCAATCCGTGGGCCCCGATTGCTTATTCAAGAGATGATTCGTGTATGCGGCCCAGCTTCGAAAACAGGAGCCGTCTCCTTCCTTGGCCATTTTCTGGATGTCCACTAGAAAGCGCCGCTACCATAAGGTTATGGAGTTCACATGGATTAGCCACGAAGCCAACAACCGACATGATCGATCACGCAAGTATCAAGGAGGCTGATGTGTACCGATGTAGTGATAGCCGCCTCCCTCTAAGCCCGTGACACCGAGCATTCCGGAAGTTCCAGCATCAAGATCCATGAGAATTGTGCGACGATTGTTCTCACCTCTCATGACTCAAAAGTGGTCGAAGATAAAACCTAATATCACAAGCTGAGATAAATGCTATCTCACGGCGAAGAGTCTTGTCCGCTGTGTAAAGCACCCTGCGAATTTCAGTGCGGACACTCTAAATGCCACAAAAAATGCCAAGAGCCCTGTGCACCGTGCGCTCAAGATTGCTCATGGTCGTGCCCGCACCGTGGACGCTGTCAGATGCCCTGCGCCGTCCCCTGCAGTATATTTCCATGTTCCGAAAGATGTGGAGAAACGCTCAGCTGCGGCTATTAGTGTCCATCGGTATACGGTGAAAAGTGTCCTCCCCCTAAATATTGTCAGATCTGCGCTTCCAAAGATATCAAAGGTGTTATGGTGGATTACATCCTACCAAATACGTATGGTAACACCGATCTTGACGAAGATCCCGTCATTATGCCGTTATATCGCCATCTAATGGCACTTTCGAACATAGATAGGCCCATGGGAATGTTTGGTTACTATGAGCTATCCCCAAGCTCTTCCGTTAACGCCCTTAAACCGCTGCCAGAAGCGTTCTCGACCGAGAATATAAAGAAATTTCCCATGTGCCGGGGTCCTCTTCCTGATATTAACCAGTACAATCGCATAGTTCGCCAAGGCCGGATCGAAGAAGCCACCAAAAAATTTATTCCTGGGCCAATCAACAGTATCTCCCACTCGAGCAACGCTTGTACGAGGAATAGAAGCGGCTCCAACAGAGCGCCGACGCGGGAGAAATCGTCCCTCAACAGCCATCTGGCGCGCAAATCACGGAGAGTCCATCAGCAGTAAACGATATTAGATTGGGAAAATCCCCAGCCCATCAGATTGACAGGATTAGAAAATTTCCCGCCTTAAAAGCTCGCTACAAACCCTGCACCGGGTCGAGATTACAAAACTTTTGACAAGTCAGCGAAGCAGAGCAGCCTTTTGGCCGCATCTTCGATATGATTCAGAATATTCGAAGAAGGCGTGGCATTACGACCGACTTCGCCGTCGACCGAAATGTTCTCAATACGCGTAATCGGATGCTCACTAGCTTGCTGTCTATCCGTTGTAATCTGGCCATCTTATCTGACTTTTTTGTCCTTCGCCAGAAGCGTCAGGAACCCGCCAATCAGCACAACTGGATCAAAGCAGAGCTTCACCTCGACTTTGCCAAAAATCGACAGACTTGTGAGAGCCTCGTCACAGAGACAATCATCCGAGATCAACCTATGCATGAAGTGGAAGCCAGAATCTTTTTTGTTCGCTAGTCAATACTTGAACGTTCTTACAAATCTTCGAGCCTTAAACGGTCCGAGACGTTACTCTCAGAGGCAAAGTAATACGTGGCTTTGGCACAGAGAACATGCAAAAGATACCCGGGCTAAACTTAAGGTATGCTTAGAGATGTCTCGAACTTCGATACGATACTAAAGGACACGCCTTTCTATATATCGGTCGATAATGAGGAGAAACGGCAGGTGTACGCGGCAATGGCGCGGGAGTTTACCGGTACGGGTCATTGGTATACCTGTCTTAATGGTCATCCTTTTACAGTTGGAGAGTGTGGCATACCAATGCAGACGTCGGTATGCCCACAATACGCCGCTCCCGTAGGGGGGGCAGAGCCATCAACCAGCGGCCGGGGTAACACATACCCGAGACTTTAAGGAACGCTTTAGGGCGATGGCTCTTGGATGAATTGAGCCTCATAGCCCATAATGGAATTAGGGGGCAGATTGGCAAACAACGAGGGTGGAACAGGATCAGGATAAGAAGACGGGCTTATTGATGTTATGGCCAAGGCCGTTTACGCTATACTTTGCTAATAGCTTAATCATCATTGAAAATGCCATCTTGAAATGAGATTAACTGAGCAGCAATCACAGATTGCGGTGATTTGGCGGAGAAAGTGACCGTGCATATGGCTATATAAGCATTTCATGGGCACAAGATGAAGCCAAGAGCCGGCGAAGCTGTAGGAGTCTAGGCAGCAACAGCAGGCTGAGCCAGGCAACAACTGTTGGGAAAATAACAGGAGCAAGCTGTAGCCGGGTAGGGTGCAGCCAAATCAGGCTCTCTTGAGGAGCCAGAACCCTTTGCTCTTTTGCTGCGCCCCAGTGCGTGCTCCCTGGATGCTCCCCCGTGCTCCCTCGATGCTCCCTCGTGCTCCCTCGATGCTCCCCCTTGCTCCCTCGCTGCTCCCTCTAAAGCGGCCCGGCTCCCTTTCCCGATCGAAAAGGGTAATCTCAGATCCTAAGCTCGGGGTGTATATGTATATATATATATATATCCGGGCCGAGTGCGGGACGTCACTATATAGTCTTCTTGGGCCTGGGCCACTTCATTGAGGGGAAGGGGAAGATTATTGGGTGGCGGGGACGGGGGATACCATTTTTCTTGGGTATGTGGTCGTTGGCATTGGGATCGATATTTTCTTACTCTTTGGTCGAGAACGCGGTATATGTAAGGTTTGGTAGGGTGCTCAAGTTATATACACATGCCCCACCAAGGGCCGCCATCAAATCTTCCAATTCCAAGCATGCTCCTCCCTCCCGCCCTGAATCCCCTCCACCCACCCCAAAATCCTCCTCGCCACCTCTCCCGCCTCTACCCCCTCCGCTAGCCCACACTCCACCATCCTTGCCCTCCAGCTAATCCTCCGCACTGGGCTCACCACCGCCGCCGTCCCCGCCCCAAACGCCTCGAGCAAGCGCCCCTCGTCGGCTGCGTTAGCGAGCTCGGTCATGGTGAACTTGCGCTCCAGGACCTCCCAGCCCTCGGGGGCGAGGCGTTCACGCGCAAGTGCCAGGATGGAGTCGCGCGTCACGCCGTCGAGGATCGTGCCGTCGAGCGGGGCGGTCCAGAGCTGCTTCGTCCCGGACTCGCGATCCTTCACCGCGGCGAAGAAGTTCATCGTGCCGACCTCTGTGACGAACTCCTCCTCGCCGAAGAGCCACAGGTTCTGCTGGAAGCCGCGCTTGGCGGCCTCGAGCTGGGGCACGATGCAGGGGGCGTAATTGGCGCCGAGTTTGCGGTCGCCGACACCGCCGGGCCACGCGCGCACGGCGGAGGTAGTGGCTTCGAGGGAGACGGCGCGGAAGCCGGAGGGGAAGTAGGGGCCTACGGGGGAGGCGATGAGGTAGAGGAGGGCGGAGCCGGGGGGACCGATGCCGAGGGTGCGTTGGGTGCCGATTAGGGTGGGGCGGAGGTAGAGGGAGTAGCCGCGTGCTCTGTGGGGGGTGTTGTTAGTTGGGAGGTGGGAGGGAGGGGGAGGAAGGGGCAGGTACGTGGGAATGAAGCGTTCTTCTAAAGAGACAAATTTGGAGATTAGAGAGATAAAGGCTTCAGGTTCGACGGTTGGGAGGGCGATGCGCGAGGCGGATTTATTCAGGCGTGCCATGTTTTTGTCTGGTCTAAAGAGGCTGATTTGGCCCTGAGGGGTTTTGTACGCTTTCATGCCCTCGAAGCATTCAAAAGCGTAGTGGAAGACGCAGGTTGCGGGGTCGAGAGAGAGGTTTTGGTAGGGCGTTATCCGTGGGGGCAGCCAGCCTTGTGAAGCGGTCCATTCTATGGAAAGCATGTGGTCTATACTTTCCTACGTCTTAGCTTTTCGCTGGGGCTTATGGCGGGGGAATGGGGAGCTTGCCGGTGAATGTGCGGCCAAAGACGAGCTCGTTGGGGGGTACGAGTTCTTTAGGTGTAGTGGTTTTCATGACTGAGAGGGCGGAGGGATCTATGCCGGGGAGCTTGGCGATTGCGTCCTCTTGCGATTGTATGCTGTACCGTCGCTGGTGTTGCCATTGCGCTGTGGGTTTGGAAGGAATCTCTGCTCGAAATGCGTAGAGGCATGATCGCGTTGCGAGGGCGAGACGGTGCCTAGCCATGGCGGTGAGGAAATTTCGGATTGGACAATCGAGGATTGTCTATGTCTGACTTCGGATTCTGAGGAATCTGATAGCGAAGGAGTTCGATGCCGATATCGGAAGCGAGGCCATGGGCGGAAAACAGCGGCGCCTTGCAAGGCTGATGTTTCGCCGTTAGCGCGCGGGTGTGCTGTGCCTTCTTGCAGGAGCTCTATCGTTTTCACATTATGAACCACATCACCTTTCCTGAAGGGGCATTTACTTCTGACTCGAAGAAGCGTAATACATACCGCAACACTCCAGCCAGGAGCCGCATGATTGGAGTAATTCGGTCGAGATAATCAGCAGCTCTTCCTTTCGATCTGGTGAACGCAGCAGCACTTCTTCCGAAGCACCGACATTATTCAAAGAGTACCAACGCTTCATGAAGCTTTCGGGGATCGGTACCAATTGGCCTTAGCCCATTTTCTCTTCTGTTTGATACGTGGAACTCTTCGCCAGCTCAGCTTGTTTTATGGTGCGTTGCGTGCGGTAGCGAACAGTATGATTCGTCCTACACCGCCTTATCGCTTTGGCTAGAGCAACCTCACCTGGTCTGCTCGGCTTGCGGGACTAATGCCTACGTTGAGGCGTGGATAGATCTTGGAAATAGGGACTCCAACTCGGCTTCTCGTCAATGGGTAAACCGTCGAATCAACAACTACTAGATGCACGGGGCACTACTTTTGCTACCAACGATAGTCATGGCTCCATTCAAGCTGATTGTGGCCCAGCCCAAGCTCCAATTCGGATGTTGTAGCGCTGCAACAACGCGAAAGGCAAGATAAATTCTAAGCCCTCGATTGAGCTGCTACTGGGGATCCTTCGCCTTCTATCTCAATGGGGTGCTTCACCGATCCCCGTCTTATCATTTCAGGAATCTAGTAGCGAAATACTTCATACAAGATCGAATTGCAAATTCTGGTAAAGCGTTATCAGAGTCTCTGCAGTAGAGCCGAGGAGTTCCCAAGACGGAGGCTTACTATTACTGGGGCGTAATCCACAATGAAATGGACTTGACCTACCAACACAGCGATTGCCATATCTGAGAATCCTTATTCTGTTGAGCTCTTTTCATAGTTTCTGATGTTATTGAACTTTAGTCGTTGAAGGTATTGCTATAACCGAGTCGCTTGCGTTACTCGCCACACCAACCTAATTGGCTTTACCTTTGTATATTGGCAAAGGTGATAGGAATCTACAATCCTAATATCCTGCAAAGCCACGTGGCTGTAAACCCTACAGTACACCGCAATACCAAGGAACAAGGTTGGTACTCTGATGAGTGATTAAAGGCCTATGATGGACTTGAGCTTATGGATGCAGCGATCTCTCCAATGCCCTGAGTGTGACGGGTAGAGCGTTATATGCTTTTAAAAGCGAGTAGTGAATTCCCCAAACATTAACTGCCATCAGTACGATCGGCGGTTCGAGAGAAAGAATGCACGAGTCGACCCGCAGATCGACGATGAGCGGTTCATCGCAAATCCCTGGGTTTCTTCCTCATGGCTTCACATGGACCAGATCCGCAATAACCGTTGGAAGCATCTCGGTCATGATGTCGTGATGGTGATTGATCAACCGTTATCATTAGGATTTAAGAGTAAGCCGGTCCACAGCTTTTCTTGTTCATGTCTCTACTTGCCTCCTTCATTCCAAGATGGCCAAGGAAACACAGAATGGAGTCGTGTCTACGGCCGACGAGAGCGCTTCATACGGAGAGAACGAGCAGAAGGCGCCGAATGGCGGAGCTCAAGCTTGGCTTGTTGTTTTGGGCGCATTCATCTCCATGTTCTGCACCCAGGGTTACATCGGCTCATTCGGGTAATTCCTGGTTGTGATGTACAATATACATGCTAATCACAAACGTCGTTGTCACAGCATTTTCCAGTCTTACTATACTACGCACTTCCTACAACATGAATCTCCTAGCAACATCTCATGGATCGGATCGTTACAAGTCTTTCTCATCTTCTTTGGCGGCGTGTTCGCTGGCCCCTTGGCAGATCGCTTTGGTTCGAAGGTACCCTCTCTGTCTGTTACGTGCGCACTCTTTCACAAGCAGCCGCATCTTCCCACGAGCTTCGAGTTGAACCTGAACATCTACAGGCTGTTTTAATCCCTGCCTCCTTGATACTGGTTCTTTCGGTCATGCTGACAAGTTTCTGCAACCGATACCATCACTTTATCCTGGCTCAAGGCATTCTCCCCGGTTTGGCGTGCGGAATGATTCTTACACCTGTGCTATCTGCTGCGGGCCAGTATTTTACCACCAAACGGGCCTGGGCCATGGGGATCATAGTAAGTGGAGCATCTGTGGGGGGCGTGGTGTTTCCACTTGCGCTTGATCGTCTTTTGAATAGATCGAGCCTGGGCTTCGGATGGACGATCCGCTTGATGGGATTCATTATCCTCGCGCTAATGTCCTCCGCTTGCCTGCTCGTCAAGGAGCACGCCCCTCGCCGCCTTGAGCACCGGCTTTCTCTGGAAGTGTTGAAGAACAAACCATATGTTTTTGCCAATGTTGGGTTTTTTCTGACTTTACTGGGATTGTGGACGCCCGTCTTCTACATAATCGACTACGCCATGGCGCAGGGCATGAGCCTCGAGATGGCATTTCACGAGGTTTCTATCCTCAACGCTGCCTCCATTCTTGGCCGCACCCTTCCATGCTACGTGGGCGATCGAATGGGTAGATACAACATGATGGTCTTCATGAATGCTAGCTCTGGCGTTTTGCTCCTTTGCTGGACTTTAGCACAATCGACTATTAGCATCACAGTCTTCATCTGGCTCTATGGCTTCTTCTCAGGAGCGGTCAACTCGTTGTACGCCCCTTGCATCGCTCAAAGTAAGTACGCCAACCTTCACCAAGCTCCTTTCATCAGATCATCCGGTGATCTGATGCTCACCTTTCTTCGTTCAGTCTGTCCAAAGTCAAGCGATATCGGAACCTACCTCGGTATGGGGTTTTGTTTCTGTAGCTTTGCTGGCTTAGCCGGAACCCCGATCTGTGGTGCACTCGTCAAGCAATCGGGATACTATCTCTATGCCTCGATCTTCAGTGGTTCAATGGTATTGGCCGGCGCTGGGTCGAACTTGGTGGCCCGCCTTTTCCTTTCTCGAGAGTTCCGAGTGGTGATCTAGTATCAGGGTTTCATTGGGATGATGATACGTCTCGACTTCTAGTTGTATTTGGCTTCGTATGCTCTTAGGGTTCTACTTCAAAAGTCAATCTTCATGGCTATCAATGCGTCGGCCAATTTGCTAACCATCTAAATATCCAACTCGTTCTTCTCTCACCAACTACTTCCTTGACTTATTCAAATGGCGAATATTCCAGTGGACTATCCTCCAATTCAACCTTTTTTTCATCAACCATTCCTGTGACTTTCTCGGAACAATGAGTATTCTACATGCCGAAGACGATCCTGATTGACGAATAAGGCAAATTAACTGTATGGATAATAGAGAAGGCAAGTAAGACGGACGAAATGAACCTCACGAGCCTATAAAGTTAAGAAGCTAGCACAGACATATCTTTTACAAACGCACCATACCAACTGTCACGGGAAAGCGTTGATGTCTGTATATCTAGTATGTAGTTAAGAAGAGAGCTGCTTGGATCTGGCCTTACGGTAAGGCTAGCGTAAAGGTTGCCGAAGATCCTACGACACCAACTCTATAAATTAATCGTTTCGGACGCATTACCGTCACGCCTGTTCTATAACCCTCGACTATCACCTCGCTCATTCACTGGCGCCCCTTTCCGTTGTTCAAGAACCCGCTTTCTCCGATTTCTTCAATCGAAGAATATTTCTATTAGCAGGAAAGTCAAGTATCGACAAATCGCGCAACATTACAACTTGGAGAACCAAGCAAAGCCCACGGGGGAGTATTGAAGAGTCCCCGTCCGTTTGTAGCCTTGAGGAGAGGAGATTCCTTCAGTCTCAGGGTCTACATCCTGATCGCTGGATAAATGACACGGACAAGAGGAAAGACAAAACGGTGAATTGAACAATCATTCCATGTTACGAAACGAAGAAGGGTGGATAGGCACAGCTTCTCCAACTACAATGCACCAACACTTTCACTCGCTAATCCTTTCTGTCAAGCCCCTTTATATCCGTTTCTCATAAATTCCCACCGCCACCTTGCTCAATCCCCGATCCCCTTTCCCTTTCCCCACACCCTGATCTCCTGATCCCTCCAGTTGGCCAAAATCCCGATGTACAGACGCTTGAAACATCGACGAATCATCTGGGGGAGTGTCCCTGAGGTCATCAGCCCGATTGTTCCAACCTGGGTGCAGTAGCAGAATGGGACCTCCCTTGTTACAGCAATCTATGGAGAGCTAAGATCTCTAAAACCAACGATGATGGAAGAAGTTAAAAAGGCCTAGCGTTTGAGCAATCGGCTCACCGCAACCGTTAAGCGCAAGTCCAACGAAATCCGCTCAAGTACGCATCCCGACTCTCAAGCCCTCAAGCCGGCTGCTGGGGGTCCGAGTCTCAACAAGCTGAGGTCGAGGACAATACGGATCTCGAAAGGACACACACAAAAGGCTGGCCCAGTATACGGCCTCGTTGCCTAATGAGCCTATAAGATCGGCGGATACTGGCCACTCAGAAAATCAAGCAAAGTCCACGGTGGGGGAGTGAAGTGTGTTCGCCTAGAGGTTAAATGGGTACTACACTGCTTGCTACACGCAAACCAATTATTTGCACAAAAGAGAGGGGAAGATTGACGAACATAACATTCGCTCCTTTCTAATGAAACTAAGATGGTAGCATAAAAACATCTTCCTACCACTAGAAGAAGTCAACTCCCCTTACCTATCCTTTCTACGCATCTCCCCTACATCCGTTCCCTAGGGATCGCTACCACCGTACCAGTCAACTCCCTTCCTCTCCCCAAAAGTTTCCCCTATTTTCTCCAAATGGAGAACCTGTCAATCGGCAGATGTTTTCGATCGACGGATTACAATTACTCAAACAAGATACAAAGGTAGAATGGTCTAATAGAGCAATCACTCCTAGCATATATCAATCTGGGAGGTAGCAAACACGCATGTTCCACATCTCAATACGTCACCTCTCCCAATTCCAACCCTTCCTCTTCACCCCTTCCACCCATTTTTCTATTACCTCTAACACTACATTGCTCAGCTCCTTCGTCTTCCCCTTCCCGAGTCTTCTTACCACAGAATGGCAAGACAGACATATAGAATAACTCCTATTTTACGAAATGAAGAAGATAGGATAGGACCTTTTCCATTACCCCTTACACCACATCGCTCAACATCTTCCCCTCTCTAGTATCTACCTACTTGCCTTCTCCATATGATGAATCTCTTACTTGGCAAACGAGTTCAAATAGAGAATTATGCAGATCAACTCACAATCACAAGAGACGAACGGAAATCGGACGAATGATTTAATCTGTCCTAGCCTATCTATATAGACGGCTATATAGGCACAGCTTCTACAATCACAACAAGAAAATTCCCCCCACCATTCAACCTTTCCCCTGCACCTCCCTCACTCCACTTTTCCATTACCTCTTACATCACGTTGATAGATGGTTTTCCTTTTCACAATGTCACAACTCAGGCTTCTCCAGGCGACGATTCTCTTAACAGACAGGCGGGTTCAATCAACAGATCAGGGAAATCAGAAGACATAAATAAGTGACAGAAGGAAGCCAGACTGATGGATTGATCTCTTCTAGCCTATCAATATGGGAGGCGCAGAACGCGGATCCTCCACAGCCTCATCAAGCCAGTTCTCCCCATCTCTCAACCCTCCCCCCTCACCCCCTTCCCACCCCTTTTCCATTGCCTCCTACACCACCTTACTCAACCCCTTTCTGCTTCCGACATTTCACCTTCCTAATTTCTCCAGATGACGAACGTCTTAAGCGACCAACGGATTCGGTTAACGCATCAGGCAAATCAAATTGGATGAACATAGAAGAAAAAAGAGAGAAGCGAGTCGATTAATCTTTTTTTAAACATCAACCTAGAAGGCACAGCACACGGATTCTCCACAACCTCAACAAGCCTATTCTCCCCTTCACACTCCTTTTCCTCTACCCCTTTGCCCTCCTTTTCCATTACCTCTTACATCACATCGCTCAACTTCTCCTTTCTGCTTGCGTTTCATCTCCTGGTTTCTCCAGTTAACGAACGTCGTGCTAGACAGGCGGGTTTAATTTACGAATCACACGAATCACACGAATCACACGAATCAGCTCATATGAAGAAGGATCAAAAGGAAGGCAAACGAATCGATTTACTTCTCCTAGAACACCGCCTTAGGAGGCACAGCACGCGAATCCTCCACAACCCCACCAAGCCAATTCCGGCCCCCCAACCCCCAATTCGCTCACTTCTTCCACCACGCAAAGAACTTCCTCCACCCCTTCCTCTCTACATTCGGGGTCTCCCCCGGGATCCTCCTCCACTGCCGAAGTTCGAACCCGCCGCGTCCAGTGTACGCGTCATCCGGCCATGCCCTATGCATGGGCTGTGGGTGATCCTTGCGATCTAACCAACAGCCCAATGCGAGCGCAAGAAACACGAACACCGGAAGACCGACGCCCAGAGCGATTTGAACGGTTCTGAAGTCGTGATCACTGAGTTGCGGCGTCTCGTCTCCATACAGGCCCGTGGTGGCGGCTGGGGCGGGGAGCGTCGTGGTCGTGGTCGTTGGCAACGTGGTAAACAAGGAAGCCATTGACGATAAGATGGGGTCCAGAGCAGCACGCATGACAAGAGGTTTGGCGGTGTTGGTGGCGGCGAGATTGGTACTACCGGTGCCAGAGCTCACGTAGTTGCTATCAGATTTGGCGTAAGCACCCGTGGCGAGCGGCGCGGAGACATAAGCGAAACCGGCTATTGGAACGTCAGAAAACCTCACGATCACTAGCTTTAACAACTTGCACTTACCGGACTGGAGGCTGGTAGCCGCGGTGCCGGTACTGACGTCGTAGCCATCGAAAGTGACAGAAGCGTGCATAGTAGACGGTGCGGAAACATAAACCATACCAGCTATTGGAAAGTCAGCAAATACCACGATCACCCGCTTTCGACAATTTTCACTTACAAGACGACGAGGAGGCAAGACGACCAGCAGCGGACCCAACAGTGACATTGGCGGCAGCACGCTCACCAAGCTCGACAACACCGGCACCGCCAGCCGCGACGACACCACCAGCAACAACATCCAAAGCGAGGACGAAAAGCCCAAGAGCGAGCATAAGGAACGACGACCAACCAGCAACTTTTAGCGCCATTGTGGAGCTAAAGTGAGGATTTTGGAAGTCGGTGTGATAAAAAAGAGGTAGGTAACGAACAAGAGACTCCTGAAGAGGCTGAATAGATAGACAGTTGTCTAGGAAGAAGAGAGCTGGAACAAGGATAGCGTCCGAGCAACGAAGATATGTTGGAACGAAAAGCGGTGCAAAAAGTTTTGCGGTGTTTTTCGTTGGAAGATATGTTCGTGCAGGAAGGAAAGTCTCACTTAGGACGAAGGGGGTTATAAGGTTGTTCGGACGCGATTTCCGGGGCCGGAAGAACAGATGCGCCGGTTGTGTTGTCCATGGGGTTGGGTTTGGAACGTTGAGATAGCGATTAGATCTTGGGGTGCTGGGGGTGTGATGTGCTTGGAGGAGGGGAGTATTAGCCCGGAGTTGGAGGGGCAATGATTGTGCTTGGATAGGGGGGAAGGAGTTGCAAAGAAGAAAATGGGTATGAAGATAGGCAGGTAATTGGTATGCAGAGCGAGAGCGCTCAGCAGTAGTCTATTGGGAAATCCGGAGGGTTTGGGAAAGGAAAAGCTCTATGGTGAAAGACACAATGGTATACATACGCCGTACCATGCAACATAACCGCTTACCAAGACTGTGCCGTCGCATTACTGGTCCTTGAAGATCTTTGGCAAAGACTGTCAACACGTTAGCACGGCCGGCGTCTCTATCTCATCCGTCCTGAGCACTCGCCTTCGCATACTTCGGCTCCACAAACAACCCCTCCGCCTCCACCAGAACCTCCCCCATCTCCGTCCCCTCCCCCAACAACGAAATATTCCCCTTAACCCACGCCTTCCGCCCCTCAACCTTCACCAGCTCCGCCCTCAGCACCATAAACCGCCCCGCCGGCGCCGGCTTCCGGTAATTCACCGTCAGCTGCGCCGTCACCCCAATCTTATTCGGCAGCGCCATAAAACTGCACCTCGCCAGCCCCTCGTCCAGAAGCGTCGCTAACATCCCACCATGGATAATCCCCACATGCCCGCACAGGTCAGTGCCCAGATACGAGATCGACACCAGCTCCTTCCCATCATGCGAGAACATCAGCGGCGGCACGGGCATCTTGCCATGCCCCATCAACGTCCCCGCCGTGAGGCTGTGTTTCCGATGCGGCTCCACAATGCGGAGATGCGGTCTCGATTCTCTGAAATTGGGATTCGCGCGCAGGGCTTTGGTCAGGGGGTGGTTCTGGATGTAGGCGTCTACTTCGGCGGCGTGCGCGTCGGCGGGGAGGAATTTGCTGAGGGAGTCGTGGTCTGTCGGGGCGTTGGCGAGGGCTGTGAGGGCGGCGATGGCGGGGGCGGTTGCGAGGAGGAAGCCGAGGGATGTGAAGGCGATGGAGAGGGCGGAGAGAGTTATGAGGCGGCGGAGACGGGAGGGTGGGAGGTAGGTTTGGGGGGCTACAGGGTTGAGTGGGTGTTAGTATGGTTGAAAGGCTACAATGAATGTTTGGGAGGGTTTGTTGACCTGTTTGCTCGCTATATAACCGCCATTGCCGAGTACAAGGAGGTGACTGGAGGTTCGGCGTAAGAGTCCTCTGTGCTTTTCGCTGTGAGAAGCGCAGCCCTGGCCAGGCCAATTGCCGCGTCGTGAATGAGGAACAGCCAGGCCGAAGGAAAGGCATGTGGGTTCCTTTCTACGTTGAGAGCATTGAGAAGGTGCTGTGAGAATAATATGAAGTCAAAAAGTATTCACGCCGGCTGCGGCGGAGAGTTGTGCCTCGGCTCGCGCTTATCTCCGGAGTTAAGATGAGCTTCTTTACTGACCTACTTTCTACAAGGGAAATTGTGGGCGAATGGGTTCTTGAGAACGCTTGGGAAAATTAATCAATAGTCGCTTGGATAATTCAATATATACTAGTCATAACTGGGCTCTATAGCTGGACATATCTATCCAGCTCATCTTCTTCATCATCATCATCATCATCATCATCCAACATCTTAGCGTAGTCATCTGCTGAAGCGAACGTTGGCAGATTCTTGAGCCTGCGTCGCTTCTTGCTCCGTTTTTCCTCGTCGGCTTTCAGCGGAAGCTGCTCCTTGCTGAATTGCACTTCGTCCTTGAACATCTTGTCAAAGTCACTCGGAGCCTCATCATCACTGCTCAGAAGTTCCTCTTCCTCCTCTCCTAGATCTAAAACGTCAAGACCGGCATCCCCTTCATTCTCTTCGTCTTCTGCTTGGTCCTCGTCAGCTGCTGAGCCAGCCTCTCCTTCGTCACTATCCCCCATTGCCGATTCCAAGTCATCCATATCGCCATCACTCTGATCGCTTCCTTCCAGCTCAGGTCTTGAATCCACAAGTGCCTTCCAGATTTCATCCTCATCCTCTTCCGCCCCACTACTGTCGTCTGCACCGACCTTACGCTCTGCTTTTTTCTTGTTGACTTTGTCCTTGCCTTTGCCCATTGTGCTGAAGTACTTGTGGAAGAAAACCTCGTCCGCGTCCACCTTGCCGCCTTCCATTCTCCAGAACGAGTCCGAGTTGACAGGATCTCTACCTGCGTTCTTGGAACGCGCAGATACAAGGATGCCACTGGCATCCCCTCCAGCCATCGGCTGCATGATGGAGTTACCTCGTGGTCCACCCGTGGTTTTCGCGTTTTTGTATACGAAGCGGTCAAGAAAATGGATAAGGGTGTGTGACGACAGGTCAGGTTTCGGTGGCATGGTTTCATGGCATAGAAGCTTTGAAGCGAATAACGCTACTGAGGGATGAAAGTGCATGAGGAACATAGTCTGTAGGACAGATTAGTAGATCTTCGCCCAAATGGTTTTTTGGCCTAACTTACCAGTTCCCAAAGACAACTGTTCTCGGCATTGCTGTGCTCAGGATCTCGCTTCCTCCCATCGTAGGTCCTCCTGGCGGCGTATCTTGCAAGTTTCTCTATTTCTATATCTTCTTGAGCTTGTGCCCTTGGATCATCACCATCCTCTTGCAAGTCTTGGAAGTTTTCTTCTTCGTCGCTGTCCCCTTCCTCAGCTTGGTCTATAAACGCATGGAGATTAGCAAAGACGCCTTCAAGTTCTCTAAGTAGGTACAAAGCTCCACAGGCAAACGCTGGCTGGTGCATGGTGACTACCTGTAGCAGTCGCTTTGCGAACGCTTTGACTCGTTTCACATTAAGATCGGCTCTCAGAGCCCTGAAGAGAAGATTGAGGTACAGTGCTTGCTTCGAAGATGTCAATAGCCTGGAATCAAGTAACGATTCGTACAGCGTCCGATAGAATCTGTCAGCTGAACCCTGATGTGAGCCACTGAGTTGTTGTATTAGCATCAACGCTTGAATACTTGTGTTGAAGTTGGACGAATGTGTCACTCTGAAAAGCGTGTCTAAGTGCTTCTCGAACCTGTGTATAATTAGTATATTAAACCGCCATTTACTGGAGAGGCTTACGATTCATCATCGGTGGCGATAAATGGTATTGCACGATTCACGCCGGTCAGAACCGCTGACAGCATTTTCTCCCGCAAATCGTCACCAACATTGGCAGACTTCTGCAGCAGAGCCTGCTTCTTTATGGCCTTCTTCCCGGGAGCGCTTCCGCCTCTTTGCACCTCCCCTTTTTTGTTGATGACTACCGAATTTGCCCCCGAAGTAGCTGAAGCAGGCTCCACGGCTTCCGGATGTTCCAAAAGCTTGAGGAACAAGCTGAAATAGATTTCTAATAGTTTTCGCGCGACATTCCCTTCTTTCGTGCTCAACACTGTCTGGTTCAACGTTATGATCGCGTAGTACTGTGCATGTAAATTCTGACCAGGACGGAAAAGCAAATCCGATTCAACGGACGCAACAATAGTCGGCTTCATCAGGGGATGAGTGTTTTGAAGTTGAAGAATGCTATACGATGTCCTTGATGCAATCTTCTTGTCGGAGTCACCAAGTTTATTGACAAGTAAGCGTAGAAGATTTGCTTCCTGTTCAGGTTTTTCTTTGAGAAGTTGGCACACATAGTCTACGGCTTTGACCCTGGCAAACACAACCTCGTCGTTGCACCAAGTCTCGATAATCTTCAGAATTTCAAAGTATGTTGATTTAAGCCAATCCTCATATGCCCATAAAATCAAGTGAACTTCTTTAAGTAGTTTCGGAAGTGGATCATTTGGCTTCCAGTGTGGTTTCGCCTCGCTGAATGCTGCAACTAGTGCTGGCTGGCTGGCGAAGACTCGTAGCTTCCGATCCGATGGTAACAAAGCTCCTGGACCGAAAAGATCTTTCAAAGCTCCAAGTACTTCAACTGCTTGACCTCTACTACGCTTTCTAGCCAAGCCAACTAGGCTCTCCAAGGCTTTCATATTGTGGACTGGAGACTCTTGCACTGACAGTGTCAAAGCAGATATTTTGTCTGAGAGAGTGCCTGATGACATTATAGTAGAGTAAAAATGGTGGGCTGACGATGCTGAACCATTCCGAGAGGCATACTTAGTGTTTTCATTTTCGAGAAGTGACATAGCAAACTGATGAACTCGATTAGACAGATCCTGCGGCAGTGCGAAGTTTTGGGGTGACTGTGATGTTTCAGGAAGCGCAACTGCGTGCCATTCTGACCGAGGGTAAAAATGCTGAAGAAAAGTTAATTACTGGATAAATGGGCTGCATTATCTGCAAACCGGGATGTTGTGCAGACGAAGCTTACCAGACGCGGTGAGCTTTTCCCTGTAGGCTTCGTCGACTGGACTGTCGATTCCCCACCGTTTTGAAGAATTGGTGGAGGTCCTTTATCGAAGGTGGTGACAAGATTGCTGTCTATAGATTCTGCGTCTACCTCAGAGTCAGAGTATTCTTCCATCTCTTTAAAATGTGCCTTCTCTACACCAAGCTCCTTGACAAGGAAAGCTAAGTCCTTCTGCAAATCACCCCGTAACGCCTTCGTTTGATCTAGCTCATGGCCTTCTATTTCCGAGTCCGAGAGAGCTTCCGCGACAAGTTCGTAGTCCTCTTTGGTACCCCCGAGGGCGAGGATTTCCTCTTCTATATTGAAGCTTTCTGTGGAAGCTTTGTTTGCCTTGGCGCCGAGCTTGACGCTGTTGACATCACTCCTACTATTCGATAGCCCTTTGACTTTTCCATCGTGGAGTCTCTTCTTTCCCTGCTGCGGCTTAGGCACAAGAACGGACTTCTTCCCCACCAACTTGGCGTTGCCATTACTTTGACCCTCTACAACTGTAGGCGGATTGGCTGATTTTGCTGACGGCTCCATGACTTTTAAAGGTCGAGGCGCTTGTATACGTCCATTGTTGGTCTTGATCACTGGAGCCTTTCGTGTTTTTTCGTTGGGTACCTTCTTGAGATTGTTCTGGATCTTTTCCGTCAAGCTCAGTACTGAATCTGGATTCAGCTCTGGAAGATCGATTTCCTGGGTATGGGCATTCGAAGCTTCGAGCCACTTCTTCAACCTCGCAGGCATGCTGGGCTTTCAAGTGCTCTCCACCGAACAGATGCGTCTCAAATTTGTTGTCGAAGGGCTTACCACGGATAGCCCTATGCCTTGTGAGAAGAATAATAAGCGAGGATTGGGCCCTACGCACCCAAAATTACCCGGCTTTCGTCTGGCGTACATATTTACGCTCTCCTCCACCCCTCTTTTCTCTCTTTAGCTCTCTTTGCCTTTTGGCTTAGGTACGTTTTTCCCACCACCGATCAGTATTCTGCAGTCTGCTAATTAGCCGACAGATCAAGTGTAGTATCTGTTCTTTTCAGTTTAATCTCTGAAATTCTTCTACGGAAGAAATCAATGATTAAATTTATTTTTGTACTTAGTGATGGGTCCTCTGTGCTTGCTCATGATCCATTGCACCGTGTCATCGGCCTTACACTGCCGCCGATTGACGCGAACCCACTTTTCATCAAAAGCTGCAGCTTGTCTGAGGCCTTGAAGAAGAACATCTGGATAGTTTGGTGCGCTGCTGTGTAAATATCATGCAATACTCAGATTAGACGCTGACTTGATGGATGTGTGCGCTCGAACGTCCCTAGAGCCCACAGCGCATAGCAGTAGAGAAATTTTGAAGCTGTCGACTGTGATAACTATGTAATGTGGTAACGGTTAGTACACGGTATAGCAACTTCCTGAATACATGTAGTCTGTTTCATCAAGCTGCTCTCGACTACACCCAAAGCTCTCGATCTGGCACCATTCCTTCGTCGTTGAGCGTCTTACACATATCCGGCTGGTGTGATACATCTATTTTGAATTGCACCATGTCCAAAGCGCCCAGGTATCTACTCGTATCGCTGCCGACATCCATAAATCCTAGCCATGACCACGATGAAGCCCTCACTAGCCTACGATCTGCTGTTACAACGGACAATGGCACAGTCTACCCCTTTCAAATACCCGAGTTCAAAGTCGGGACTCTCGATGCACTTGTACAGCAGGCGGATGAGCTGGGCAAGCTCGAAGCGGGATGCGAAGCCGTGGTGGGGAAAGTGGGAGACTCGTTAAAGACTATATTGGAAGGAGACGAGGAGAAGATCGCTCAGCAGAAAACGGTGAACGACAGTAAGTGGCACCTCTGGCCTGATAGGTTCTAGGGGCTGATGGTTGAGTAGAGCCGGCGGAGCAATACCTCAGAACGTTTCATTGGAACAAGGTCAAATACAGGGCAGACAAACCCATATCTGAGATGATAGATACACTACAGAAGGTAAGGCATGCCCTTTGTTAGTGTAACGTGTAGTGCCGTACTGATAGAGCAACTTCCAGGAAGTTTCCAGCATTGACAATGATGTCAAAAACAAGTACAACCAATACAACCAAATCAAAACCACCCTAACCACACTCCAGCGGCGGCAAAAGTACTCCTTCCTTCCTTTGCCCTCCCCACAGTTGCACAGCTAACGCCTCTCTTCCCCACAACAGCGGCAACCTCTCCAACAAATCCCTTACAACCGTCGTTCCCCCATCACTCCTAATCCGTGATTCCGATTACCTCGAAACACACCTCATCGCCGTCCCTAATGCCCTTACCAAGGACTTCCTAAAAACCTACGAAACCCTCTCCCCCATGACCGTCCCGCGCTCAGCCACCCAGATTGCTGAAGACGATGAATTCACACTCTACGCCGTCACCACTTTCAAAAAGCATAGCCAGGAGTTCATCCGCAAATGCAGGGAAGCGAAATGGACGCCTAGGGATTTCAAGTATCAGGAGGGTGGAAAGGAGGAAGAACAAAAAGAATTGGAGAGGGCGGGGAAAGAGGAGAGGAAGGTGTGGGGGGAGGCTTTGAGACTAGGTAGGACTGCGTGGGGCGAGGCCGTGATGGCTTGGGTGCACGTATTGGCATTGAGGGTGTTTGTGGAGACCGTATTGAGGTATGGATTGCCGTTGGATTTTGTGTGTGGGCTTGTAAGGGTATGTTAATTCCTTCCTATCCAAAGCCCTCTTTAGGACCCTGTTGTGCAGGGTACTGGCTAATGAATGTGAAAAACGACAGACGACACCCAAGCTCATGAAAAGAGTCCGAAACTCCTTGGATGCTTCGTACTCGTACCTTGCGGGAAATGCATTTGGGCGAGACAAGAAAGGTAGAATTACAAAGGACGACTCCTCGACATCGGCAGATATGCAGGCAGCTGGACATATGGGGGATGGCGGGGATTACTCGGCATACGTGTGCTATGAATTTGAGATTAAGTAAATTGTAGTATAGTAGGATTACCATTGACGAAACTGTATTCTTATTCTCAGAATCGAAGTAGTACTCTAGAATCTCTGTGGATATTCGTCATACAGCCCCTCGACGTCCCACCACCTCCTACGTCGCTTTCGCCTTGCCTATCAAACCTTTCTCCTCAAGTGCTTCAACAATCTGTTTAACCGCTTCCTCCACCCCTCGTTCTCCATTCTTCACCACCACCTCCGCATTCTCCGGCTCCTCATAGGGCGCGCTGATCCCCGTAAAATCTTTAATCTCCCCAGTCCTCGCCTTCTTATACAGCCCTTTTGGATCGCGCTTTTCGGCAACCTCTAGAGGAACATGGATGTAGATTTCAATAAAGGGGATGTTGCGGTCTTCATGGAGCTTACGGGCGAGCGCGCGGTCGGATCGATAAGGGGAGATAAAGGACGTCAAGGTGGCGGTGCAGGAGTCGGAGAAAAGGAGTGCAACCTATTGCAAAAAGGCGGCCGTTAGCGCATGGGTCAACGAAGCTGCGAAGCATCTACTGTTTACTTCAGCGACCCTTCTGATGTTCTCCCCTCGATCTTTCTCGCTAAACCCCAGATCCTTGTTCAGGCCGAAGCGCACATTGTCCCCATCGAGGCGGTAGGCGGCAAGCCCTAGGCGAAGCAGGTGCTGCTCGAGGGCTATGGCGATGGTGGATTTACCGCTAGCGGAGAGACCGGTAAACCAGAGGGTGAAGCCCTTCTGGCCGCGCAGGGCACTGCGTTCGTCGTGGGTGAGGCCGTGGTGCCATGTGATGTTTCTAATGGGGAAAGAGTTCAGCTTGTTATAGCCACCTGGGACAGGGGGGCGAGCGGCGCACCTACGTGGCCATTATTCTCTACAGTTTTATGAGCCTTTGGAATACAAAGACCCCAATAGATCAAACGTTGGTTATTTGGTGGGGACTACTGTACTTACTGTAGAAGCGCGGAAATGACGGGACGAAGCGGGATTCCGTGCAGTGGCTTGGTGGATCTGCCACTGCCCTTCAACGTCAGGTCTTCAGCCAGATTGCGTTCCAGCAACAGTCCCCATCTTGAAGCCTGCCTGCAACGGCAAGCTCCATCTACAGACTATCTCCTCGGGCATGGTGGGGCCTGGTGTACTCAGATTCCGGGTATGACCCGAATCAATCCAGAAGCGCAGTCAAGCATGACTGAATCCAAGAATGAGGGGTTCCGTAAGTGAAGGAAACGTGCTAAAGGTACATTCTGATATCACATAATGGTGAACATTCTTACAAGTTTAGTCAAGGATGCTGCTATCGATTATAATTCGACTCTACTATTCCTCTTTATGTTCTTTCTACTTCTTAATCTTATAAGTCTTTCCTTTAGTACATTCGGATTGGAGATTTGTCAATTTCGTCTGCTCAGGGTTTTTCCCTTGGCACTAGGAAAAGCATGCAACCCCAAGGGCGAAGTGTAGTGATATGCTCATTCCCTAATATGTTAAGAACGTGTGAACTTGCAAGAAGTGTTCATGATACATTTATGTGCTTCTTCTGCTATTGAATCTATTGATATAGGAAGTGATGACCAGTTTCCTTCAAACTTACCATTCTGCGAGTGTTATGTGGTCAAAGTCTTGCGCATTTGGACACTTGTATTGGTGTGCGAGCCAATGTGTTCATACCTTGGGGCGAAAACGTGTGTTTTTGTACATGCTGGCTTCCACCGCTCGACTTCACATTTCATCACCCATCTCAAAATCGCGAAGTGTCGAATAAGACAAGGTCATTAGTGACACTATAAACTGCACAGCTTTTATATATCATTTATATAAAGCATCGTGAACCCCTTCAGGGTCAAGAGACGGAAATTAGCTTGCCAGTATGGCCTGGACCACCTGGACTGAGTGGTGGGTCGAAAAAATTGCAGGACGAGGTAAGAGCAACCCACACCTTGAGCCCCACAGTATGCTAACCCATAAAAGCTCTATCGAATAAGTATAGAGAGAAATCCTTTGACAGAGAATTCCAGAGAATTCCAGAGACAGATGAGACGAAAATTACTGTCTCGAGATCAAGCTGAGATTTCAATTGGATGTGATGGCCTGGCTGCATTGCACCGATCGAGATACGCGTCTTCAGCATACTGCAGCTCCACCATCTCGACGCGGCCAACTCCATCTTTCAACAGTGGCTCTATGCTCCTAACACATCTAAGCACCTCATCTAGCTCTCGCTCTGGGATCTTGACGAGTCCAAGCACATCATCTAGCTCTAGCTCCCAGACCTCGACATGTCCAAGCACAGCAGCTAGCACCAAGTCCAGCGCGTCATCCGCCACATCTTCAGGCTCGTCAATCAATATTAACACGTCCCTTGCAAGCGTAGCGCTTAAGAGAGTCCATACTCCCAAGCCGTCTATTTCACCATTCCTAGTATCGCTAAGACAGCTTATCTCTTCCAAAAAAACCCCTACTACGCAAGTAACTCAAACTCGATCTTTGCACCCTGTGAACAGCTTATCCCGAATGGTGGCTGATACAAGCCCCGTGGTAATTTGCCACATATCCGCCTAGGTATTCCGCTGTTTTCCCGTAAGCTGTGGCCGGCAACGAGATTTACCTGTACGAGGTGCTGGCTACGAACCTTCTGCAAGCTATGCTTGTCAGAAGAGCTGAACAATCTAATCGACAGAGCAGTAACAGCGCTTTACCCATGCGTTGAGCTTATACACAATCGAAAGGCGAAGCAATAACAACGCGACCCCCTTCGCGTTGAAGCTCGCACATACACAGAGTAACAGCAACGTCTTTGCGCACGCGATATACACTGCAAAGGCACGACACAGCTTTTGCGCACATACACGTACATGTGACGCAGTAAACAAGTCGGTTTTTCGCACTTTCAGGCCGGTTTACACGCATCGCAATCACACATACTGCGAAGACACAACACACTGTTTGTCGTATTTTCATGCATTCGAAACAGCTTCGACAGGCGTTGCACACACATACTGCGAAGGCACGACATAGCTTTCGCTTCAACTTCGTACAAGTAGGAAGGTTTTATGCATTTTACGGGTTTTATGCATTCGCAAAAGCTTATGCAAATATGATAGGATTTTTGCCTTTAGATTTTTGGTATTTTTGACATTTTTCGCAATTCGCAAATTGCACGCGCTCGTATACGCATTTTAACGGGGTGACTGCACAATGGAAAGATATTCAGCATTGATTTTGGTCAAATTACATGTAATTTAGCATACACACAGCGCCTAGATATACCTTAGTGCCATAGCCATAGGCTGCATGCACTTCATGGAGAAATAGAAATAAAAATAATAAAATCCCGTAAGCTGTTGCCTCGCTGCATCAACCGAATGGGACTGGAATGAGAACAATGGCGAGAGGGCGGCGCCTCATGGTTCCCGTCCACGGCCCGAATCCTCTCTTTGCCCGGACAATTGGGGATTTGCAACGGATGCTGAGGGGTTCCGTAAGTAATTTATCTCAAGGGATTCCAAGGTGGGAGTTTTACCTCTAGAGACATCTGAGCTGGGGATCGGCTGCGAGTGCCTCATTAACATCGCTTACGCCACTCTGGACGCTAGATGCAGAAGATTGTCGGATCGAGCGCACCCGCTGGTTATTTGCCATTTACTCCGAGTGTCGCTATTCTTTCGCATGTTGCCGCTCCTTTTTCTCTATACTTTCCTTTATGAGTTCTAGCGCGCGGTTTGCAGGAACCCACGTCTCCGGATCGTCATCATTATTAACTGCAGGGTAGCGATCTCTAACGGTTTCTATTGCCTTGATCCAGGATGGTAGTTCAGCCAACCGAGTGAGAGGGATAGCGCTGGGGATATCATGCAGATCCGCATATATGCGTTTGGCGAGTTTAGTCCATTGCATATTCTCTATGAATTCCCCTACATCGTTATGGCAATGTCCATTCCTTTCTGCGTAGGCCTGAATTGCCCACATAGTCTGGTCGTAGTCGAGCGGTATCTTCATGCATGCAGCATAAACGGCGGCCTTTACGCTGTTTTCAGCTGACGAATTGGCTTGAATTTGTACAGTCAATCTTTCAGCAATCGTAGTCCAGTTGCTGCGCGCCGAGAGTTGTTCGTAGTATGGGGTTTTCAGCTCCCGTGAGCGGTGACGAAGCTCCGAAGTATTGGCGCCTAAATAATCTCCATAGCTTGCTAAAAATTCGAATTCTCGTAATCGTTGTAGCTCATGGACTAGCCCCATCTCCGAATTGCTGAACTCCCTTTGTAGGAACGGTTTGGAGTGGAGTATCTCGTCATACGCAAACACAGCCCCAATATTTCTCTCAGTTGCCGACTCTAGTGCGTGTTCATATGCATCATGATATTTCTTCATGAATGCATGGGTGACCGGCGATATCTTCCGGGTCAGTCGTGCCTCTGAATACTGAAGGCCCTGTTGAAGGCGATATTGAGTATAGTGATTGACGTCCTCTTCCGGCTGTGGAGGTATTAGATCTGCCATGATGTCTGAAATTAGGCAGAAAAGGTTATGAATAGTTCTTTTATTGACTCAAGTGCGAAGCTATAACGCTACAATAGACACTCGCTAAATATGTAGGCCTGGTTACTCACAGATTATACAATCGCCACCGAACTGTACCATCCTCAAGACAGGTTCTCAATACACGAGATTCCTCCTATTCGTATCCCCTTCTTCAGTACTCCAGAATAGCTGGCCTTTGTAGAATAGCCTCACGGAAACGAAAAACCACCGGTTTTCTCCCGATGAAAACTCTAAATCGTAGAAATGCATCGATGTCTCTAGGTATAGAGGCGTATGAGGGAGACTGACAATTGAATTCAGTCCTGCACAGTTCCTGACTCTCAAACGACACGTCGTTAAGTCTTGATTCCTCCTCTTCCTGAGCATTTCAACTTTCCAACCAACTTGTATACCTTTCATCGTAGTGGGCGCTGGATTCAAGAGTCAAACTCCTACCGAAGGCCACCCTATAGCCCATATAGTGTGTCTACCGAAAATATGTTGCATACGTTGCATGTAACATACATAAGGCACGACCCCTATGCTGGTTTCCCCCTTAGCGAGGGGTAGTCTTTCTCGTCGCAGGTTCACAGTTCAAGGCGAGCGAAACCTCTCACTGCCCAGATTCCGGCAGTTTACTCCTTAAGCATGAGTCGCAGGCGTTTCGCCAGCGATACGCATGCGTATCGCAGTCGATTCCTTCTCTAACCACATCGACACGCGCTACTGTTCTCTCGAGCTATACAGACGATGTCTTCGGCTAGGAGTTGACCCTATCACCAAGGCATTCGAGAGTCAGAGCTCAGTGAAGGGGTGAGATTCTCGAGGCCGACAGTCGCCGTCATTGTATATCACGCTTCGCAGACGCTCGCTTCGCTTGTAAGACGTGCGACTCATCTGTTTCGCGTTATCTGTAGAGATCTCTCTCATGCAGATCGACCGTGTCTTGCAGAGATGTTCGTATGCTACACTTCTAACCAGGCAGCGTAGTTCGATCATTCTCTACTAACCCGCTTGTGTCCCTCTTCTCTTAACGAAGTCTTCTCGTCAGCGTATCGCTCACGTATAGAATGCCTGTGTCTGAACGTCTGTTAAACGGTATTAACGAGACTCTCGAGTTTGCCCGTGTCGAACTTAACGAGTCTCATGAGTTGCTCGTGTCGTAGTAACAGGCACGCAGTCTTAACAAGGCCTATACGTAGTTAGCACGTAGGTCTAAAGAATGTCCGTGATCCGAGTTCTTCCTGCTAATCACCCCCAACAGGCCAAACGCGAGAGTGTCCTGTTTCAGTTCTCGTCGTCGCGACGATGAGGTACTGAATCGGATGATTTTCATAAGCGATTTCCCTCGTAGTTCTGCGTTCTATTTGACTTCCTCATCTGCGTGCAGATTGCTTTGTAGCATGCGCATTGAGGTTATCGAAGTCTGCGCGGTCGCGAAAACTCTGCACGCGGCCAACGCACAGCGCTTCACCATCACGCAGCGCTCCGATGTCATTCAAACTTTTGATGCAGAAAAGGTTATGCAGAATAAGTAGCAGTGTAGACTTGGTGATTAGGGTGAATATAGTTTTACGTTCAGTAGATTGGTTCTACGGGGCTCTTCCCGACGCTAAGAGTTACGGCAGGCCATTTGGACAAGTCCAAGCACTTCATTTACAAGCCCACAGAAGAAATAACGCCCGACGGTACACACATCGTATGTGGATTCAAGATACCTGCAGAACCAAAGAGTTCGAAGAGGGCCCAGGACCATGAATCTCTCTCCCAACCCTCATACAACACCACTGACACAGCCTTCCGCGAAGACCACCTCGCTATGAAATTCACCTCCGACGAGCTCGACGTCACAAACCTTCCCCAACCTCACTCATACGGCAATCTATGCCAGGACAAGGGCAAAGGCAAAGACTCCCAAAAACAGTCCCAGGCTAAGTGAGCCAAAGCCGTACCGAGAAAATCCACTCCCTTGGAGTTCCTTCCATCTGGAGGCCTACCACCTCGCCAGCGCATCGCTATAAAGCGCCGCGCTATCCGACAAAGCAAGCGTGGGGAAGATCCGGACGCGGCACCCAAGGCCAGCAAGCGGGTCCGGTGGAGCGACGAGGTGGAGGAGAAGACTCCTCGACAAGGGCGCCGGAGGGGGAAACTGGGTCGAAGGGTTGATACGGTGGTGCATCTACCAAGTCGAGCTACTTCGCGGCAGAGGGTTCCCGTTAAGGGTGGCGAGGTTTTCTAGTTGAGTGAAAAGAAGTTCCGGTTTGTTGGTCTGGGGGAAGCGGGTATCTGGGCGACGTTGGGGAATTGAGAGGGTGTTTGGTGGGTTTCTTGCTTAATTGATGGCTATATATATCTAGACCAATTAAGATCAAAATTCTAGATTGCTTTTGAGCGATTTTGGGTGGAGTTCTTGTCGCGTAGAAGACGACGAAAACCGCTGCAAAGTCCAGGGCATGGAGTCGAGATCCATACTGGTACACGATGTCCACGGATCCAGCTAGCGAATCGCCCGTAAGTCGGATGGCGGGAAGATGATGTAGAAAGCGACGGAATGTGTAGTTTGGCGTTTGTGTTCATAAAAAACATGAAATCCTTATATCAAGTCATAGTTTAGAAGATCCGAGATATGGTGATAATAAATGCCGATATACTCTCAAACTTATCTATACCACCAGAATCGCCAAATCACTAAAACGCCAATCTTCCTAACCCCCTTGAACCGCCGAACGGCCACCCACTATCCAACCAATCATCGACCTACCAAAACCCCCATATCACCCCAAAACCCATCAGAGCAAGCTCTCAAAAGCATCCAAGCCCTTCTTCTGCTGTTGCGGTTGTTGTGGCCGAGCCATAGTGGCGCTGGTGCTTCGTCCAAGACCTGCGCCGTACTGTGGTTGTTGTGACGTCGCGGATGGTGGGGGCGCGATGGAGAAGGTGGGGAAGGCAGTGTGGGTTGGGGGGTGATGGTGGGGCTGGAGGGAGGGGAATTGAGTGGATTGTGATTGAGGGGGGTTGAACGTCCAGGACGAAGTTGTGGCGCTGACTGGTTGCATTGGTTGCATAGAAGGGAAGGAGCTCATGGCATTCGTAGGTTGCATAGGAGCAAAAGAGCTCAAGCCATTGGCCGTTGCGTTGGTGGTGCCAGGAGGAGCGGGTTTCAGCGCAGTAAAGGCGCTGAGGGTCTGGTCGGGGGTAATGGCTCGGGAGGAAGGTTGTGTGGAAAAGACGCCGTTGCTGGATAAGGCGGGCGTGTCGCGTTGATTTGGGTTTGGGCTTAGGCTTGGTGTCGACCACGAGAACACCGTTGTGGGGGTTGTTGTGGATTGGGCTCGCTGTGGCTGAGGCCTGAGGGTATCGCTAAGCATGTCGCTGCCGTTACTGGTTCCTTTGCCGAGCACAAGACGTTCGAAATTGTTCTCGCCCACGTCGTCGCCCCCACTAGTTGATCCTATGCCGTTGCTGGAGCCCATATTCATGAGATCGTTGGACCGAGCATTTTCCATGCTGCTGCTGGAATTAGACGCCAGGTCTCGCAACTTTCGGGTCTGCTCCTGCTCGATCTTCGCTGATAAGGCCTTGATCAGTGTCATGAATTCTTGGAATTGCTGAAGATTGAGCAGTGGACCCAGACTGAAGGTCCAGAGTATGGGAAGAACGTCCATTGCTAAGAACTCGGAATCTGCAATTTTGCCAACTTGCTTGAACACGGCAAGTGCCGCCATCATTACTGCGGGCTCTTTCGTCTTCATTGCTTTTAGCAATGGAACAACCTTTTCCTGTACCGTATACTTGTCTAGGATCGCGCTGCTGTTTGGCCTTTGGGTTTTTGAGTCATTTGCTGCACCGCTCAGACCGTCGCCATCCTCGCTACTATCGGACGGAGACCCTCCACAGAGTATGACGAATGCCTCTAATCCTCGAATCTTGATGCCTAAACTACTAGTCTTACTGAAAACAGCAGCCACCACCGGAAAGAGCTCGTTCTTGATGGTAGAGAAATCCAGGGTAGCAAGGACTGTGGCGAGGCACCCCAACGATTTGTCAACTATGGAATGAGTCGGAGATTCAAGGCCAAGCTGTAGAATTGGTAGGATGTCTGCTTCAAGTAAGCATCCCGCTCTTGACCTTTGAATTCATATACGCACCATTCTTGAATTCCTTTCCAGAACAACTCTCTGCAATGAGTGCCATGTTCTCAAGGACAACTACAAGCCCAGCCTCCTTCGCAGTATCTCGCTCGCCTGTACCAGCTTTTCCGCCGCTTGTAAGGAAGGTATCACGCAATTGAGGGATAACCTTCTCGATAAATGCTCGCCTGCCGGATGGGAGTATCTTGATAATTTTGAAGATATTTTGCAATATCAAGAACAGTAATTCTTTGTCTTTCGTTTCCTCGAGCAGTGCTGGCAATACTTTCTTTTCTAAAACCGATGTTGGGAATTGCTCTAGAATTCTAGGCAATCCACGCATGAATTGCGACTTCTCAAGCGGCGTTTTTGCAGGCAAGGAATCCAAGAATCTGATTGATGACACAAGTACGTTGTCAAAAAACTGCGACTGCTGGAACTCACGAGCATTCATTCGTTGCCCTGGTCTTCTGGTAATCAAACGAGGGAGAACCCCCGACAAGAGGTCTTTCGGTAAAGGTCTGGAGCAAAGAAAGTTGTTGTTTGACGATGGAACCGAGGATGAGGAGCTGAATATCTTTTTATAAGTTGAAAGATTTTGATTAGTCTTGAGCGGTGATGTGTGAGGCGAATTGTAAAGAGCTAGCATTATAAGACCCAAAGAGAACATATCCGCAGCCGCGGAAACATTGCTATCCAGGACGAAGTCGGGAGAGGTGTAATCTAGGTTGAGCTGCACAGAACTTGGTAAACGAGGATCATGGTAAAGTAGTTCTGAAAGGGATATAGGGGCCAATGTGCTTTGCGAGTTGGACGTGTCAGGCGGGCCTGCGAATCCCAGACCAGCAATCTTCCAATCCGACTAAGAAAGCACAACTGTCAGTCTCGAAATACAACAAGCACTGCTATCGCAAGATAGGAAAGAGTCAGGATCTATGTCTAGAGTGAGAAGCAATATTGTAGCAGAAGTAGAGTATTCTGGAAATTGTGAGATAGGTACGCATTTCACGAGAGTAAGTTCCCGAGAGGCTGACAAAATGTTTTAAATAGAAATGTGCATTATCCAAGGAAGGGTGAACCGTTTTCACATACTTTAGCGTTGATATATATACCCTCTGGTGTCAGGTTACCATGTACCAGGCCCGCAGATTCATGGAGAAAATCAAGCCCTTGTGCCACTTGCAGTAATCCCTTTTGTATTTCTAGCTCATCAATTTCTAGTTCTCTTCTCCTTTTCTGTCCGTCGGCCTCTTCAACAACGAATCTGCTCGGTCTGCCCCCAACACCTCCGGCTCTTTCCTGATCATCTTTCTCTTGTAGAAGTCCAGCCAAAGACGCCGTGACCGGCTCTGTCGCAAACATCAAACCTCCATTACGCGTCTCTTCGATGGGTTCCGCAAGCTCAAGGATACTTGGATGTCGTAGTCTTGCTAATGCATTGGATTCCTTCTTAACCCTCGCAATAACCTCATCATGCAGCTTCCTTAAGGCGGAGCCGCCAGATCTGCCACCTAGCCCTCCAGATTGCGGATCCAGCGATTTCCGCTCGAACACGAAGACAGAGACCGGTTTACCAGTAGTCTTCTTCTTCGCGTCGTAAACCTTCCATGCCCCAGAAGTTGATGAAGGGGTCGATGAGATGACATAGTTTGCGGATATGTTTGACGTAAAGGACTTCAATGCGTTGGTGAACATCGTAGCTACGGCTTGCTGTGACCCGAGCTACGTGCCGGCTCAGCTTAGATGTAAGATCATTCAATTGAATTGGCCATCGTCGACTGTCGCGAATGTTGACGTGTGCTTTGGACCACTGACCTCAGACATGTGGGGCTAACCCCCTTCGGGTTAGCGCTTCGCTTACTACGGAAGCTGGTGGTGCACTGACGCCGCCACTGAGCTCGCGAAGTAAGCAGAGCTAACCCGAAGGGGCTTAGCCCCCCACGTCTGAGGCAACAATTGTTCCGTCACGCTGATCGGTTCAGGAGGCAAACGGGCCATCGCTATGGGCCCTCGACGTTGCACAGACTCGGAGGGACTTGCTGGCATTCAAGTCTTTCCAGTCCATTGCGTGCTTGTTGGTTTGAACCTCCTCTTTACACTACTACCTTTCTTCTTAACCAACGCGGAGAACGTTACCATTTATTGTGATTAGGGATCGAGGCAATAAGGCAAACAAGGCAACTACAACGACAGTTACCTATTGGTCGACGCATTGGGTACGGTGGCGAAGCCACTGGAGCCTTAGAATCATACGGCTGTAAAGTACTTATGGATATCGGGTCCTTTGATAAAATGTGGTTTCACTATTTGTTCCTGTGGTCATCCATGCTTATCTATTGATTTCTTATATCCGAAATTGATTACCAGCGTTGAAAGAGATTAGTTCAAGAAGATTTATCCAGAATATAATCGTTTGGAAGGCATCTGTTCGACGTTATTAGTATCCCTCTCCAACGGCACGTGGGGAACACTCGTCTGCGATTATCTATACAAGGGAAGAAAATGAACGAAAGACAGCAAAAGCCCGTTTCGCCAGAGGCAGGCGAGGTGAAACAACCTCCGAGGCCAGATATAGAGCCTGGTATCAATGGAGCCTTGGCCGATCAGATACAGAGGGAATTAAAGTTCAGGTTACAGAGGGCACCAGAGAATATAGTGACAAAAGTTGGGCTCGTCAAGATTATACGTAAGTCACATTACTGCAAACAATGGACGGCTAGTGAACGCTGGAATTAGTTATACTTTTGCAAGTTTTGCTACTCATCCACAATAATTATGGTACCTGGATCTCGGATCAGCACTACGATGGATCTTCTGCTGACAAACAACGGTCAGGAGCACTTGGGTATTGGCCTTTCTTCTTGGATCTTTCTGTGTATTGTCGAGAGGCTCTCAAGGGGACTCATCTTGCTCATGCTGCAAGATTGGATTCTCCTTCATTGGATGCTTATAATCTATGGCGTGGCGTTGTGGTGCCTGGTTTTCTCTCAGTAACAACCTACATCGTGTGAGCTTTCTTAATAGCCGGTCGTTCACATTTGTTGACTGCATACCAGAGTATCGTTGCTCTCATTACGTCACGAGCTATACCATTGGAAACCACACTTACTTCAAGAATATCTTGAATCGGCAAAGGATTCTTTTGTTGGCCGGTTTCTTCCTAATTCTTGGCTGGATTATGCATTCCACATTTATGAGACTAAACACAGGTTGGCGCTTCCTTTGATAGTCGTCCAATTGACCGATCTTCAATTAACCATTATTCGTCTATGAGTGACTACTTATCAATAATATACTAGGGATTATATCAGTCACAAGCTACAAAAGCCATCATATCGCGCTCTTGATGATGCCAAGCAGTTCATACAAATTTTAAAGACCGTGGGCTTCAATTTGGTATGCCATTGGTCTTGCTTTGCGTTCGTAATGAGCTAATGTCTACCCCAGTTGACATCCCTCGGCGTACTCCTTGGTCTGTGGATGTTACTTCTTCAGACAAAGCTTGATACACATGATGTACTAGTCCTACCAAGATCATATGTTCCATCTGTTCAGGTATCTCGATAGCCTTCTGAGATATATTGCTCTCACGACTCTGACAATCCAAAGTTTACCGCCTGGTATGCATGCAACGACTTCTTCTACTTCTACCCACACTGGATAGCCCACACCAAGAAGTCTCGCAAGGGTATTCACTACAAGTTCTTGCCTGCTCCGATCGCAGACGCTATACAGAAAAGCCTCCAGGGAGTTCATAAAGCCCATCACAAATCTAAAGCTCAGCTAGGAGTAGCCGCGTGGTACTGTTCACCCTGGGAACAAATTTTTCTCAACTTAGGTCCCGTAGGTCGTCCAAAACCTGATTCATCCCTTCCAAAAGCTAAACCTTTGTTTCGTCCCAGGCATTCATCGGCCCACTCCTAACTCAGCTGCTTTCCGAAGCTGTGGGAGTGGACCACATCTGGGGTACTCACCTCCTGATTCTATACATCTGGCTCATGGCCGCCACCGCCAGCTCTGTCCTCTCGCACACAGGCTATCGTTCCCGCTGGAACGACCCAGGCAAACACGGTCAGTCTAGCAATTTCTTCTAATAGAATACTTACTAAACTTCCCGAACGCCAGACCTCCACCATGAGCGCGCCTTTGACCCAATTAAAGCCGTCAATTTCGGAACAATGGGCCTCTTCGATTGGCTCCACGGAACCGCAAGCTCCATACCAAAAGCCGATGCCCTGGCATGGCGCGCGCAAAGAGACCGCCAAGCGGCGCTGGTCACGGCTAGCAGACGTACTGGTATTGCGCTGACGCGAGAGCAGACTGAGGTGGTTAGGCAACCTGACCATAGCGGTGAATGGCTTGATAAGCGAGCAGACGAGTAGCCGGTACTGATCTTCTGGGAAATCCATTTTCCTGGTCTTGGAGCGAGTGCGTTGAGGGTGAAGGGTAAGGTCGAAGTTGATTGAAAACGAACTTCTTCTAACTAGGCCGTGAACATGTTCGAGCCAGACTCGTAGGCAAATCATTCTCGGCAACAACTAGCAAACTGCCCGCGCTGTATTTTACCACTCTTGGGTTCTCATTCAATCTTCTAGTCGTCTGCCCACTAAAGCCGCAACCCCACCCTACCCCAACGTTGACCAAATGAAGCAACTGTTTAATAAAAACGTCACATTCTTAGCTGCGACCGTCCACCAATCAACCAACAGTGATCCCCTATCACCTTCCTTTGCCAGACACGCCAGGCTACCACAAACATCTAAATCACACAGCGAGTCACCTTCACGGTTCCAAGCCCTTTCTCTTTCCACAAGCATCCTCAAGGCCAGTCTACTACCTACCTCTTTCCTTGTAAAGATGTCGTAACAGAACCTTTCCTCATCTTCTGTCAGCCCAACAAGCTCGGTCCCCGTCTCTTTCAGTGAAAAATTATTGGGAGATTTTCGATTTATGCAAGCGTTTCGTGCGATAGATGACATTATTCATCATCCGCTCTATCGCACCCCTTACATTTAGTCCAGAGATAGAATAATAGATCTATTCTGCTATGATCTGGGGATAGCATATCATCTTCTCGAAAATATTGAATGAGAAGTCTCGCCATTTCCCACCACCTCCCCATCCTCTTTACTCTTACCCTCATCTTTCAACTTCCCCCTCTCACTTCCCTCATCACACACATAACGGTGACCTCCTTCAGAAGTCGAAGGCGGGCCTCAGGGATCTTATAGAGCGAGGCCAGGCCGAGAGTCCGGGAGGAAGTGGGTCAGGAGGATTATTCGAACCATCGAAAGTAGCCTCTCAAAAGCGTTCGACCTCCCCCCCATTCCTTCAATAAAATCCTTCATAAGTGTACTAACCAGCGATAACAGCAACCTTTAACAAAAAGGCGGAACCGAACTATATGTCTTGGCATTGAATAGGTTGGCTAGAGGTATTGGCGGAATATGGTGCGGTTGATGGGGTTGTTTGTGGTTTTAGGGTCTTTGATAGTTGCATGTGGTTTGCGCGAACATAGTAGTGGTTGGAAGTCTGAAGAGGAGGTGGTGGAGGTGGTTGTTGGTTGGCTGTGGGGGGTGGGGTATAAGATATATAAGTAAGTATTTGTTGGGATGTCGAGACTGTTATTTGTTAACTTTTCGTTTCCTTGTTGGTGAAGTGAACGATTACGAAGGGAATCTTGTATTTTCTGAGCCTTGTCTAGTTATTCGGTTCTTTCTCATCTCGTTCCTCCTGATGGTTTTCGCTTTATGGTGAGTGTTCTTGTTCAGGTCGTTGTGATTACGCTAGGGCGCGAGGGAGAATGAATGGGAATGAACAGGGCATGATGCGAGTAAGATTCGTCGACTCCTGGTTATGCTATGCCGTTATTTACAGATTACTATCTTGACTAGACTGATAAAACCACCATTCAAACAGCAATCTAACGTCCCGGCGGCCGTTCAATGCCTTATCACAGGTAATTCCGCGCCCGTTGCCTCGCCCAGCTGAACATTATTTTCCGCCATTTCGCTTGGTGCAACCGTCGCCGAATAAAACGATAATGGTGGTCCAGCTCGCGACTCGTCTTCCCCAGGCTGGCCTTGACTACCTGCAAGCTCATTCAAAAGTTGCTGGTTTCGCTTGTTTCGCCTTGTGAGGTAGACGATGTAAATCAGGGCGCCGACGAGAGCAATTCCGGCCGGGATCCCAACGCCAGCACCTACTTTGACACCCAGGTTGCTGGACGGTGGTGTGCCACTATTTACTTGGCCGGACGTACTAGTTTGTCCGGATCCACTTTGCGTGGCGGTAGTACTGTTCGCACTGGAAGATGAGGGGGTATTAGGAGGCGATGATGATGATGATGATGACTGTGATGTTATAGATGCAGACGTTTGGGTCGAGACCGTCGTTGAAGAGGTGACAGGCGCCGCTCCCACTTGGGTCACAATCTTTCCGGCACCAATGTTGAGGAAGTTGCTTGGATTTGAGCAACAACCTCCATAGACAAGACCTGAGTCGCAGCACCAATTGTCGGCGTAAGTACAGTTGTAAACAGTTGCACCACCAGCACGATTTACTACAAGAACGTCAGTATGTCTAACCGCAACTGACCAACGCATTCAAGCTAACCCGACAAGCAGAATTGAGGACATGCGGGCGAGTTCCAACTCTTGTCGGTACAGGAATGCCTCCCATAATTTGTGCCGCCCGTACTATTGGTCAAACCACAAACACCATTCGATAAACATGTCCAGTTCCGTTGACAGCAGGCACTGACGGCAGCGGAGGGGTTGCACGCGAGATCATCGTTCAGATCGCCATTAGGATAGTAGCAAAGGGTCGAAGCTTGTGAAAATAACAGAAATAGCAAGGCTACGGACAAAAGCATGGAAGACTCCCAAGTGGTTGCCAGTGCCATCACGAGCCTCATTGAAATACAGAGCATGCTGGAGGCAGGAATTGAAGAGGGCGAAAAGACCCAAGAAAGAAGTCTGGCTATCAGGGGCATTGCAACGAATATTCTTATCCAGAGAACAATCACGTTCAAGGATATTCCGGCGTAGCAGAGCAGCCTTGCAGCATCGCCGTTGACTGTCAGTGATTGGCTCACCTCTACATTACGACGCTTGAATTGTTTCACGGCTGCAGCTGAATGCAGCAGCTTGCTTTGCATTCAGTGTTGGTCCGGTGCATTTGGTCTATGGAAAAGCAGCGCTGGTAGAGCCTCATGATAGTACGTTCCACACGGTTTGATAAGAGTAGCTGGGAGTAGGGTGACTGTGCCTAATGAGGAGCATGCCATGTTCAAACATCTTTGATTTTCCGGTGTTCTACGGGATTAATAAAACTTCCCCAACCACACCCGCGAGGCTTTCCATTTGCCGAGCCTGCCATAAGTGGATATGCAGGCGCTCTGGATCCAGTGCCGCTTTTATTTTGCATGTACCTTGCTGTGCCTGCATCCCCTTCCGAGCATTGGAGGATCAACAAAGTCCTCGAGGCTGCCAGCCTCGTTGGCGCAAACGCTGATATGCATTTCCTTCGTTTCTCATTCGCTTCCATGCCTAGATATTATCCAAGATAATCCCCACTTTCATTCAGTCTTGAAAGTCCCTTTGAGGGAGTACCCCGAACCACTTGATCGAACTCGATGCGCGTTCTAGGAAGACGCTGGTCGTCGGCCTTGTCCATTGCAGCCTGCCTTATCATCTCCTATTATCTGTTCGATAAATGGTTCCCTTTAACTCTAAATCCTGGTTCAAAGGCCAGCAGCCCATCTACAGACACCGGCTCGTTACCCGAACCGACTTCAAGCCCCACAGAACAGCGATTCCGGTGGGATGAAGTACCTCACAGGTATCCCGTGACCTCGGTGATTCCTCTTCCAACGGGCAAACCTGTAAAGATTCCACGGATACAGCACCAATTTAGGGCGGACGATACGTCAAGAGAGGGAGATCTTATAAGAAAAACGAGGCTCCGAGCGGTTCAGGAAACCTTGGAACACGTGTGGGAAGGATATAGACAACATGCGTGGCTAAAGGACGAGGTGTCGCCTATATCCAAAGGAAATCGGAATACATTCGGAGGTTGGGCAGCAACTCTTGTCGATACATTGGATACGCTATGGATCATGGGCTTGCATAAAGAGTTTGATGAGGCCGTATCTGCCATTGTCGACATTAATTTTACCAAATCCTCGGAAGACGAGATCAACGTTTTCGAGACCACTATCAGGTACCTCGGAGGGTTTCTCAGCGCGTATGATTTAAGCGGCAATTCGGTCCTTCTGCACAAAGCAATTGAACTCGGGGAAATGCTCTATGTTGCTTTCGACACGCCAAATAGGATGCCAATAACGCGCTGGAAGTGGGAATCGTAAGCTTACAGGTATCCAGTATTCAGACTTGGTTACTGATACTCCTCAGGGCAGCCCAAGGACAATCTCAGGAGGCCCATGAATGGGTTCTTCTTGCTGAGATCGGATCTCTTTCCCTCGAGTTCACACGGCTCTCCCAACTATCGAAAGATCCAAAGTATTTCGACGCTATTCAACGGATTTCAGACCAGCTTGATCTACAGCAAAATCTTACCAAACTGCCCGGAATGTGGCCACTCTCCGTCAATGCCAAAGACTTGTCATTTGTCGGTGACAACACCTTTTCAATTGGCGCCATGTCAGACTCGACCTACGAGTACCTTCCAAAACAGTACATGATGCTTGGGGGGCTTGAAAATCAATACCGCAAGATGTACGAGGATTCAATTGATGTAGTAAAGAAAAAACTCATGATCCGTCCTTTGAATCAACATAACCTAGACATTCTCTTACCCGTCAATGGAAGAATAAATGATGGCAGCTTTGATTTGGACCCCCAAGGTCAACACCTTGTCTGCTTCGCGGGGGGCATGGTAGGCATAGGTGCCAAAATATTCGAGCGAGACGAGCTGGATCTCGCTCGGAAGCTGGTTGATGGCTGCATATGGGCGTACGAAGCAATGCCAACGGGAATAATGCCTGAAACGTTCCACATGATACCAAGCGCCATGGGTCATGAATGGAACGAGACGGAATGGCACGAAGGGATTTTACGCCGCCAAGGCGATTCCCAAGGCGGTTCCCAAGGTGTCGCGCAAGACTACATTTCCAGCAAGCGATTGCAACCTGGGTTTACAGACATTGGTGACCGACGTTATATCCTAAGGTAAGCCTGATACGAATCACATGGTCACTTTGGTCGCACTCACCAATACTAACAATCACAAAAGACCAGAAGCCATTGAATCAATATTTGTTCTCTATCGCATCACGGGTGATACATCTCTGCAAGATAAGGCTTGGAGAATGTTTGAGGCTATTGAAAAGTACACGCGGACTGAGATTGCCAACGCAGCGCTCGACGATGTGACTACTGAGGATCCTCCCAAATCCGACCGGATGGAGAGTTTCTGGACTGCAGAGACCCTCAAGTACTTTTACTTGATTTTTAGCACGCCAGATGTCATCAGCTTGGATGAATACGTGTTGTAAGTACTTGGACTAGGTTGATAAGCGAAACAGTTAACTGATGACACCTATAGCAATACCGAAGCCCATCCTTTCAAAAGACCTCAGCAACATGGGTTCTGGAATTGGTGATCCTGGTCCTGAGACACTCTGCCTCGCGGTGTGATCACATTTCAAACACGCGTGTATGAATGGAATTGTTACTCAATGCCTTACAGGTAAGCGCAACAATCTCCAAAACAACAATCCCATGAGCATAGGAAATCGATAGGTTCCTCGGTACTTTCACCATCAAACTTGTCGCTTTGAAGCCCAGCACACATGAGATTCTCAGCATTGCCAGCCGTGCCAGCCAATCAATCCACCGTTGTTTACGGATTATCTTTTCTTAAAAGCGGCGGCGGTGGCGGACAATTGTAACTGCGCTTTCGCTTAAGATGCCAGTTTCCGGGGGGGCGCGGAACAGGATCTCCGGGCGCCTCGACGCGGGAACATGCCAATTTCCTCGTTTGGCTGGTCGGTGCTCAGCCCTGCTCGGGGCATGCTCAGGCTAGAGCGGCGCCTGCTCAGCTTGGCAGCTAGAAGTGGAAGGGGAAGAAGATTTTTGTAGTCCTCTATATTGTTGTATACTTTCACCCAAGCAGCCTCACGTTCAGTTCTTGTGAATCGAATCGTGCATCTCAACGCATGAATGTATCAAGTCATGAATGATTTGCTCTCTTTGAAACGTAGAGCCTAAAAAACGAAGGGATTTCTAAAGTGACCGAACATCTTTGACCGTCAATGACGAGATTAAGCGCCCACTTCCTCATTCGGCTCACATCTGAAGCAGACGGGACGCTTTGGAGTTGCATTTTGTGATACGTTTTTGGCTGCGCCTTATTTGGGGGAAGGGATGTACAAGGTGCGTGTAGCCAATGTGTGTCGTCCGTAGGCTGCAGCATATCTCTTCTTCATTGGTTGACAAAAATGGATGTTTCAGATCCTGCAATTGAGCTTCTCATAGGCTGGCGACAATGCCTACAGTTGATGACATTGAAGTGGTTGCGCAAACAGCGCCAATGATAAATAATTGTCTCTGTGCCATGGTTCTCGGGGCTTTATTCAGCGTCTTGCTTTGCTTGTATCGAAACTTACAGTACCCTGATCTGTTCTCCTACGCTGCCGTGCCTGCTACTGCTTTCTAACTGTAATATGCCTTTTCGGCTGATGTCTAAATTTGCAATTCTGTACATCCATCTCATCGTTTCGACACAGAGCGTGATCGCGCTCGATTCCAATACTACGGTCTCAGGGAAGAGCAATACCCAAAATGCGAATCTCAAGCAAGGATGGACCTCTCAACCGGACGGAAGGGGAACATTGGATATCCTTTGGAGCTGCGGCATTACCATGTTCTTGTGCTCCTGGTCCATGCTGTGTATGAACATGCCTGGGCCGAAGGAGTCTAGAATGCAAATACTGTGGCGCAAATCGTCCCTGACCGCCCTAGGCATCCTGTGCCCCGAATTGATCTTTGAGATTGCGTTTAGCCAGTGGCTATCAGCTCGCCAGTCTATACAAGACTTCAATTCGTCCGGCTTCGGAAACAGACCAGCCAAGGACAGATGGTACAAGTTCAAATTGATCGGGAATAAGTCTATCGAGGGAACATCAATAGGGAACAGCTGTGCCGAGGAGAGATGGACCATGAAAGAGGCATTCTTCGCGGACATGGGTGGTTTCATACTCCACACAAGAGATCAACTGCCATTCCCTATAGACGCCAAACAGCTCCACTATCTGGTCTCTAGACGGTATCTGAAGCTGCCCATACTTGACCATCGAGTGATTGAGGACAAGAACAAAGTCGACGGTCTTCTTCGAACTATCACCCTCTGCCAGATAACATGGTTTCTAATCAGTGTCATCGGTCGGTGGGCACAGCAGCTGGTGGTGACCACCGCGGAATTGACGACGGTGTCATTCATTCTGTGCAGTCTTGGGACTGCTTTCTGTTGGTGGCACAAGCCTGCCGACGCTGTATTAGCGGAAGTCCTCGAGAGTGACATCAGTATCAACGACATACTACAAGCTGAAGGCCAAACGTCTGATGGATGGAAGAGCACTCCACTAGACTTTGTCAGTCGCAACGAATGGTGGTGGTCCAGGTGCTGGGCAAATTTCGTTAACATCCTCCGAAATATGCGTCTTACTTTTGGCTCGGACGTAAAACCTATCGATCGCATTGCGGACTCTCTACAGAAAGAGATATCCAAAAAATCGCTGTATATATGCATGACTCTTACAAGCGGCTATTTTTCTGTGCTCTTCGTGGGCTGGAACTACAGCTTTCCCACCCGGACGGAGCAACTGCTTTGGCGTGGGGCATGCGTAACAATGATGGCAACACTTTTCATCCTTACGATCTTTGCCGGGCTAGGGGGCACCTACCCTGCGTTATGGCAAAGATTTCGACAATATTCCACGTCAAAGATCTCCCGGATCAAATGCCAAGAGAGTGGTTTTCGGCCCGAAAATTCGACGAGGAGCAGACACATGGGAAAGAGACTGAACGGTGTGCTCGATTGCGTCAGAAACAACTCAGTCGGGAAGGACCCTTTGCTTTACGTTCCCTTGAAAATCATAATACCCATGTACCTCGTCGGGTTTTTCTATTGTCATGCCCGCACATATATCCTTATTGCAGATATCATCGAGCTGAGGTCACTGCCTGCGAGTGCATATGCGACGGTGAACTGGCAAGGGTTTTTGCCCCATCTTGGCTAGTATGTCTCGTAATGTGGCCTTTATACAGAGGATGGGAAAGCCCATTCCGATTGGATATGGTCGTTCCTGTGAGGCGAGGCGAGGCAAAGATTATTTGGGCTTCGTCTCCGTGGGGTTATGTACTCAGGATTTGGGGCAGATTGATGCAGAGTTTCATCGTCCGTACATGAGACTGGGAATTCTATATAACCGGGATAATGTAGGGACCGATGCAGCAGCAGCATTCCTCGCATTATGCACGGTGGTAGGATGCAAGATTCGCAATACCCCCTATTACGGCTGCTTGAGGGTGTGAGTGCTCAGACGCAGTGTTGTTCAAGGGAGGACAAAGAAGTCAAGAGAAAAGGATGTCAATTAGGCGATGCTTGTGTGGACGACGGAGATCAAGGTGGAGGATGTGGCGACGAGAAGGACGTAGCTGAGAGTGGCAGGGAAGGGTAAGTAATCGGGAAATGTTGGGGGTTGTCTGCAGGATGATGCTTTGATTTACCCGTAGTTGTCTGCAAGGGAGAATGTGAGAGGCATTGTGGACGATTGATTTGGTCTGGGATTGGGATGAGAGGCTTAGGACGCCGAAGCGGGAAAGGATGGAGGACGCGGTTCTTGAGGGATGGGGATGCTTTGATATGTAGGCCGGCCGTATGCGTAGTCTTGTCGGTGAGACCACTGGCTGGACATGCATGTAGCTCCTTGAGCCGTCACGTGCCATTTTCGTAATTAAGATGTAGACCCACTTTACCGTATTAATCAGTAATTCTCACGCCATTTGGCATGGCTGCCTAGGTAGACAACATTTATAGCCCCGCTGCCCCTCGTGCCATCATTGTACAGTTTTCTCAATTTTGTCGGGCATTCGTTGGAATAAAACGTTCTGGCACAGAGGACTAAAGCAGACTTTAGCAGAAGGCTTTTTTAGAGAGGCATGTAGATGGCGACAATGAGGTGGAAATGAATGTCTGTCTACGACTGTGTTGGACTTGAGGGCTTGGGCGACATTTCGGATCGATTTTCAGTCACCGGCTCGGTCTGGACTACTACTGTAGCACCAATGTCACGTATTTACTGAGTCTTCTGCTCGGAATCCCAAGTATGCGAAACCAATAGCTTGTATGTGTTCCACATGTTTGGTTTTCTATGTGTAAGATGCGAAAAAGGTTCCATCATTCATTCCGAGGCAATACATCTGATGAAGCCTGAATGCACAAGCCTGATTGCTAGGATTCTGCAAACTTCTTGCGATTAGTTTCTACGCAATCATCGCAAAGGCTCATGAAACCGTGTATTGATGCTATTTTCTAGCGACCAACATGGCCAAGCAGGTTGGAGGTATACCAGGAGTCACTCCTATGTGCCATGTTTGCCGCATGGCGCTCGGCCGCACTAGTCACATTTTCTTCCCAGGCCATAGAACATGGCTTTTCCAACTTCTTATCCAAACCTCCTTTCGCGAGGCCCGCTGTTGCTCGGGACCCGGTTCGAAGGCTTTGTGGCCGTTACAGCAACATATCTCCAGAGACCCCTTTTAAGAACACGGTAGCCCTGTACCCCTGCCTGAGTATTCACGAACCAAGCTTGAAGTCCCAAAAGACATATAATGAGGTACGGTATGTATCCCACAAGAAAGAACAGCCGCATCATGGGTTTGATGTTTTCCGACAGATCTTTCACAACGACATTTTGAAAGCCTTGTTTTTCGAGCATGCGCTGCAGAGCCCCATATAAGAAACACTCATTCGCTGGCATCGATGCTTCTCTATTGATCTGCTTCATTGACTCATAAAGATCTTTTGGAAAGTCTTTGGGAAGATTGTCAAAGTCTGGATGATCGTATTCGTACAAGGCGATTGAACCCCCCGGCTTGATCACGCGAAAGAATTCTCCCAATGCTTTTTCGGGATCTGTTGCATGAACCAAAGTCTCCATTGTATAGACACCGTCAAAAGATTCGTCGGCCAAGCCGTTCAGGTCATGGTAATCCATCAAACTGACAGTGACAGCCTTTTCAAGTTCATGCGCCTGAATCTCTTGCCGTGCCCACTTGATGTGTTTGGTCACAACATCAATACCGTGGACGCGCAAACCCTTGCGAGCCAAGTGCATAGCGACATGACCAACACCACATCCAGCGTCTAGCACCTCAGCGTGAGGCTGAAGCTTGAGAGAATCGAACAGATGATCTTCCATCCTTCTGAGTGCGCCATTGATAGGGAAAGGCCACTTTGTACCCGGCTGATAGTACCCAAAGTGCCTTGTGCCGCCCAAAAATAGTCGATAGCCAATCCTCGACTCGAAGCTAGCGTAATATCTTTGGAGAGAAGGGTTGGTTTCAAGGAGAGGCTCTTCCTCCGTATTCATCACGAAAGGGATCAATGTGAATCGTTGAAGTTTGTCAGGACAGTACAGTGGGCGTTCAAGGCGCGGACGGTAATACTACTGAAAATCGTCAGCCTTGCCTGCTAATTTTCGCATACTAGAAGACCTCATACCCTAGATAGCGGCTATATAGAGGTATATGTATGTACCTTCAGGCGTGATCTTGTTCAGGTTTGTCAGATAATCGAACAGCTACTTGAGATCTGCGTGAATCCAAGGTAAATCTGCTCCAACTACGAGGTCAGAAAAGAAAGTATTCGGATTCCGCAATTGACTGCCGTACGGCTGCCGTACGGCTAGAATAACGTAGTTTATCCGCACCCAGCATATATTCAGAATTTCATCTTATTATCACTATTCTACCTTCATGTGGGCGTTCTGCACGCGGAGGGATTGACTGGTATCGCTATAATAGATGTATTCTTCAGCCTCTTCTTTTACCCGCCGATCAGATATTCAAGGCTTCGCATGCAAACAGGGCTTTATTAATGCAGGATGGAGCCTCAAATCACATCTCGCAATGAAACAGACCTTTGTTTATGGAGCAGGAAATAGATATGTTGTTTTGGCCAGGCAATAGCCCTGATCTTAATCCCATAGAGCATATATGGAACCTCATAAAGAATCGAGTATCACGTCGACGATCCTTTATTAAGGATAGATTGGAACTGGAACTGGCCTGGTATGATGAATGGGAAAAGTTGAATATAGAAAAGAATATTAACCCTTTTATTTTGAATCAGAAGCATCGGGTGGATCAGATTATTCTTAAACAGGGTGACAATCACTTTCATGGATAGATGTATATTATAATTCATATCATTTAACATTTCTACGTATAATTGGTGCTATTGTCATTACATTTGACTATTTGCGTGTTCGTTTGATTTTCGTGATAGTGCAATTGCGGTAGGCCATTTCGAATACTTTCTTTTCTGACCTCGTATCCCTTTAGCTGCTGTCGGGAGGCCACTTTTAGCGTATTCGCTTAGTTCATCAATAGGAACCATAGAATATCATTCTGAACTGATTTTATTGATGCTATTCAGATGCTATTGTGATATGCAGCCCGACAAGGATCGTTTCTACATAGGGGAATATCACAGGTGTCACAGCCAAAGATAGAACGCTTTCTTCGCTTGCTACCAACTAAATTTGATGTAATTTCATCGAGAACTTGTCGTTTTCTAGGCCTGACTGTTAAGCCTATCTCCTTGCACTCACGACAGTCCTCAGAGCTATTTCTTTTGCAGATTTGATGATCATCTAAACATATCATTGAACGTTCAATTGCAGGCTCAATTGATGTTCTTTTTCGCTTCAGAAACTGCATTTGAGAGATCTGACTAAGATCTGTAGGCTGTAGCCAGAGCCGTTCTGAACTCGCTATGAATAGTGTATTTAGTCTTCTTTGAAACATCTGAATGCAAAGAGAGTTTGTAGACATTGATAATGCTGATTTCAATGAGGAACTCGTACAAGGTTTTGTGTTCTCCTGATCTACATCGACGGTTGTATGCGTAGGTATATTGATTCAACTGACGTTTGAAGGCATCTGAATAGACTCAAATCAATCGTCTACAACAGTGATAGAACGCAGATTAAGACGATAAGTTTCTAAATCAGTTGAATCAGGTACTACATCGCAGGAAGGCATTCTTATCGAGGTGGGCAAGAACAATAGGGGGCTTTGTTGATATTGTTTCTATTTACAAAAAATAACCTTTTTGACCGAGCCTTACCACATCTGATTCGGGTCAACCTTAAAAATCAATCGAAGGCAAACAGCGGTTAAAGGGATAAGCTAGGAGTGCTAGGCTACTGTACGAGTACTCCGTAGATTTGGTAGGGCCCATATAGGGGTGCTCATATAATAAATATCTATAACGGATAATCTCTATATTACGGAACGGAGGAGCCGATTTGCCACCTCCGTTATAGGCAGCTTTGACTGTATTGTAGCCGCTATGCTGATGTTTGACGACGAGGGATTTCGGTTTTGGAAATGCCACTTACGCCTAGAAAGGGCGGGCGTTAAGTCGACGAATACATGTGCTTACAGCAGGTTGCATGACGAGTCACGCGGTACCCACCCTCTGGCAAGAACATTTCAAGATTAGTCTTCAGCATCTTGTACGCTAGACCTGATGCTGTACCCGGATTTGTTAAGTAGAATATTGTGAGCGAAACTGAGTTAAGAGGATTAGGCGACTGGAGACTTTTAGAGCAAGACCAACGATATCAGCATTTCCCGTACCGTTTTAAACCTTCAGAATGCCATTGGAAGACTCTGGATGTGAGGGATAGGAACCTAGTAGACTGGTAGGCCGAGCAGAGCGAGATTCGAGCACGCTCGCAGTTAGTAGGTCGACTTCTGTATTTTGTCTGAAAGCATTGCTTGGAATGGTAGGGAGCCAACGAGAACAACACAAGAAGAGGCCGGAAAAGGAAACGAGGAATGCGCGGATCAGCTGGGTATAATATCGGATATAGATATCAAGACGGGGTTCGTTTGGCAGTGCCAGGGAGACACGAAGTTTGAATTCTGATTACAACCACGATGGCCCGGTCCAGCTGCAGGTCGATATTCATGCAGGGCCATCAAGAGTGCACAGGGTAAGGCAGATTATTCCGGCGCTGATGGCCGTATTCCAAGAGTGGGGAAATGAGCGGTCAAAGTCAGCATGTCGAGAAGACCATGTCGTAATCATATCACAACTGCCTTTCGCTTTTCATCTCTCAATTCCCAGGGCCTGGTCTGGACCCACAGCTTGAAGAAATCTCTTGCTCCATGGTGTGTTGCTCGGTCCAAGGATTTTCGATGACCATGGGTGTGTTGCCACTCCTAGGCTGACGTGAGATGCCAAAAGGCAGTTACGAGATACAAAACACGAAGTGTAATATATAGGTCGGAAGACCGGTGGCGAATGCCTGGGAGCCCCAACGTCTCATGCAGTCATGCCAGGTCCCGAGAGGGTCCAGATCTGTATGTGAGATGTTTGACGGGACCCACCGGCGCGGGGTGTCGCAACTCTGATGCTGGCAGCCACGCGACATCAAGGCTGGAAAGTGAAGTAATATCAAGGAATCCCGACTTTGACATGAGGCCCGTGGGATGATATCATAGTAGACACAGTAGGAGCACCAGAAGCATGGCAATCGGCAGCCGTAACATTAAATGTGGGTAGCAGAACCTTTTGTCATCCATGTTGATGTCGGCTGGTATTCTCTCGAAATTCTAGTTCCCGAATCACCGATTGGATATTATTGTTCGCGCCCAATCGAACCGGGTAAAAGGTGCACATATGGAAAATCAAGGTTGGAGCTGCTGCACCCCGCGTCTGGGCGTAAAATAGCCGGATATTTAGCTTGAGAGATGAAAAGTGAAGGGTCGGCGGATCTCGTGCCGGAAGCGTTTGTGTTGGAGACCAGCTTGGCTTGAGAAGTTGAGAGGCACCACAACCTGTAAAGGTAAGTACAGTAAGTAGTAAAGTATTCTACTATGTATTCCGTACGTGCTGTGTAATCGTTCGCATCACGAGTTCAAGGTCTCCGAGGTTATACACGGCGTGGCAACAGCCAATCCAGGGCCTCGGGATACTCTATGACTTGCCGCTTCCACGTATTCGATAATCGAAACAGGGTCACGGTCACGGTCATGGTCACGGGACTACCTCAGCCTTCGAATTCAAGCTAATTTACTTTAGGCATAACTCACAACGCATGTTACAGGTAGATACCTCGGTTTGGAAAAGCTTGCCTGATTCGGGAAGAGCCGATGTTCCCCAGAAAATCCAATGACGGCGCATGCGGCGAAAATGGCAAGAATGCGCGTGACTTTGACTTTTACAGAATGCATTGAAAGGTACGGATATCCGTGCCCCCCACTAAGCTCATTCTTCACTTAGTGCTCGGCAGCCATGCAACAGCTGAATTCAACTACTCATCATATACATGATAATATTTAACCAATTCCTTCAAAATAACCCGCCATTTCTTCTGATAAGCCTGAACGAACTTAATGCGAGCAGCTCTATGAAGCTTAGTAATTCTGTAGCACTTCTTTAGTGCATTTAAATAACGCTTTTCCCAGGCCGCTTCGCGCTTCTTCTGTCTCTCGTTCTTCAATTTCTGTCTATCTTGAGTCATACTTCAAGCATCTTTGATGTACAAGATGTCTTCAATTTTAAGAATCTTATTCGACTGCTTTTTGCATGCTTTGCAAGCATTTTCAGCGACTTCTATTTGACTTAATTGATTCTGCAGCAACTTCATTTTACGAGTCATCACGCTAGCGTCTTTTCAGAACGTTTCAAGCTTTCTATCAAGATTTTCTGCTGTCGATTCTTTAGTTAGCTCAAGCAGCTGATTTTCAAGTGCTGCTCGACTAGTAAAAGTGATTCAAATGACTGAATCATTTATAATAGATGATGATGTAATAAATTGATTTGTATGTTCAATAGTTCAAACTTTATTCAGTATTATCTTTGAATCAAAAAAAATTAAATCAGTATGTTTTCATGCAGATTAAATGATAAATTATTTGAAGACTTTGATTTGAAACTCATTGAATGCAGTCAAAAATTTAACTTTTGAAAAGATCTCATCACTCATTTGAACAGCTCAATTAATTGTCTTCAAATGTCAGTGTTTCAAAGACTGAAAAACATATACATTCAACGACTGAAGCAGATGAGTAGTATGCAAAGATAAGTTGAAGAGTATGATCTTGTGATCTTCACAGTAGAATAGAAATTCGTGTGTATGATGAAATTCATAATCATTCATCACAAGCATTCTTCAAGCTCTCTTTTGATGCTTTTGACTAAAGCGATTAAAGTGTTTCAGTCATTGAAGAAAAATTCAGTCATTTGAATAGTCTGTATCAAAGATAGTGATTAACATGTTGTCATCAAGATTGTTGTTAAAATGAGATGTTAAAAGTTGAACTTCAGTCATAATTAGCATTGATGATATATTCTTGTTTTCTTTGCTAATGCATTCGATGCTCATCAATGACTCTCTATTATTCAAATTCTTAAAGTAGATTCTTTTATTTGAATCTACAGTAACAACTCAATCGAAGTGTGCAATGCTCATATGATAGTTGATTTCGTTGAAATTTCATGTATCATTCTTCGTTATATCATATTGAATCATCATTTTTTTAAACTCATCAAAATAAGTCTGTAATACTTTTGAATCATGCACATTCTTTCTGTCAGCTGCTATAAACTTTTGTTTAGCTTTAAAGAGATCTGACTGATGATTTAATCAATGTTTAATTCATTGAGCATTCAGTAAAGATGAAGAATTTTAATGAGAAAAGTTCTGAGCATGAAAAGTGTTTATCATTGATTGCATCATGTGTAGTTTAACTGACAAGTTTAACTGATTCAGTGTGAAAATGCATCTCATTGACTATGAATGAAACATGTCTGCAAGACTAGCTCGCGAGATTAAATCAAAGAAGTTAACAAGTGAATAAAGATAATGACTTGACAGAAGATGAAAACTCTGCAAGCTTTCACTTTCATTTCTTAGCAATTAGTTCTATCATCAATAGAGTGCTATCTTATTATCTTCTACTACATAGTTTCATGTAAAGAAATCTCGTTGTCTCACAGTTTTAATTGCTTCATTCGCACGAAGCTGCTCAGTAAGAGATGTCAAACATGCAGCGACTCATCAGAAGTTGCATGATTGAAAGAAGTAATAACTTCTTTCACATTAAGAATTTGTCATTTCATCAGAACAGATCTGAGAATCACACATTCAAACATACAAATGAGAAGTTCAAGTTGCAAGAATTTAATGAACAGACAAATCATATCTTTTAATGATTGATAAGTGAAGTATGTAAGCAGTTAAAGAATCTGAAGACGCAGAATATACTGCTTATCTTGCAACTTTATGTATTGAAACTTAAGCAAAAGACTTGATCAATCTCTGATCATTGATGTCAACATAGTGATGATCACTATTGAAGCAATGCACGCAAGCATGCTAATCAATCTTGCAAGTCTAAAGAGCAAAGCATTACGAATTATGACTTCTTGATGTTCTGACTGCAAGATTGCAAAGACTTCATAGTCATGATGTCATCTGATTTCATCATGAAAGAAGAGAAGCTGCAATGATCTGCATCATACTTGTCAGAGAAGTTTTGCAATCAGTGACGAGATCATGTGATGAGCATGCATAATCATGATGAGATACTTAACTGAAAGTACTACACTGAATACTTGCATGCTAAACTTAGCAATTCTGAAATTCGCAACTTTCAAACAAAATATTGACTTGAGATTGCAAAGCAATAAGTCAATCAAAGCATCACAAATTTCAAGCAATATTTTATTAAACTGTATGCAGATCTAAACTATCATATATTTGATGAGACTTGCATGATGTACTTGCGAATGAAGATTAATGAAATCATCATGAATGAGTTTCTTTGCATTTCATACATCTTTATCAATTATGTTGATCTGCTAAAGCATTTTATAAACATTGACTTGCATCTGCAAAACATTAATACATTGTTGAAGTTACATTTGCAGCAAAGTGAAAGTGCAGCATCTCAAAAGAGTTTTCAATTCTCATATGAAAAGATGAAGTTTGTTGCTGCAATGAAAAATTCAAAGTTCTTTGCTTCAAGCATGCAGTTTAAAGACGATGCAACACTCAAGTTCAATGAGTTTAAGCAAAATGCTGCTTCATTCAATCTTACGTGCTGATCATGCAAGAAGATGAAACACAAGATTACTAATTCAATGTGTCTCAATTATGCATTCAGACAAGAGACTTGCAATCATGATGAAAAGATGAGAAAAGAGAAAGTTTGATATTCATCATTGAATCATTAAATATAACTACAAAAAGATGATTATCACATGCATTAATGATATCAGTATTGATAAATGTTTCTGAGAAAGTGCGCAAAGCTCACTGTTTTATTGACTCTGAAATCGAGCAAAATTTTATATTGCAATCATGAGTAAAAGAGCATGAGTTATTGAAGAATCATGCAATTCTGAAACAGATTCAGATGATTGATGATCGTTGAATTTTCTGCTATGATACACATCAGATCAATATTGAGTTGATCAATCACAAGAAAGTTTGCAAAAGCTGAAACATTAAGTTTCATGCTGTAAACATGCAAGAATATGATATGATTCTTAATTATTCATGATTAGATGAAATTGATTTGAATATTCGCTGATGCAAACATTGCTGATCATATCAAAGAAATAGCACTCAGCATGCAAAGCAAATATAAGTTAGTCTGTGTGAAATATCAAAATTTGTCGAGCTGACAATGCTTGCAACTAAGAAAAGAGAAGAGACTTATGTAACTTTGCTTTATCAGCTGCTATCTACAGATGACTTATTGCAGAATGCAGATCATCAGACTGTGAGATGCAATGCACTTCAAGCGAAAGAATCAAAGATACTCTTTGTTATTCAAGATCTCAAGAAAGTGTTTTCTGAGATTCTTTCTGATAGTCTGAACATGCATGATCAGATGAAACATTTCATTGATCTGATGAAGAACAAAATGTCTTGCATCAAGTCTATTTATAAGATGACATGAGATGAGTTTGCTGTAATACAAAACTATTTAGACAGCACACTAAAGAAGAAATGAATTCATTCATTAAGTAGTTCTGCAGAAGCATCTGTGTTGTTTGTAAAAAAGTTGAACGAAAGTCTTCATTTATGCATGAACTATTATGATCTCAATGAAATAACAGTAAAGAACAATTACTCATTGTTTCTACTGTCTGAGACGCTGAATTGCTTTGCTTATGCAAGACACTTTATCAAAATTGATATTTGCAACATTTATCATTGCATTTAAATTTACAAGAGCGATGAATGAAAAACAACTTTTCATACATGTTACAATCAGTTTGAATATCAGATGATGCTTTTTGAACTGATAAATGCTTCTGCAATCTTTCAGTTTTATGTAAATCACATGCTTAAGTTATTCATGAATATTTGCTGCGTGATATATTTGAATGATGTTGTTAAGAGAGAGTGAGTCTCAACAGACATCAGTGACAACAATGATGATAATGTAGAGTGTATTATTCTATCTACTAGAATGTTGTGACTATATAGAAGCGCAGAGTCTTCTGAGCTAGACTCATCTTGATAGAGCTAGCTACACACAGCTTGCTCAAAGACAACTCGCTTACATACTCTGAAGGTTGAAGACTACATTTTAACACTTTCTCTGCTGACAATTCTTCAGATGTGTAGTCAGAACATCTGATCTGCTCATAGATGAATCTTCTTGACTTTCTCATGAGTGAATCTCTTTGACTCTCTCACAGATGAATCTTCTTGACTTTCTCACAGATGAGTTTTCTTGATTTTCTCACAGATGAGTCACTCTGACTTCTTCATAGATGTCTTTGCTGTAAGTCAAGACATGCTATTGACAACGTAATCGCTAGCAAACAGCAATCAGTAGTAGTAGACAGTTGCAATCATGAGACTGACTAACAACTAACACTTCAATCAAGAAATGAAATTCTCAAACGCAGCAAGATGCTGATGTTGCAAACAAAGAATGAATCATCTAGACAGACATGTTCATCTTGAATCATAAATCGATTCTGAAGTTGTTCTGTTGCAAGCGCGTTAAGAAACAGTATTGCATCATGAGACAAATCTCTGAGCTAGATTTAGACTAAACTTTCACATTGCGACAAAATGCAAAGATTCTATCATGTTGTTGTATTGTTCTCATAGCATGCTTGTCTTGATGATGTCAATCACTCTCTCAAGACAGAGTCTTTTATATTGATGATTTCATTCAGATGATTTTCAATATCTTTGCTGTTGTCTTTACTGTTCATCAGAGACAAACTCAAACTTTTTCTTTTGTCTTTACTTTATTGAATTCAGCTTTAGACTCATTCAGATCACTTTAAACTCTCTTTCTTTCTTTCTTTCTTATGATCATCATGAAGTAAGCAAAGACAATATCATAGACGCTGATTGCAGATGAGATGATGCAATTGCAAGTCTTCGTATGAACAAAAAACAAGATTGCAACTAGTCAATGAAGATAAGATGTAGACATGAAATGATGATTGAAACAATCAAAATCAAATCATAAAGTGAGTGAGTGACTTAAAGCACTGCATTCAAATAGACAATGTTGTCTGTAGTTTGACAAGAGAATCAAAAACATTCTTAAATAACACGTTTTTTAATCATGTTTTCAAGAATCTTTCAGCTTCTTCTAGTAAGTAGTTGAGAGACTCTGTTACTTCTTCAAGTATGTGACAAGATTTCAGATAAGATTGATCAAAGACGTTAAAATAAAAAGAAAAATTAATTTGATAGTCAAAAGAAGATGTATGACTAGATCAATATTGATGAATCAAATGAAAGCTGAATTGACGATTGTTGATTTTTAATACAGTGAATTCAGATTGCTGCTGTATGAAAGTTATAATCTCAATCAAACATGCTTGTATGACAGTTATCAAAGTTAAGTGATAGCTTTCTGCAAGTGTTGAATGCATGTTCATTGAACGTGTTGTAGCGAAGTTGACTGCAGTAAACTTGCAGAGCTGACATGATATTATCGATGCTATATGATAGTCTTTGTAAGATCATCACTGTGTAATGACAAGACGTGACTGCTAGACTGATATAGCGTAGTCAAAGAGAGATCTTAAGACAGTTGAATTGCTTAAACAGTGTTGAGTTGTAGCATGATTGCTGTGATAGAAAGTTCAATCATGTAAAACTGAAAGATCATTAACGAGATAATGAAGTTGAATACTGATTGTCTCGTCAGTCTTTCTGTCTCAGCGCAAAGTATCGTAATACTAGTTTCATACAACTCAGCTGTCGTGCTCTTGATCTGCTGCAATGAGAACTTAATCTCAGATCTATTTATACTGATCTGAAAACACAACTCGTCAGACTGTCTCTTCAGCGTGACTCAAGACTGAATTATACTGATCTCTGTGTTAGTAAGTACATATTTAATCTGATCTTCGTCAAAGATTCTTGACTTTCTCACACTGATTGCAATCAGAAGTTAACGAAGACACAATTAAATCTACGAACATCTACTACATGAATACGCGAGTAAGATGATAAACATGCATCATTCACACTAATTTGAGCTCATAATCTGTTAAGAGAGAGTGAATCTTGACAGACATCAATGACAGCAATGATGATAATTGTAATTGTAATTCATACACCCTTGTGACATCGGTTTAGGCCCGACCCATGGGGGACTCTATGCTATTTATATCGAGTGAACAAAACCCTCTGGGGGAGAAAACCACTCGCCGTCTATACGGCTGCTTCGCGCAGCCGAAACAATGAGATTGACACTGTGTTACCAAGTAATGAACCTATAGCTTCTATCCAGCGCGTGACGCTCGAGTAAACTCTTGATGAGAGTGTCTGTGCTGCTTGATTATGACGCATCGTCTTTGCCCTGCTCTTCATTGACGGTATCCTATACAACGATGTCCCGGTCCGATCCCCGGTCCGAAGACGAAAGACGTTTCCTTTGCATCCGTGGTGCTCGTGGTTGTAACGTACGTAGAGCTGTGTTCTCTTACTCAATGATTGCCATTCATTGAGCAGAGAAATATGTGATGGAAGAGAGGCGCA
>JAABUL010000956.1_pt1 | contig 58600 bp, 49 predicted proteins | sample 5559151 | NCBI WGS metagenome assembly JAABUL01 (sample SAMN10711876, study PRJNA513368) | rock metagenome | isolation source: Antarctica rocks | place: Antarctica: Victoria Land, Pudding Butte sud
CCCGCAGCGGGCGCTCGCGCTGCTGCGCTATACCCAGCGTCAGAACCACAACGCGCACCGCTCCCATCGCAAACGTGTCCTCCGCCGCCTTCTCGATTCATCCTGACCACCTAACGTTGTAGTACTACGCCGAGCGCCACACCTATATCGCGCGCTGGAACGCGTCGCTGCAGCCGGAGATGCGCCTGTCAGGGGCAACAGTGACGCGCCTGGCCGAGGCGACGGACGATTTCTCGTTCGCCTATTTGAAGGAATTGTTTCTCTCGGCGATGATGAGTTGGCTGGAGGAGGCGCGGCCGGATGCGATGGACGGCGTCATCGAGGCGCAAGCCGGCGTGCTGCGCGCGCAGGTGCGCACGACTACCCCAGAAACCTCCGCGTCCGCAGGCGGTGAATAGTGGGTATGCCTCGTGATGGTGATGGCGGCCATCGTGGGCCTAACCTTTTAAGCTCATGGCAGGGACCGGACCTTAAAAGGTCACGTTGCCATCAGCCGCGCGAGGCGAACGGGGGCCGGGCGTGTGTCGCACCCAGACAGACCTTTCAAGCGCAGGCCACGTTGCCTCGTTCTGGTTTGTTGAGGAGGGCCGTCCACTGCCGTACACTATAGTCAACGGCTAGTGGATCGGTCGAATGACAGTGTGACGTACAATCTACTGGCAACTGGCAACTGGCAACTGGCAACTGGCAACTGACAACTGACAACTGACAACTGACTACTGACTACTCGTTCGTGGAGAATACATGAGCTTACTGACCAAAATGTTCGACCGGCCGAAGCGTCCCTCCGACGGCTCGGCCTGCCCGGCCTGCGGTTCGCCGATGATACCGGACGTGCGCGTCCTACGCCCCAGCGCGGGCGTCGAGGTGCGCCAGCCCTTCTACCACTGCACCAATCGCTGGTGCGGACATAACCTGCTGCGTGGTGAACCGACGACCGACCACACCGAGATTGTATCGCCGCGCGCTGGCGAAAGCTTGACCGGGCCGCGCGCCGGGAAGGAGAGCTGATGTCCGCGCATGAGCCCGCGACCCGTACCGGCGGCTGCCCCCGCCTGGAGTTGAACTCCCCGCATGGGACTACACCCGTGCAGTATGGGCTGGCGACTTGTACCAAATACAACGTGAGTCCACCGCGCGGCATTCCTGAGAAGGGCGAGGAGATCTGCGCCCGGCCGGGCAGTTCGCCCGCCAACTGCTGGATGGACTTCTTCGCCTGCCGTAAGGCCGACATCGCGGAGCGCGCCTTCAATCGCTCGTTCCTCGGCCAGCGCGATCCTCTAGGCGAGCCACAGGCCGCGCTCGCCTATACCGACCCCGATGGCCGTGAGTACTACTGCCTTCAGCGCAATGGGCAGTGGGTTCATGACGGCGAGCATGACTTCCCCGTGGGCGGCCGCGCCGTCGATGACGCCGCCGCGCGCGGCACACGCAGCTAATGCGTGTCTACGGGGAGCGCCCGGTGGTAGGAGGGTAGACAGGTCTATGTCAAGTCCCCTGGTCGTCTATCTTAACGGGCGCATCCACACCCTTGACCCGGCGTGGCCCATCGTCGAAGCCATAGCCTGTATGGACGGGCGCGTCGCGGCGGTGGGGCGTTCCGACGAGTTGCGCCCACTTGCCCGCACCCCGCGTGACGTCGTGGACCTGGGTGACCGGATCGCCTTACCCGGTCTAGTCGACGCGCACGTCCACCTGCTGGGCCTGGGCCTCGCGCTCGGCCGCGTCGACTTGGCCGGCCTCCCATCGCTGGCCGCGTGCGTGGAGCGCGTCGCGGACTACGCAGGTTCGCTTCCGCCCAACCGTCCGCTGATTGGACGCGGCTGGAACCAGAACGGCTGGCGCGAGGGGCGTTGGCCAGCGCGCGTGGACCTGGACGTGGTGACGGGGGATCGCCTCGTCGCTATCGCCAGCAAGGATGGCCACTTGCTGTGGGTCAACTCGGCGACGCTGCGCGCGGCTGGCGTCGCGCGGGAGACCGCCGACCCACCGGGCGGCGAGATCGCGCGCGACGCCGACGGTGAGCCGACCGGCGTGCTCAAGGAGAACGCTACCAGGGCCGTCTACGACATCCTGCCGTCCCCTACCGACGACGAGGTCGAGGAAGCGCTACAACGCGCCATGGCGCACGCCCTCCCGCTGGGCCTGACCGGTGTCGGGACTTTCGAGGACGCGGCGGTCTATCGCGCGCTCGGCCGGCTGCACGGCTGCGGCCTGCTCCCGTTGCGTGTCACGGCGCATATCGCCCACGCCGGGCTCGACGAGGCGTTGACTGAAGGGCGTGCGACGGGGCAGGGCGACGAGTGGTTGCGCGTGGGCAGCCTCAAACTGTTCGGGGACGGTACGCTTGGCTCACAGACCGCCGCGATGCTCGACCCCTACGACCGCGCGCCGGACGGCGCTCGCGGCATCGCCACGCTCACGGAGGAGCACATGCGCGCGGCGGCGGAGCGGGCCGCGCGCGGCGGTATCGCCACGGCGATCCACGCCATCGGCGACGGTGCTAACCGCGCGGCGTTGCGCGCCCTGGCCGCTGTCCCGCGTGTCGCGGCGGCGCCGCACCGCGTCGAGCACGCCCAATTGTTGAGCCCCGACGACCTGCCCCTGTTCGCCGCGCACGGCATCGTGGCCTCGATGCAGCCGATTCACCTTGTCGACGACCGCAACACGGCCACGCGTTACTGGGGCGCACGCTGCGCCACGGCCTACGCCTGGCGCCCTTTGTTGGAGAGCGGCGCGACGCTGGCCTTCGGCTCGGACGCGCCGATCGAAACGTGTGACCCACTGGCCGGGCTCTACGCGGCTGTAGCGCGCCACGGCCGCGGCGATGGACGTGAGCCCTGGTATCCCGAACTGACTCTCTCCATAGAGGACGCCGTGCGCGCCTACACGCTTGGAGCGGCGCGCGCGACGGGCGAGGAGGGCCTGAAGGGCTCGCTGGCCCCCGGCAAGCTGGCCGACATGGTCGTGCTCTCCGACGACATCGTCGCGCACCCTGAGGCGCTGGAGCGCGCTCGTGTCGTCTGCACGATCATCGGCGGCGCGATTGTGGCCGGTGGACTGTGAGCGGTTAGTCGGAAGTCGGTAGAACGGCTTTCTAGCTACTATCGACTTCCGACTTCCGACTATTTACTGCGTAATCGTCAGCCTACTGGTTTGACTATCGCCTTGGTCATCCGTGACCGTGATGATGTAGTCTCCCGGCGTTGTGCTGGGATCCAGCTGCAAGAGGTGGCTGCTGAAGGTGCCGTCGCCGTGGGCCTTGACCTGGTCCAGTTGCGCCGTGCCGTTGTCGAAGGCAGCGGTGATGGTCAGGGTCGCTCCCGGTGGCCAGCTATCGCCGCTGACCGTGAACGAGTCGCCAGGGTGGATTGACTTCGGGTCGAGGTTGACCGTGCCGGGTTGCCCCTGCCCGCTCGCCTGCTCCGTGCCCGTGGCGTCGGGCGTCGTCGACGGCGCTGGCGTGTCGGTTGGCGTGGCCGTAGGCGCGGGTGTGTCGGACGGGACTGGCGTCGGCGTGTCCGTTGTGGTTGGGGTGTCCGTCGCGGCTGGAGCGGTCGGCGTATCCGTCGTGGCTGGGGTATCCGTCGCGGCTGGAGTGGTCGGCGTATCCGTCGTGGCTGGGGTATCCGTCGCGGCCGGCGTATGCGTCGGGGGGCGGGACGTGGGCTTGGCGGTCACAGTTGGTTGTGGCACGATGACCGGGACCGTCGCCGCCGCGGTTACTGTCGCGGTGGGCGAGGCAATGACCGTAGGCGTCGTCGTCGCCGTAGGCGCGCCGGCGCCCCCGAAGCCGGCGAACGCGCCGTTGTGGAAGAGGGCGGCCAGCAGGGCCGCCAACACCAGCGCCAGCGCGACGATGGCAAGCCACAGGTTGCGCGAACCCGGTCGTGGCGGAGGCGCGGCCGCCCGTGGGCCGGCATTGACGACGGGAGCGGCGCGCGTCGTGCGCGTCGCCGCCTGCTGCCGCGTAGTCGCCGCTTGTGGCGGCGGGGCGGCGCGCGGCGTTACACGCGTGCTCTCCGTGGCGCCGGCCAGCACGCCGTCGACGGCAGCCTTCATCGCGGACGCGCCTGTGTAGCGCTCGGACGGGTTCTTGGCCATTGCTTTGAGCACAATCGCCTCAACCACGGCGGGAATCGCGCGGTTGAGGCGGGTCGGCAACGGCGGCGCCTGGTTGATCTGCTGCATGGCCACGGCAAGCGGGTTATCGGCCGCGAAGGGCAGCGCGCCGGTTAGCATCTCGAAGAGCACGATGCCCGCGGCGTAGACGTCGGACTGCGGTGTGGCCGGCCGGCCCTGGGCTTGTTCGGGCGAGAAGTACTGCACCGTGCCGATGACCATGTTGGTCGCGGTCAGGGTGGCGCTGCCGGCCCCGTCGACCGCCCGCGCGATCCCGAAATCCGCCACCTTGACATCACCCGTTGGAGTTAGTAGGACGTTCTGGGATTTGATATCGCGGTGTACAAGGTTGTGCGCGTGGGCGAAGTCGAGGGCGGCGAGGACACTACCGATGACGCGAAGCGCGCGCTTGGCCGCGAAGGGGCCATCGCGCGTGATGGCGTCCTTGAGCGTTTCGCCTTCGACATACTCCATCACGATGTAGTAGCGGTCGCCATCGTGACCAACGTCGTAGACCTGCACGATGTTGGGATGGGAGAGCGAGGCGACCGTGCGCGCCTCGGCGTCGAAGCGCGCCACGAAAGCGGGATCGGCCGCGAACTGCGGGTGCAGGATTTTGACCGCGACGCGGCGGCCCAATCGCAGGTCTTCGGCGAGGTAGACGCTAGCCATGCCGCCGGCGCCGAGCGGGCGCAGCAAACGGTAGCGGCCGTTGAGCAGTTGTTCTGTTGCCATACTCGGCTATCGTATCACAGTATCTTCCTTACTCCCAGTTCCTTCCCCTCCGCCCCTCTGCCGTACATGGGAGAATGTGCTTGACGGCTCCCCTCTCCCGCGCGCGGGAGAGGGGTTGGGGGTGAGGGGAAGCTTAGATCTCGACCGTTTCGAGTTCGGGCATGAGCGCGAAGTCGCTGGCCGTGCCGCGGATCTCACGCTCGATCTGATCGCGCAGGGCGGTGTTCTGGCGCAGGAACTCCTTGGCGTTCTCGCGGCCCTGGCCCAGGCGCGTGTCGTTGTAGGAGAAGAACGCGCCGCTCTTCTTGACCAAGCCCATGTCCACGCCCACGTCGAGCAAGCCGCCCTCCTTGCTGATGCCCTCGGCGTACATCAGGTCGAACTCGGCGATGCGGAACGGCGCCGCCATCTTGTTCTTGACCACCTTGACCTTGTGCCGCCCGCCCATCACCTCGGTGCCCACTTTGATCTGGTCGATGCGCCGGATGTCCAGCCGGATTGAGGCGTAGAACTTGAGCGCCTTGCCCCCCGTGGTCGTCTCGGGGTTGCCGAACATCACGCCGATCTTCTCGCGCAGCTGGTTGATGAAGATCACCACGCAGTTGGAGCGGCTGATCGCCGCCGTGAGCTTGCGCAGCGCCTGCGACATCAAGCGCGCCTGCAAGCCGACGTGGCTGTCGCCCATGTCACCCTCGATCTCGGCGCGCGGCACCAGCGCCGCCACCGAGTCGATCACCACGGCGTCAACCGCCCCGCTGCGCACGAGCATGTCGCAGATCTCGAGCGCCTGCTCGCCCGTGTCGGGCTGCGATATGAGCATCTCATCAACGTCGAGGCCGCACGCCTTGGCGTACTGCGGGTCGAGGGCGTGCTCGGCGTCGATGTAGGCGACGGTGCCGCCGAGGCGCTGCGCTTCGGCCAGGATGTGCTGGGAGAGCGTGGTTTTGCCGGAGGACTCGGGACCGTAGATCTCGATGATGCGTCCGCGCGGGACGCCGCCGATGCCGAGCGCGAGGTCAAGCGCGATCGAGCCGGTCGGGATGGCCTCGACGTTCATGGGATGCGTGCCGTCGCCGTAGCGCATGATCGCGCCCTTGCCGAACTGCTTGTCGATCTGCGCGGTGACGATCTCCAGAGCGCGCTTCTTATCATCCCCAGCGGTAGGCACGGGGCATCCTCCTTAGAGTATTACTGGTTTGTATAGAACAGGCGTACCACATAGTACCAATGAGTGAGGGCATTGGTCAAGGTGGTTGTACACCCCGGAGGGCTACTCCATGGCCAGACGCGGGGCAGGGCTGTGCGGACAGTGTCATGTCAAGGCGTGGGGCTCGTTTCCTGGCGGCGCTCCCAGTGGCCCCGCCGACTTTTCACAGACCCTAGCTCGTTTCCTGGCGGCGCGCCAGGGCGGCGCGCAACTCCTGTAGCTCCGTTTCCGCCTGCTCCGCCCGCCGATCGGCGGCCAGACGCGCTTGCTCTTCGTCGATGGCGCGGCGCTCGGCGGCCAGACGCGCTTGCTCTTCGTCGATGGCGCGGCGCTCGGCGGCCAGACGCGCCTGTTCGGCGGCCAGGCGCGCCCGTTCCTCCATGGTCACCTGCTCCCGCATGGCCTCGAGTTCGCCATGCTCTTCCTCGGGAATAGGAATAGGCTCCCCGGTGCGCGGATCGATCACGCGTAACCACACGCCCGCCGGCCGCACCTCTATGTGCGGTATCACCAAGCGCGGTATCAGCATGGGCCGCAACTCCGTTTCCAGCAATGGGCTCTCGATCCCGCCCCCCGGCGTATAGGGTAAGGGCTCCATGCGCCCTTCGCTCAGGGCGAAGCCCCGGAACGGCGGGTCCATCTCCCCTTGTGGATCATAGACGTAGTACTCCTGCGCGCCCAACTCCGCGTAGAGCCACCGCTTGCCGTGCGGCCCCTCGCTCAGGTCGTGCGCCTCGGTCGAGGGCGAGGTGATCTCGAACACGACGTGGGGGAACGGCCCTTCGACCCAGGTGCGCCACTTAGCCGGCAGGGGCACGTCGACGCCGAAGACGACATAGACATCGGGCGAGATGTTGTCGCGTCCGTTGGCCTGGTTGTAGTAGACGAATTGATTGCCGCTCACGGTCACCGGCCCGCGCTCCTGCAGGCTGAACAGGGCTTTCAGCTCCCACACCAGATCGACCATCTGGACCACGTTGGCGGTTGTCTCAGCCATGGGCTGCCCGTCGCTCTCGGGAAAGGTCGAGAAGTCGAGGTCGATATCCTCTGGAGTGCGAATGACCATGGCTCATTGTCCCTCCGCTGCCGCTCGTAATGTTATGTCTTAAGTCTACCATGTGCCTTCATCGACTACGATGGGGCTCCGGCTCACCTTTACACCGGGAACGAACTTGTATGGTTCGTATAGGGGTTAGAGGGCGGTGATATAGGTATCGTTGGGGCCGAGGGGGAGCAGGCGTAACTGCCTGTTCCGCAGGTCCGGCTCAAGGCCCAAGATCTCCATAGGTGTCACGCCCAACAAGACGGGTGTTCCCGCCGGGAGTTCGAGCACATCCAGCGTCGTCGAGCGGCCCAGCACTGTCAGGTCGGCGTCCCTGAATAGGCGCGCCTGTATCACGCCGTTCGCCGTCCGAATAGGCAGCGCGCCGCGTACACGTAAGCCGAGTTGCGCGATGACATCGGGAGGGACACCCAGGTACGTCGCTCCCGTATCGACCAGGACATTGCTGAGGGTGACGGAGCGGACGGCGGACACGGCGATTTCTCCAGCTTCGGCGCGTGCCTGGTCAATGGCGTTGGAGAGGGTAAGCGTCGCGTTTACGCTGCCCATTTCGGCCTCCCGGTCGGGGAATAAGACTGCCATGGTTTGGCCTCCATTCATGCTCCTATCATAGCCTCAGTATACAAGTACTATACTGTCACTACAGACCGTGTGGGCGCGGACGGGCCATAGGTGTTTAAGGTGAGCCCTGCCATGGCGGGAACATGGGGAAACGGGCAGAGGCCTCTGCCCGTTTCCCCATGTTCCCGCCATCTGTGTTGTTAGGGAATCGTCACGTCCTGCAATACCACTGGCTGATGCTTGGTGTAGTCCAGTTCGTCGGACTGGCTGACGCTCGCCGGGGCCAGCACGTCCATGGCCTTGGGGACCGTGTTCGGGGCAACCGTACAGTGCGGGTCGGCGCTGACCGTGGCGCAGACGCCAAACTGGTAGGGCTGCGGCGTGGGCTGGAAGCCGCGCGCGTTGTCAGGGCTGAAGCCGTCCTGGCCGGTCAGCACGACGGTGAAGCCCCAGCCCGACGCCGGTTGCCCCAGGCTGGCCTTGGATACGCTGAAGGTGATGTAGCGCGAGATGCTGTTGGCGCTAATCTGTACCGCGCCCACCGTGGCGCCGGCGGCGTCGACGTACTTTTGGCCGAAGCCCTGTACCTCGATCAACCGGCTCCACGCCGCGCTCGGCGCGATGGTGTAGTTGCGCGACGCATAGGCCGCGCTCGTGGATGTCGTCGTGGCGCCGGGGACGTGCACATAGACATCCACGAGTTGCGCGCCGAGCGGGCTGCCGAACGTCGGCGTGAGGTCGCGCGTCTTGAGCTTGAAGGTCACGCTGTCACCGCTGTCGATGACCTTGAACTCCTGGATGTCGTAGGCGCCGGGGTGGAAGTCGGAGGCCGTGGGATAGGCGTAGTTGCCGGGACCGTTGTCGTCGCCGCTGGGGTCGGTGACATCGTAGAGGACCGTGCCGGGGGTGTAGTCGTAGTAGACCGAGCGCTCGGCGTGGGCCGTGCCGCCGCTAGGGCTCACCGCTACGACGTTGATGACGGTCGTGCCGCCGGTCACGGGGACGGTGACGCTGAAGCTGCCGTCGGGGTTCGCGGCCGTGCTCGTCGTGGTGGTCGCGGTGTTGTTGTCCGTGTTCGACCCCGCCACGTAGATAGTGTTGCCCGGCGCGGTCGTGCCGGTCACGACGACCGACGCGCTCGTGGCGGCCGAGTTGTCGGCGGGTCCCCCGATGGTGAGCGCTGTCGTGCCCTGTTGATGCGTCACGTAGCGGTCGTAGACGTTGGCCGGCCGCTCCAGGACGCTATTGGTGGCGATGTCGCGCACCAGGCGCACGTACTGGCCCTCGGCCCAGGCCAGCGGATCGGACGAACCGGCGGGCTTGCCGTTCTGGAAGCCGATCGAGGCCGTCGTCGGGTCGGTCCCATAGATCGGGCTGCTCTGGAAGGCTGGGTTTGTCCCGACGGGCGAGGGCGCGAGGTCGGGCAGATCCCAGTCCTGCTCAGGGATCAGGCCGACGCCGCCCGCGAAGTTGCGCATCGTATTGAGGAGTTGCACGGCCGTCGTGGCGTCGCCCGCGGCAAGGTCATATTCAGCGCGCTCGCCGGTCAGCACCGGCCAGACGTGCCCGGTCCCCTTGTTCGTCGGCGCCCAGGGATGGCCGGTCGTCGCGTCGTCGCCGTAGCCGTCGCCGTTGTAGCGATGCCAGCCGGGTCCGCTCACCGTGCTTGACATAATCGTCGAGTCTACGATAGGGAGCGATTGCGTCACGTTGGGGTCGCTGGCCGGGATGAGGCCGAGGCGCACCAGTTCGAGGAAGCCCTGGTCGATCACGGCGCGCTGGTCGAGCGTGGAGCCGCCATTGCCAACGTTGTAGGAGATGGCGGCGTTGGGGTCGCCTGTCTTGGAGAGGCGGATGAAGTAGGGGTGGCTAGCCAGCGGGCCGTTGGTGGTGACCGTCCAGCCCTCGACGGATCGCTGGTAGTCATCGGCGACGCCGCGGTAGAGCGCCGCGCTGGTCGTATCGCCATTGGCGTCGGCGATGTCGGCCGCGGCCACCAGGCCGGCGACCTCGGCGGCGATGGTGGAGGGCGAGTAGCCCGACTGCTCCTCCCAGCGCTCGGGACCGAAGGACGGACCGTGGCTGATCACGAAATCCGCCGCCGGCTTGATGTGGTTCTGATAGAGATCGCTGTTGGTGATGAACTGGGCGCGCAGCTGGCTGTTGAGTGAGCCGAGTTGGTAGGCCATCAGGATGGGATAGGAGCACTCGTCGAGCTGCGTGTTGAACGAGTCGGGCGCGGGCTTGCCGTTGGTGAGGCTGTTGCGCGGCATCGACCCGTCGGGCAGTTGCTGGCGGTAGAACAGGTAGTTCGTGGCGTCGGCGGCCGTCTGGTAGTCGCCATCGGCGTAGAGGCCCGTCCACTGCTCGTAGAGGTCGCGCGCGAAAACCTCGCGGTAGGCGCCGTTGTAGGTGTTGGCGGGGTCGCCAGCGGACACGGCCTGTCCCCATGGTGTGGTAGGGCCAGCCTGCAGCGCGCCGGGGAACGTCTTGTCCTCGGACGCCTTGAGCAGGTTGGCGTTGAGGTAGTACTCGTCGCCGAGCGCACGCGTGACGTCGCCGGAGACGCCGGGCAGGGCGCGCGGCGGCGCGTTGAGATCGCGGTCGTAGAGCCGCCAGCCCACCTCATAGAGGACACGCAGAAGAACAAATGGCCGCGCCAGCGTGTGTTCGGCCGCCGCCACGGCGTCGGATTGGCTGGAGCCGAAGCCGAGCGCGAGGGTGAAGTCGCCGCCGCGCGCGAGGTCGACCTGCGCCGCCTGGACCAGATTGCCGTCGGTCGCCGTCGCATTCGTCGAAGTCAGCGTATGGGTATGGTCGAGTTGCGCGAAAGGATCGCTGCCCGCGCCCACGAAGCCGTTCGACTCCTGCGTGAAGCCGGACGAAGCGTCGAGGGCGCTGTAGACCGGCGTGGCGTAGCTGCGGTTGGCGGCGTTGGTCGTCGTGACCGGGTCGGAGGCCACGGGGATGTCGTGGCCGGTCGACGTGTCAATCGCGCCGCTGTCGCCCCCGCCGTTCCCGCCGCCGCCGCCGCCATTGCCGTTCAAGTTGGGGTCGTAGAGCACGTAGAGCTTGTACGCGGAGCGCGCGCCGACGAGCGGCTCGAAGCGCGTATGCATCACCACGGTGTTGTGGAACGGGTCGGTGATATAGTCGGTCGTGAGGCGGTACTTGCCGCTCCTGGCCGTACTGGTGACGCGGCAGTCGAGGGCGCGGTTGCTGAGGGCGCGCACCGTATAGGTCGTGTCGCGCGCCTGCAAGTCGGTAAAGGTACTGCCGTCGGTTACGACGTACTGCAAGGTCTGGACATTGGTATTGTCGTTGGTGGGATAGAACACATCGCTGAGCACGCCGTTGGCGACCGTGAACCACACCTTGGAGGTGGTGTTGCGGGCGGTCCCCAGGCAATCCTTGCGCGCCAGGGCATAGTGTGACACGGCGCCGGGACCATCCGTCGCCGCGCCGGTCGGAGTCACCGCGCCCACGGGGGCGTTGGCGCCAAGCAGCGCGCCACACGCCAGGAGTGTCGCCATCCCCAGGCGGCCGCTTCGTCGCCATCGTCCTACTGTCATAGTATGTTGTCCTCTCTTCTCACGTTGGCCCTCTCACACTCGTCGAGATGGCTACACAGGTGTACGCGTGCTCTTATTAAACGCTTTCGAGAGCGCGTCCGTCAAGGACGTTACCAGCAGTCGTAGGACTTATGGGGGATACGTGTAGCAATCGGCTAAAGCACATAGTGACCAGAGGCAGTATATGAATAGACACAAAGGCTGATAGTCCGGCCATAATGGGAGGATGGGTGCTTCATCATCAAGACGTGCGGCCCGACGTGTGCCAGGAAGCGAGTCAAAGTCTGCGCGCGCGTGATAGCGCGAAACGCTCACTATCGGGTTTGTTAGATCGGTATTCCTCACACATTCCTGCTATCACAACGGTGCTCACGGCTTTCATTGTCACGCGTCTGGCAATTTTTGGCGTGATCGCTTTATCCCTTGTTACGGTAGGCATAGATCGAGGGTTGCCTATGCCGCGCAACGCTCCCCCGCTCCTTGCGGGGTTACTCCGCTGGGATAGCCAGCACTATGCGTATATTGCTGAACATGGATACGATCGGGTACGTACCGCTTTCTTTCCTCTCTATCCCCTTCTGGTGAAGGGATTGAGCCTTGTCATCGGCAATGTGTTCGTTGCGGGAGTTGTGCTCTCTAACGTCGCGCTGCTCGCGGCGCTTGGATATTTGTATGCCTTGACGCGTACTATACATGGAGATGCCGCCGCCCGACGCGCGTTGCTTTACCTTGCTGGCGCCCCCGCTGCCGTTTTCTTCTCCGCCATGTATACCGAGAGCCTCTTTATAGCACTGGCCGCAGCCACGTTGTATCACGCACGGAAAGGACACTGGGCACGAGCCGCATGTGCGGGAGCTTTGGCCGCTGCCACACGCAATACGGGGTTGATTTTAGCCACGGTTATCGTCTTGGAAGCGCTGCGGCAGGAAGGGGTAAGCCTAAGGCTGTGGCGCCCATTCTGGACATCCCTCAGGACACAATGGCGTCGTCTAGGAGCTGTATGGCCTGGCTTCGCCGCCGCTGCCGTTGTTCCCTGCGGTCTACTCGTCTACATGCTCTATCTACGTCAAGCGTTCGGTGACCCACTAGCTTTTGTACACGCGGAAGCAGGGTGGGGCAAACACGTTTCCCTGTCCAACTGGCTGCGCCTCATGCCGGGCCAATTAAATGTTCCTGTCACAATCGATTTGCTTGTGACAGTGGCGTTTATCCCGTTAGTCATCGGCGCTGCCTACCAGATGCGCACGGCGGCCGTTTTTGTCGTCCTCACCTTTGTGGCGCCGCTTAGTAGTGGGCTTGGAGTAGAGGGTATGACTCGTTATACCCTCATGCTCGTCCCCTGTTTTGTGCTCCTGGGCTCCTGGGGAGAGCGCAAGTGGGTCCATCTCCTCGTCATGGGCTGCTCTTTGCCGCTCATGGCTTATGTCGCTGTGTTGTTCTCCCATTGGTCAGGACCCGTCTAACTACCGGGATTGGTCCAATTAAGAATAGGGCAAGGCATACCCCAAAAGTGGCGACGTTCACGAGCGATACGACAAGCTTTTCAGCGTTGTTCATGACGAGTGGTGGGAGGGGAAAGTAGGCGACGCTTGGATAAGCAAAGTAAAGATTTAACACGTAGTCAAGCGATAGAACCAGGTAGACAGGCCAATAACGTCGCATAGTAATACATAGGAGGGCCATAAGGGGGAGAACAGGCAGCATGTGACGCTCGTGCATGCGCGTCAACATCAGAAAAAAGGCGAACGTAAGCATAGCCGCGATAGGAACGACTACCTGCGCACGTTGTGTTTTTCTGTCTGGCACACCGATGAGCGCCAACACGACCATCAGTACCACCACCAGCGCGCCGAGCAACACAAAGCCCCATGTGTGCAGGCTCAAGCCAAGCCAATGTATGGAATCGGGGCGAAAGATCATATCGTGCTGCCGCAGGTCACGGTTGAATAGCGCCCAGAGATTGAAGGCATTCATCGATGTAACCGGCCATTTGGTTGCCGTCGTGGTGAACCGTTGGAGGATGAAAGTGATCGATGACATGGTCGCTGGCTTATACGGCCAGGCGATTAAAAGGCTAGTTACGGCGAGAATGCTAAGGGCCGAGATGAGGCGCTTGAGACGTTTCTGACGAGCGTATATCACAACGACAAGCGGCACGAGAACGAGGGCTGTCGGCTTGGTCATGATAGATACTGCTAGGAGAAATCCGCACCAGAATGGGCGATCTTCAACCAGGAACACAACGGCAAGCACCAGGAAGAGGGCGGAAACGCTGTCTACCTGACCCCAACGGGCCGAATTGAAAATGATAGCTGGATTGATCGCGTAGATAGACGCGGCTACCAGCGCGCGTCTCCAGTTTGCCCAACGTCGTCCGGCAACGTAGATCGTGATGATCGTGGCGAGGTCAGCCATAATCGCAGGCGTCTTGAAATATGTCACCAAGAACATCATCTGATTGATGTGCCACCCAAACGTGTGCGAAACGGCGGAGTGCACGAGGGGATACATAACGCCCAGGAGCCATAGGATAGAGGGGTAACCGGGCAGGTAATCGGAGTTCGTTCGAGCGTAGAACGTCGAGGGGGCGCCGTTGGTCAGTGCGTGACTCCATGTAATCCAGTCGTCTACGTCGGAGCCAAAAGTTCCTCCCTGTGCTAGGTATACGCGAAGCCAGCAGGCAAACAGAATGAGACCTGTGACCATGAGTATTTCACCCATGAGCGATCGCGCGGATATTTGTGTCTGCGCCTGGGGCGTGGTGGGCTTACGAGTCAAAGGAAATAATGTTAGGGTTTGTGACACCATTACTGCGGTGGCCTCCTTCCATGCCGTCCTGTTGGTTCGAGATTGGTATGAAAATGGTCTATTTGACCCACTGCCACACCCCTATTTTCAGCGAGTTAGGTGGTCGCCACGGCGATGATGGAGGGGCGAGTATTGAATTAGGTGTCGAATAGCCTGACGTAATGGACAGGCGTGGATACGTTGAGTAACCCGAACAAGGAAAATAAGTTCGGAGCGCTCAGACCGATTCTGGCATAGAGAAGGTTCTGGCGCTATAGCCCAACAGGGTCTATTTATGGGGCCAGGCGACTGTATGCTGAGTGCCTAGCTCCATAACATGAATAAATTCTAAGCGCCGCAATCGAGGTTGGTCACCGGCATCGACTCTTTGGGGTGCGCCCCATGATTGGATACTGTTGGCGAATTCTGACAGACCCGCGCTTATGCGGATCGCGCCGCCTGTGGGGCTATAAGCGACGCGCGACCTAGGCCGCGGCCCCACGCTTATTCGGCCATTGTGGTCGATCCGGTGAATTCGCCAACAGTATCTGATTGTGAGAGGCGGCCTGACCTTGAAAGGTCATGGCAGACGACGGACCTTGAAAGGTCTGGCCGGGCGCGACGCGCGGGCCGTCCGTCTAGCGCGCGGCCACCGCAGCTGGCGTCGGGAGACCTTTTAAGGTCCGGTCCCTGCCATGACCTTTTAAGGTTAGGCCAGCGGCGCTCACGATCACAATCGTGGGGTGCACCCGACTCTGTGATGGCTGTGGCATACTACTTGCCTTTTGTCATAACATAGCGGCCATATCGAGCCGATTTGTCATGCCGCTAAGGAGGCTAGACAGCCCAGCCGATATTTATTGTAGTGGCCCCCGCCCCATGTGATGCGCGAGGGGACTGTAGAAGGAGACAGCAATGAGCCAGATAAACGTTGATCCCGGCACCCCCGGCAACAATGACCCTAACGCCAACGCGCGCGGCGCGGCGACGAATAACCTGACCTGGGCTATCGCGATGGTCCTCGTCATCGCCGCCATCGCCATCGCCGTCGTGTTTGTCGGCCACTCGGCGCACCTATTCTAGAAGATCACTACAACGGGCCTGACGCCTGTTTTTAATGAAGCGTCGTGCTAGCCGTGCTAGTGGACGGGCCGCGAGAGAACCTCTCTCGCGGCCTTTTTCTACGCCTTTATTAGAACAAATGTTTTATAATTAAGGTAGATTGTTTGAGTGGATGAAAGATCAGAAGGCGGGTTGGATATGACGAATCGTCAGATGGCCGCGATGCTGTTCAATATCGCGACGCTGCTAGACATGGCGCAGGACAACGTGTATCGAGTCCGCGCCTATCGACGCGCGGCGCGGCGGTTGCTGTCCCTACGTGAGGAGGCGACGGCGATCGCGGCGCGCGGGGAAGAACTGTCCTTGCCGGGTGTCGGGCCGCGCATCCGGCGTAAGCTGGCCGAGTTGATCGACGCCGGCGCGATGACTTTCTACGACGACCTGCTCGAAGACGCGCCGCCGATCGTGCGCGCCCTCATGGCTGTCGAGGGCATTGGTCCCAAGACGGCGCTCCGCCTCAGCGAAGGGCTGGGTGTGGCGACGCCACGGGAGCTGATCGCCGCTGCGGAGAACGGCAAGATCCGCCAATTGTACGGTTTCGGTCCTCACCGCGAGGCGCTCTTGGCGGAGGCCGCGCGGGCTGTGTCGGAGCCTGTGCCGGCCGCCGCATGACGGTGGAGAGGGGCTGTGATGGCTACCGTCTTTCCTGCGTTGCCGCCGTGCGTCCGGCAGGAGGAGTAGCGCGCCGGGTTCTCGCCGAGGTAGCCTGACGTCTGGCTTTCCGCGCCGGACGCCGTGCTCCACCGGCTCTAGCCGTGGCAGATGCGCGCGATGAGTCCCGCCAGCATAGCCGTGCGCGGGACAACCGACGAGATCGTGATGTATTCATGCGGGCTGTGGTCGAGGCCGCCAATGGGGCCGAGACGGTCGATGGTCGGTACACCGAGCGCCGCCGTGTTGTTGGCGTCGGAGCCGCCGCCTGTCGCCGCGTCCTGGACGGCGAAGCCGAGGGCGCACGCCGCCTCCTGACCCCACGCCACCAAACGCGCGCTCGCGGCCGATTTCTCCATCGGCGCCCGCACGACGCCCCCCTCAAGCGTCACGGTCGCGTCCGGCACGGTCGTGCGGACGATCCGCGCGCGCAGGGCCGCGATAATCGCGTCCATGCCGGCGGCGTCGCGTGCGCGCACGTCGAGTTCCGCGCGCGCCTCATCCGGCACGATGTTGCGTCGCATCCCCCCAGCCGCGACGCCGACGTTGACGGTCGCGCCGGGTATTTTACCATTCAGCGCCTGTAGCGCGACAATCTGGTGGGCCAGCTCGAGCACGGCGTGACGGCCTTTTTCGGGCTCCACGCCCGCGTGCGCCGCGCGTCCCTGGATGTGGAGGTCGAACTGGGCGAAGCCTTTGCGCGCCGACACGATGTCGCCGTTCTCGCGCGCGGCCTCCAGCACGAGCACGGCGTCACGCCCCAGCGCCTCGCGCGCGATGACGGCGCTGGAGACCGGCGAACTAACCTCCTCGTCGCCGTTGAGGATAAAGGCGATCTCAGCGAAATCATCGAAGCCGGCGTGGCGCAGGGCGTCGAGCGCGTACAGCCCGACCAGCACGCCCGCCTTCATGTCGCATGTGCCGGGTCCCCGCGCGCTGTCTCCCTCGACATGGAAGGGATGCTCCCGCGGCCACCCCGGTGGGTAAACGGTATCGAGGTGCCCGATCAGGAGCAGACGCGCGCGGCCGGCGCCGCGCCACCGCCCTACCAGCGTGTCGCCACGATCGCCCCCCTCGTGCGTCTCCACCTCCAGGCCGAGGCTTTCCAGCCTGGCGCGCACGACGCGTCCCACCGCGTCGACGCCGGGTTTGTTGTCGGTCCCACAGTCCATCATGGACAGGGTAGCCAACTCGGCCAGGATAAGATCCTGTTTGGGGCGCAGATAGGCTAAAAAATCATGCTCATGCACGGACGGCGGACCTTTCGGTCAGCGTCATGGCCTGTCCAATGGGCAGTTCGTCCAGGTACGTCGCCTCGGGCAGCGCCAGATCGAAGACGGCACTGTCGCGGCTGTAGAGGGCGGTGACGACGCCGATCCGATCGTCCAGGCGGAAGCGGTAGATCGGATTTTCTTCGGAGGCGCTATAGGCCAGTAGCAGGCCGTCGCCGCCCAGATAGAGGAGGTTGTTGGGGCCGCCCATGGCGTCCTGCAAGCGGACGAGCGCGCGCGCCGGCTCCATCTCGCGCAGCAGATCGGCGAGAAAGTGGAATCCTACTTCGGTGTCCGCGCGCCCCCGCAGCACGTCACGCGCTGCGTAGCGCGCACGGTACGCAGCGTGGCGGCGCAACGCGCCGTTGTGGGCGAAGGCGAAGCCATCGTCGGCGCTCACGAAGGGTTGCGTATCGTGGAGTTGTATCGTGCTGAGCAACGATGGCCGGCGCAGGTGGACCAGCGCGGTCGTCGTCGTGGCGTCACCGATGGCCTGCGCCGCCCGTGCGTCGTCACGCAACGCGGTCTCCCGCTTGTAGTGGCGTAGCCAGCCGTCGCGCGCGTCGATCCAGGCCAGGCCCCAGCCCATCCCGGCGATGCCCCACCGCTCCACGGCGGCCGCGTACGGCAGGAGATCGCGCACAGGGAAGGGACGCGGTCCCGTCAGGGCAAACAATTCGCACACGGTGGCTTACCCTTCGTAGACCGGCGTGACCCAGTCCCTGTGGCGTGGATCCTGGCCCCTGGCGGCGGCGAAGTAGGCGTGCTGCAGCGCGGCGGTCACAGGACCGGTAGCGCCGCCGCCAATAGTACGGTGGTCGATCTCCGTGACGGGCGCGATCTGCACGCCCGTGCCGCATAAGAAGACCTCGTCGGCGCTGAACAACTCGGTGCGGTCGATGCCGCGAAACTCAAGTTCCAGGCCAAGGTCGTGGGCGAGTTCCTGCACGGCGTCGCGCGTGATGCCGACCAGGATATCGTCGGTGACAGGCGGCGAGAGCAGCCGTCCGTCGCTGACAATGAACAGGTTGGCCGAGGTTGCCTCCGAGACATGGCCGTCGCGCGTCAACATCACGGCGTCGTCGAATCCCATCTGCTGCGCGTCGTCCACGGCGAGCGCGGCGTTGATATAGCCGCCACTGACCTTGGAGCGGGCCGGGATGGCGTTGTCGTTGATGCGCTGCCACGCCGAGGTCATCAGCCGCAGGCCATTTATGTTGACATAGTTACCCATCGGCACGGCGAAGACGGTGACCTCGTCGCGCAGGCCCCGTAGCGCGACCTTGATCACCGCCGAGGCCTTGTAGGCGAGTGGACGGACGTAGACATCCTGGCGGTAGCCACACTGTCGTACGACGTCGCGCGTGATGCGGCACAGGTCGTCCACCGAGAGCCCGTGCGCGATCTTGAGCACATGGCATGACTTGAGGAAGCGCCGGTAGTGCTCGGGCAGCTTGAGCAGGTAGAGCTGCCCATCCTGCTCGTTCCAGTAGCCGCGGATGCCCTCGAAGCAGCCGGTGCCATAGTTGAGGGCATGTGTCGCCACGCTGACTTTGGCGTCGGCCATCGGCACGATCGCGCCTTGGAAGTAGGCGTAGCCGCTCTCGATATTCGTCGTCGGCGGTGGCCCCACCGGCGCCTCCGACGTTGCCCGCGTTGTCGCCGTGTCAGACAAGGCCGTCATAGTCGTGCTCCTCCTCGTTACGCCGATGTTCCATATAGTGGAACGCCACTCCGCTCTGTGTCAGCGCTCTATGTCAATGCCACGTAGGATGATAGGGCTAGCGTAGCATATCCGAGGCCCGCCTGTCACGGCGCTCCCTTGGTTGGGGCGCGCCCCCCGATTGTGCGGGGGCTAGGCGCGGCCGCTGGCCCACCCCGCCGGGCGCGCCCCGGCGCCTCCCCGTCCCAGAGTCCGGTCCGTGTCGCCGGCGCCGCCGAGGCGGACGCGCGGGGGGCGGCCCGCGCGGCCATGTCCTTTGCCCCCTCACCCCCCCCTCTTCCCCCACGGGGCGAGGGGAGACACGCGGCACAGGGTCGGTGACCCCCTCTCCCGCATCAGGGAGAGTTGAAGGGGTGGCTCCCCCTCTCCCGCGTCAAGGGAGAGGCGCGCTAGCCCGTCGCCCGCGGCTAGGGCGAGGGGCTAGTTAGCCATGGGGTGGGGGTGAGGGCCGGGGCGGCGCGTGTGTTCCTTGACATCCCCCCACTCCATGCTAGAATGGTCCTGGTAGGTAGGACGCGCGTCCTACCAAAAAGGGGCGCCGGGGGACGAGGCGCGGACGCACGGCGTTGCACGAGCAATGGTCGGGGGGCTGAGCGCTATGCACGGGCGCGTGGCCCGTGCGGGCGCCCGTGCGGCGCGCGTCTAGCGCCCCGGGCGCACGGCGCTATGCACGGGTGCCCCCTTGGTTGACAACTCCGAAGTCCTTGTGTTAGTCTTGCGGCATCTCCGACTGCTTCCAACCCCTGGAATGGGTTGGACCATACGTGGAGAGCGTCGTGTGGCGGATAGGGAGGCGACAATGGCGGACATGACGGTGGGGAAGGCGGTTCCCGAGGATCAACAACTAAAGATAAGGCGTGCTAACCACCTGGGATGCGCTCGCGTTGTCTATCGCGGTCATCGCCCCCGCGATGGCGGCGGCCTACAACACGTCGTTCGCCGCGAGCGTGTCGGGCGGGTCGACCCCGCTCGGTTTCCTGATCGCGGGCTTGTCGAGCCTGGCCCTGGCTTACGTGGTCATCCAGTTCACGCGGCGCATGGCCTCGGCGGGCTATGCCTACACGTACACCACCAAGTCGCTTGGCCCCACCATGGGCTTCCTGGTCGGCTGGCTCTACACCTTCGGCTTCGCTCTCTTCGTCCCCATGACGATGGCCGGCGCGAGTGGGAACCTGAGCACGCTGCTACACTCCTCCTTCGGCTGGAACATCAACTGGTTCATTCTCTTCCTCGCCGGCATGGCCGGCATCTTCCTGCTGTCCTACTACGACGTGCGCCTGTCCACACGGGCGCAACTCATCCTTGGCGCCGCCTCGGTGTTCGTCGTGGCCCTGCTGGCGGTCATCATCATTGGCAAGGGCGGGGCGGCCGGGAACAACCTGAGCGCCTTCGGCTGGGGGCATACCACCAGCGCGAGCGGCGCCTTCAACGGCATCTCGCTCGGCATCGTCTACGCCATCACCTCCTTCATCGGGTTCGAGACCTCGGCCGTGTTAGGCGAGGAAACGGCGAACCCCCGCCGCTCCATCCCGCTGTCGATCCTTGGCGCGGTCATCTTCGCGGTCGTGTTCTACATGGTCATCACCTACGCCATGTCGATCGGCTACGGCGTCACCAACGGCGCCAAGTGGGGCGCTGACTTCACGCCCCTGCACACCCTGGCCAATCGGTATGCCCCGTTCCTGACGGTCCTGGTCGACCTGGCCGCGATTGTCAGCGCCTATATCGTCTGTCTGGCCTGCCACACGGCGAGCGTCCGTGTGATGTTCTCGATGGGCCGTGACGGCGCGCTGCCGCGTGCGCTCGGCCGCACACATCCGGTCCACAAGACGCCCGTCGCGGCTATTGTGGTCGACATCGTGCTGGCGACGGTTATCGCGATCGTTCTCGGCTTCCCCACCGTCGCGGGCTGGGCCGGCAGCGGCTCGGGCCTTGTCTATGGCTTCTGTGGCGGGATGGGCAGCATCGCGGTCGCCGCGGTGTACGTGGTGCTGTGCGTCAGCGGTATCGTTTACTTTCGCCGGGTGATGGGCGCCGAGTACAACCCCCTCAAACATGTCGTGGTGCCGTTGATCGGTATCGTCGCCTTTGCGTTGGGTATTTGGGGCGCGATTTCGGGAAGCCCGGCCGTACCCTTCAATGCGATGGCGCCCATCACTGGCCTGTGGATTTTACTCGGCGTCGGTCTTGTTTTCTATCTACGTTCGCGCAGTCCCGCGTTGGTCGCCAAACTCGGGCAGGTCATGGGCGAGGAAGGCGGCGGCGAGGCCGAGGCGGGGTTGGCCTAGATGCGCCTCTACCTCTTGCAAAGTGGCTGGTGCGAGATAGGTCTGGACGTGCTCATACCTGATACGGGGCGCTCGGGCCGCACGACCATCCCGATACCCATCCTGCTGGCGCGAACCGATAGTGAGACGTATCTGATCGACACGGGCATGCCCGACTCCTGGATCGGCCAGTCAGGCGGCCTCGATGGGGAGGAAATTTTCCCGCACATGACGGCCGGTGATGCGCTTGATCGCCAGTTGGGCCGGATTGGCCTCGCCGTCAACGACCTGACCTGTGTGATCAATACGCACCTGCACTTTGACCACGCCGGCGGCAACAGCCACATCCGGCATGTCCCAATCCTGGTACAGGAGGCGGAGTTAGCGGCCGCACGGGCCGGGCGTATCACCAATCGCGATTGGGACGCGCCGGGCGTGCGCTACAGGACGATCCGCGGTGACTACCATGTGTGTGACGGCCTCGACTTGCTCTTCACGCCCGGACACACCATGGGACACCAATCGGTGCTGGTCACCTTGTCCGATGGGCAGCGCTTGCTCTTCACCATCGACGCCGTCTACACATCTATTAACTGGAACGAGGATGCGTTGAGCGCTATGACCGACCCCGTGGCCGGCCAGGCCTCGGTTGAGCGGTTGCGTCGGGAGGCGGCCCAGCCCCGGACGACGGTGATTTTCGGCCACGACCTGGCGCAGTGGTCCACCCTGCGCCAACCGCCCGACGCGTACACGTAACCAAAGCCTGGCCCTGAAGGACCATGGTGGGACCGGAGCTTAAGGGGGTGCGCTGAGATTGTGATGGAGCCACCGAGGGCCTGACCTTGAAAGGTCATGGCAGGGACCGGACCTTAAAAGGTCTGTCGCACAGGTTATCCTCTCGCCGAAGCCCCACGCGTTCAGCAACCAGCCTGACCCTTCAGGGTCCGGTTCCTGCCATGGTCCTTCAGGGCCAGGCTACATTGATGCGAGGATACGTAGTCCATGGATACAGCTTTGGTAGAGACCGCGTGGAAAGGTGCGCCCACCCTCCTGGCCGGCCGTGTCGCCGGCATGGAAAACGATGCGCTGGCCACCTTACTGGGGCTGGCCGGGCGGGAGGACGTCATCTCTTTCGCGGGCGGCCTGCCCGATCCAGTGACATTCATGACCGACCGCCTGGCCGAGGTCGCGCGGCAGGCCATCGTGGACGAGCCGGGTATCGCCCTGCAGTACGGGCCGACGCCCGGCTTACCACGCACGCGCGACTGGTTCCGCTCCTATCTGGAGCGGCGCGAGGGCGTCGCGACGCCATTCGAGTCGGTGATGGTGACCAGTGGCGGGGTCGAGGCGCTCGACCTGCTCAATAAGGTTCTCGTCGATCCGGGTGACATGGTGCTGATGGAAGCGCCAAGCTACCTCGGCGCGGAGATGGTGACGACGAGCTACCAGGGCGAGGTGGTCGGTGTCCCCATGGACGACGATGGCCTGCGGGTAGATCTGCTGCGCGATACGCTGGACGCATTGGCTGGCCAGGGGCGGCGTCCCAAATTCCTCTATACGATCCCCGATTACCAGAACCCGAGCGGCATCACACTCACGGGCCAACGCCGTGCGGCCCTGGTCGCCCTGGCGGCCGAGCGCGCGTTGCTCCTGGTCGAGGACATCGCCTACCGACGCCTCGGCGCGGGCGACGCCCAGCCGCCGACGCTGTGGTCGCTCAACCCCGCGGGCGTCGTGCTTATCGATACATTCGCCAAGACGCTCTTCCCGGCCGCGCGGGTAGCCTGCGTCGTCGCGCCGCCAGAGTTGATCAGGGTGATGACGCTGGCGAAACAGACGACGGACCAGTTTGCCAGCACACTCAGCCAGTCGATGCTGCTGGCCTACGACCGGCAGGGGTGGCTGGACGAGCAGGTGGCGCGCGCCCGGACGATCTACACACGCCGCCGCGACGCGATGCTCGGCGCCATGGATCGCGTGCTCCCAGCCGGACTGCAGTGGACCAGGCCCGGCGGCGGCTTCTTCACCTGGCTGACCCTGCCGGAAGGCGTCGACGCGACGGCATTGGCCCCACAGGCCATGGCGCGGGGCGTCGCCTACGTGCCGGGACAGCCATTCTTCACGCGGGGCGTCGACGGGCGCCGCTATCTGCGCCTGAGCTACAGCTACGTCGCGCTCGATGGAATAGACGAGGGCTTGCGCCGCCTCGCGGCTGTCATCAGTGGAACCACAACATGACAGAGCCGGCCTGGCCCTGAAGGACCATGGCAGGACACGGACCCTGAAGGGTCTGGCCTGTTAGCGAAGAGACGCGGATATGACCAGAAATTTGCGGCCAGGGGAGACCTTTTAAGGTCCGTCCCCTGCCATGGTCCTTCAGGGCCAGGCCGAGGAGATAGAGAGAGGTTATAGCCATCATGCAGGCATCAGAGACGGCGCGGAGCGTCCGCCAGACCATCGAAAGCGAGGGCATCAAGACCGTCCGCGTCACCTTTGTCGACAACAGCGGCGTGACGCGCGCCCGTAACGCCACGGCGGCGACATTCGCCAACCATGGGATCGAGGACGGCATACAGTACCCCTCGGCGATGCTCTCGGTCGATACCGCCGCGAACTTTGTCGTGCCAGCCGGAGCGGGGTTTGCTAGCGGCTACCCCTCGTGGGTGCTCAAACCGGACCTGTCGACGTTTGTCGTCTTGCCGTGGGCGCCGGGCACGGCGAAAGTCCTGGCGGATGTGTACACGCTGGAGGGCGACCGCGTCGAGATCGCGCCCCGCAGCGTGCTCACACGCGTGCTGGCCGCCCTTGCCATGGAGGGCTATACCACCCACGGCGCGTGCGAACATGAGTTTTATGTCTTCCGCTCGTTCGAGGGCGGCCGGCCACAGCCCTCCTGGACGGGCAGCAACTGCTACGCGGAGGTCAAGCAGCACCAGGTCGATGACATCCTGACCGCGTTGAGCGTCAACCTGGACGCGATCGGGCTTGGCGTCGAGGAGGCCAACACCGAGTACGGGCCGGGCCAGTTCGAGATCAGCGCGGGGCACTTCGAGGGGCTGCGCGCCGCCGACATGGCTGTCTACTACAAGATGGCCGTGAAAGAGGTCATGTTCCAGATGGGCTACGTCGCCACGTTCATGTCCAAGCCCCTCAACGGCCACAGCGGCAGTGGCGCGCACTTCCACCACTCGCTCTATCACAGTGCGACGGGCCGGAACGCCTTCGATGACCCCAGCGGCGCACACGGGCTCTCCGATGTCGCGCGCTGGTTCATCGGCGGTGAGTTGTGCCACGCGCGCGCCGTGTGCGCGCTGGCTAACCCCTCGGTCAACAGCTACAAGCGCCTGCGCCCCTACACCTTCGCGCCCTCCAACATCAGTTGGGGCCTGGAGAATCGCATGACCTTGCTGCGTGTCCCGCACGGGCGCGGTCAGGGCGCGCGCCTGGAGAACCGCCTGCCCGGCGCGGACAACAATCCCTACCTCATGATGGCGGCGATCTACGCCGCCGGCCTCGACGGCATCCGCAACAAGATTGAGCCGGAGCACGTCATCCAGGGAGAAGACGCCTATGCCCGCGCCGACTTACCCGGCCTACCGTCCTCGCTCGCCGAAGCGCTCGCGGCGCTTCAGCAGGATGAGGTTCTCTGCGACCTCCTGGGCCGCGGCTTCGTCGATACCTACACGAAGCTCAAGGGCAGCGAGGTCACCCGCTACAATGACTACGTGACCGATTGGGAGGTCCAGGAGTACCTGGAGTTGTTCTAATGTTCATAAGAAGAATGGAAGGAGCGCGACAGCATGAGTGATCTATCGACAGGGTATTTCTCCGCCGGCAAAGAGGGGGGAGAGCCGGACCCCTCGTTCCCGCCCGTCTTTACAGGCGCCGACGAGGTTCCTTTCGTCAACCTCGGCGAGGGCATTCGCTTCAAGCCGATCTTCGGGCGCAACATCCTGTTCAACTACGTGTACTTCGAGCCCCACACCGAGGCGCCGCTGCACCAGCACCCCGAAGAGCAGATCGGGACCATGCTGGAGGGCGAGTACGAGTTCGAGATGAACGGCGAGAAGCGCATGATCCGGCCGGGCGACGTCTACGTCGTCCCGCCCAACGTGCCGCACGCGGCGCGCACCTACGACAAAGGGTGTGTGGCCGTCGATATCTTCTCGCCGCCGCGTAGCGGTTTCCGTGAGATGCTGGACCAAGCCAAGGCGGCCGGGCGTATCGAGCCGAACAATCCGTCGGACCCGGTGACGTAGCAACGAATAGGGGGGAGGGTCAACCGTATGGATCTCGGCATACAGGGTAAAGTCGCGCTCGTCACAGGCGGTAGCAAGGGATTGGGACGCGCCATCGCCCTGGAACTGGCCCGCGAGGGCGCCACGGTAGCGCTGTGCGCCCGGAACAAGGATGAGGTCGAGGAGGCTTGTGGCGACATCGCGGCGCGGACCAACCACGAACCGCTCGGGATGGTCGCGGATGTCACGATTCCCGCCGATATCGAGCGCTTCGTGACAGAGGCGGCCGCGCGCTTCGGCGGGGTCGACCTGCTCGTCAATAATGCTGGCCGCGCCACGCCGGGGCGGTTTGACACCCTGAGCGACGCGCAGTGGCAGGCCGATTTGGATGTCAAGTTGTTCTCGCAGATCCGCTGCACGCGCGCCGTGTTGCCACTGATGCGCGCGCGCGGCGGGGGCCGCATCGTCAATATCAACGCCGTCTACGGCAAGATGCCCGATCCAGCCTTCTTCGCCACGAGCACGAACCGCGCGGCCTGCCTCGGGTTCAGCAAAGCTCTGGCGATGGAACTCGCGCCCGAGGACATTCTGGTCAACTCGGTCAACATTGGTTTCGTGGACACGCCACAGTGGGATAACATCTGGCGGCGACGCGCGCCTGACATGGATCGCGCGGCATTCCTCGCCCAGATGGCGCGGCAGGACGTGCCGATGGGCCGCTTCGGCACGGCGGACGAGGTAGCTGGTCTCGTCGCTTTTCTCTGTTCGCGGCAGGCCAGTTACATCACCGGCGCCTCCGTTGACATCGCTGGCGGCATGGGCAAGTATCTGTGAGTGGACACAGCAAACCGCGCGGCCCAAGTCGCCGGTTCGCCCTTCTACTCAGCGGGACAATTCACGCTCGCGTTCAATGCCGAGAGGGCGTTGCCACCTGGGTTACCTGCTCGGATAACCCTGGATCGGCGGGCCACGTTGGCTTCGCCATGAGATAGGCCAGTGACGATGCCGATTCTATCGATAGAGGAAGCCGCGCCAATCCGGCGTCGCCGTCGGTGGTTGAAAGGGCCCGCGATGCCGCGGCACATGTCCTGCCTTATGTGCGACGCGTATCGTCATGTCATGCGAACAAGGAGAGCCCTATGGCAACCGTTGGCGCCCCGCGGGGACAAGTGATGACGCCAAGGCCAGGTAGGCCCGGCAATAGAGTCCGGCACGGCGGCTACATCGTCTGGGAAGTCGTCCTGGCGATATTGGTAGTGGCGCTGGCCGTCGCCGTGAAGGATCACCCAGCGCCGCTGCCGGGCGACTCCGGCGTGTCGGTGGCCTGGCAACATTTGTTGCTGCCGCATCATGCGCTGGCGAGCGCCGTCGAGGATGTTAGTACGGTCGCGTGGCCCGTACCGCAGGCCGTCGTACTTGCCGGGGTCACGCTCGTTTTGCTCGCGCTGCGACGCTGGCTGGCGGCGCTGCTGGCGCTGGTGACGGCCGGTGTAGCCGATGGTTCGAACTATCTCATCGCCGAGGTCATCCGTCGTCCGCGTCCCAACGGCGACGGCGTGCGCGTGCTCAACCACATCGCCCACTACTACAGCTTCCCCTCGGGTCATGTCGTCCATGCCTTCGCCTACTTTGGCTTCCTGCTCTTTCTGACCCTCATTATCCCCCGCGCATTCCGCGCGGCACCGTGGCTCTGGCCGGTGTCGATTGTCCTCGCGGCGCTCATTGTGTTGATGGGTCCGTCACGCCTGCTGGAAGGCGAGCACTGGCCGAGCGACGTGCTGGGAGGCGCGTTGTACGGCCTTTTCTGGCTGGTGATCGCCATCCACGTCTATCGCTGGGCGGCCACGCGCTGGCCGCGCCTAGCGGGGCATGTAGCCTGAGTAGCCTGTACATGTGAGGGCCACATGCGCGCGGCCCCACTTTGGCTATTGCGGACATCACGGTTCGCGTGCCACTATGTGGTGCGTCCCCATACCCATAACTAACGGTGTACTATCCACAAAAATGCGTCTGACAAGATATATAGCAGTCTTGGTCCTGGTTGTCGCGGCGGCGTTCGGCGGTGTTGTCGTGCTACGCCACGGCGACGCCTTTCCGTCCATGAACGCCGCCGCGTCTATACTCCACGCGCGTCTCACGCCCGCGCGTCACGCGCTATCGGCGCGCCAATGGGATTTCCCCACGTCGCCACCCATTCTTCCAAGCGTGGCTATTCACCGCGTTGCGGTTCCCCGCCGCGCGCCAATGGCACGGCGGATAATCATGGCGTCGCGACGTGACCGTGGCGCGCGATCGAATCGACGCGACAGCGCGCCAATTGCCGCGTCGTCACCAGTACAGCAAGCGCCGGCGCCAGGGCCGGGCGCGTGTCTCTCTTCCTCGGACACCTCGATCTACATCCCGCGACTGGGCGTGCGCACCCCGGTGTACAACTGCGATACCGCCGCGAATGGGACATTGCCCATCGCGCACGGCACGGCGGTCACGCACTGGTACCGCTCCGCGACGCTTGGCGGAGGGGACGGCTGGAAGAACTATGTAATCTATGGACACGATGACATCGAGGGCAACATTTTTCAGTATCTACCGGCGATGCGCGCCGGTGACGAGGTGTACCTGTATCGGGGCGGCCGGGGCTACGTCTACACCGTGACCGGCAGCAAGATCGTAGCGCCGACGGATACGGCGGTGCTGTACCAAACACCCACGTCCACGCTCACCATGATCAGCTGCTACCCATTCGATGTCGACTCGCACCGTATTGTCGTGCGCGCCGCGTTAACGCGTACGGGTAATGCCTGACAGCGCGACGACTTTTGACTAATGACGTGAGCGCGCCAGCGTAGCGTCACTGTATGGCGAACGCGTGGTCGAGCAGCGCGGTGGCGTCGGCGTAGCGGTCGGTGGCGTCGAGGACCACGGCGATGACCTGATGGCCCTGCCGCGTTGCCGCCGCCACCAGATTCTGGCCGGCCTGCGCGGTCGTGCCGGTCTTGACACCGTCCGCGCCGGGGTAGCTCCCCAGCAGCTGGTCGAGGCTGTGCAGCACGAACGCCGGATGGCCGGGTCCGACGTTGATGGTGTACGCTTGCGTACGTACGATTGTGGCGATGAACGGCGCGTGCCGCAGCGTGTAGCGGGCCAGCCGCGCCAGGTCGATCGCACTCGTATATTCGCGCGCCTCATCGAGGCCGGTCGCGTTGGTATAGTGCGTGTCGCGCAGTCCCAGCTGGAGAGCCATCGCGTTCATCAGGGCGGCGAAACGCGTCTGCGAGCCGGCCACCCCTTGCGCAATCGTGTAGGCGGCGTCGTTGCCTGAAGGCAGCAGCAGTCCGTAGAGCAGGTCGGACAGCGGGAGTATCTCGCCCGGCTGTAGCCCCATGCTGCTGCCGCCCACGTCAGTCGTCACGCTTAATACATCGTTCGGCGCGCGCAGGCGTGCGGACAGCGGGAGGCGGTTCAGGGCGACCAGGGCCGTCATGAGCTTGACCGTGCTGGCGGGCCGGCGCCGCGCGACGCCATCACGCCAATACAGGATACGCCCGGTTTGGGCGTCGATCGCCACGGCCGAGGGCGCCGTGAGCAGGGGCTCGGCCAGCGCCACGGCGCCCCAGCCCGCGAACTTGAGGTAGGGAGAATAGATGTAGACGGGCGGGAGAGCGCCTTGCGCGATGCGATACCACACCCCGTCGTTCCCCTGCGCGATGTCGCCGTCGCTCCGGCCAAGCACGGTGAAACGCGCGTCGAGCGGGTAGAGCGCGGCCACCGGCGCTGTGAGGTGTGGGCCGCGCCGCGCCGTCACGGATGTCACGGTCGCGTCGCCGTCGCTCGTGGCGACGGCGGTCCAGGGCCGGCCCGCGACGCCGGTCGTCTCCACGGCATTGGAGCTAACGTAGCCCGTCGTACCGCCCACGCGCACCCAATACCACCACGGATTGCCGCCCACGTCCGCTCCGCGCGTTCCCGCCAAAATCCGCAGGGGCGTCCCTTGCGTAACCTGACCGACGACGCGGGCGTCGGCGGCGGGGGCCGACCGCACGTAATATAAAGATCCTGGCCCAATCCAGCGCGCCGTCGCCGGCAGCGACGCTATCGTCGCGGCGTGCGCGCGCCCCTGATTAGGCGCGGCTCCCGCTGCGATGAGGGTCAGGACGACGATGGGGCCGGCAATCAGGCGCGCTATCATACGGTAAGCTCTCCTCTTATCTGTCTACCTTTGCCTTTATTATAGAAACCTCCCAGAAAACCCCCGGCTCAAGCTGTGTGGAGTGTTAACACGGAAATCGTGTTCTGGTCCACACACGACGGAAGCGGGGGGAAGGTCGACCTTCCCCCCGCTTCCGTCGTGTGTGGGCTGTATCTCCAGACGGAGTGCGTGCGGCGCCTCGTCTAGTGCTGTCTGGGAGGGCCGCTGTGGCAATGGTTCGTGTCACCGTACCCATGCCCCGGCTTGCACTGTTGGGGGGCCGGCCCGCTTCCGCTTCCGTTCCCGCTCTGCGTTGGCGTGGGCAGGCAGCCCGTGAAGGGTCCCACGTTCGACTGGCCGGAGTTAGCCTGCCCCGAATTGGCCTGCACCGCATTGGCCTGCCCCGCGTTCGACTGTCCGCCGCCGCTGAGCGACGCTCCAACCAGCGTCCCGTTGATCACGCCGGCCGTGAAGTCGATGGCGGCGGATGGCGCCAGGATGCTGCCCTGGATAGCGACGTGTTGCAGTGTCAGGGTCATCGCCTGAGGGAAGTTGTACAACACATGGCTGGCGTCGACCCCATTGAGGGTGAAACTCGCGTTGGTGAAGCCGCCGGTTGTCCCATCAATGTTGACCAGCACCGTGGACGAGGCGGGGGCGTTGATCGTGACGCTCCTGGCCCCCGCCACAGCAGTCCCAGAGACCGTGAAGACGTTCAAGGTCGTGCTGGACCCGCTCAGGGTGAGGGCTCCGTTCTGGACGCTCGTCGTCCCGTTGGGCGTCAGCGTGGCGTAGTAGGCCGACAGATTACCCAATTGGCTGGCAGCGGCCCTGAAGTCGAGCACGGAACCCTGCCGCGCCCTCCCTCCTTGAGGGAAGATCACGTTGGTCAATGTCCCGCTGCCCCCGTACACAGCGTTCCCATTTTGGACGGACCCGTTGGTGAACGTCAGGTTGCCGCCGACGATGAGGACGTCGCGCGTCCCATGCGAGTTGGGCAGAGTCGCCCCCACGCTATAGTCGCGCAAAGTGGCGGCGCCGCCTACGGCGAGCGCCCCCTGGCTGTCCGAGCCCTGTAGAGAGGCGTCGCCGGTGACGAATACATTGAAGGGCGTCGCCGCACCGAGAGGCGTTGTCGAGCAGGTGGTGGCGGTGGTGGCAGTAGTCGTGGCGGTGTGCGGTTTATGCGCGGCGTCCGCGTTCCCCGTTCCTGCGGCCACGGATGTGAGAGGGGCGAGAGCCACGGCTCCCGTCAGCAGTAGCAAAGCGGGGCGTCGTCGTGATTGGTCTCTTAACATCGTTGTCAAGCTCCTTCTGACTGATCGTCTGTTCTATGTATTGTCATGCCGCGCGAGCGTGGCATGACAAGGCACGGCTGCATCTGTTTGAATCGTCATCTCCTTCCGTATAAATAGGTTGTACTAGCACCTACAAGGCAAGACGTATGCCAAATGCTGGGCGCCTCGGCCCGTGGGTAATTCACGAGCCGTGGGTGATACCGTTATAGGGAAACGGGCGGGCAGGTGACATAGTGTCACCTGCCCGCCCGTTTCAGCGAGAGATTGCCGTCCCTACCGAGCCTACTGGGCGAGGCCCTGCGTGGACTGTAGCGTACTGTGGTTCGGGGCGAAGACGGTCTGCTCGGCGACGAAGCCGACGCCGTTCGCCGATGTCAGCACGATGCCGTGCTGCGCCGCCAGCCCAGGGAACAGCCGGCCCACGTCGATGTTGTAGCGAACCGTCGGCGGCACGGCGACGCTCTTCGTGAGGATGCTGCCGTTGCTGCCGTAGGCGGTGACGTTGATCGGGACCGTCGTGGCCGAGGGGTTGAACACGAGCAGGAACTCGCTGCGTCCCTGCGTGTCCCCGGCTGGGAAGCTCCAGCGCACGCCGGCGCCGTTGCGTCCGAACACGTCCGAGCCCGCGATGCGGTAGCCGTTGGGCGAACCGAAGTACTCGGGGCGCTCCACCACGATCGGCTGGTTGCTCGTGACGACGCTGGCCACGCCGCTGGCGCTGAACAGGTCGTTGAGCTTGAGGTTGGCGCGGCTGCGTCCCGTGACCAGGATGGTGCGGCTGCCCAGGCTCGTACCCGTCCGGCTATAGAAGCTAGCCGTGACGAGCGCGGACGTCGCGTTGGGATTAAGGACGGTCAGGAAGGTCTGGAACCGGTTGACCGTCGTGCCCTCGGCGAAGATCCAACTCGTGGCGGGGCCGTTGCTGCCCGCCCGCGTGGTCATGCCGTAGCCGTTGGTGCTGAAGGTCAGCGTGCGCTCGACCACGACCGGGCGATCGGAGGTCGCGATGATCGAGAGCGATTGGCCGGGCAGCAACGCGTTGATGTCGGTCACGCTGTTGGAGTGCGGGGCGACCGTGACGGTCACGCTCTTGCCCGCGCGTCCGCCGAACGGCAGCAGCTGTAGCTGGACGTGCGCGGCGACACTGGGGTCGGGGTTCATGATCGAGACGTTCTCATGGAACGTCAGGCCGGTGTAGCCCTCGGCGAGGTACCACGTCGTGCCCAGACCTGTGTTGCCGAGCAGCGTGTCGCCGTCGCGGCCATCGCGCTGGATCGAGAGTTGCGCCGAGACCTGGCGGTCGACGTTAAGTTGCAGCCCGAAGGTCCCGGCCGGTAGCCCGAACTGGGACACGGGGATGACGGCCTGCGCGTGCGCCGCGACCGTGGCGGTCTTGCTGTAGGTGGCGCCGTTGTCGAAGTAGAAATGCAGGTTCAGGTCGGCCGGCTGGTTGTTGGTGTTGAGCACTTGCACCACGGAGTGCTCCGTCGCCGTATTGACCCCGCCGGCGAAGTAGAACAGCGGCGAGCGCGCGAGGTTGCCAGTGAGCGCGGTCACGGCCGTGACGCGGCTCTCGTTGCCGACGGCGCTGATCGTGTTCTGCCCGTTCAACACGGTACCCGGCACGGTGAAGCTCACGCTGAAGGCGCCGTTGTTGGTGGTGATGGGGGCGGTCGTGGAAATGGCCGACCCATTGAGCGCGAGCGTCACCTGCTCCTGGCGGCCAAAGCCCTGGCCGGTGACGGTGACGGTAGCGCCGGGGGCGGCGGCGGACGGGCTCACCGAAATGCTCGGCGTAAGCGCCGCGATGGTGATGCTGGCCGTGGCCGCGCGTTTGCTGACCGCGCCGGTCGCGCGCAGCGTGTGCGGGCCAACTGGGATGCTATAGGGGATGCTAACGCCCGTCGCGGAGAGTGTGCCTTGCGCCGTGGCTGTGATCGTCGCCAGCGGCGTGATGACGCCGTCAACCGTCACGGTGACGCCCTCGTTCGGGGCGAAGCTGCCGCCGGAGAGGGTGATCAGGCCGCCGCGATTGGTCGCGGCGGGCGTGACGGCGAAGGTCGCGGCCACAGCCGCCAGGGTCAACGTCGCCGTCGCGGTGCGCTTGCTGACCGCGCCGGTGGCCGTGAGTGTCTGCGTCCCGCGCGTCGCGGCATAGGGGATGGTGATGACGGTGGAGGGGAACGCGCCCTGCGCCGTCGCATGGACGACGGTGATGGGCGTGGTAACACCGCTTAGAGTGACGGTGATGGCCTCGTCGGGGGCCCAATTGCCGCCGGTCAACGTCGTCGTTCCACCGCGGTTGGTGGTGGACGGTGTGGCGACAAGCGTCGCGGCGACGGCGCCGAGCGTGATGGCGGTCGTAGCGGTGCGCTTGCTAATCTCACCCATCGCCGTGAACGTTTGCGTGCCGCGCGTCGCGGTGTAGGGAATAGTCACGACGGTCGAGGGGAAGGCGCCCTGCGTCGTGGCGTGCACGACCGTGATCGGCGTCGTGACACTGCTCAAGGTGACGGTAATGGCTTCGCCTGGAGCCCAGTTGGCGCCCGTGAGGGTCGTTGTTCCGCCGCGCGAGGTCGTCGCGGGCGTGGCGATCAGTGTCGCCGTTACCTGAGTAAGAACAACGTGCGCGGTGGCCGTGCGATGGCTCGTGGCGCCCGTCGCGGTCAAGGTGCGCTCACCAACCGTCGCGGTGTAGGGGATCATCACGGAGGTAGCCGGCAACGCGCCAGCCGCTGTCGCGGTGATGGTTGTGATCGGCGTCATAACGCCGTCGATCGTAAGGTCGACACGCTCGTTTGCCGTGAAACCGGCGCCGGAGACTGACACCATGCCGCCGCGTGTGCTGGTTGGGGGCGTGACGGTGAGCGTTGGCGCCGGAAGGGGCGTCGGCGTCGTGGCGGGAGCTGTGGCCGCCGGCGTGGCGTTGACGCCGGTAGCGGCGGCTGCTGGCCGCGCGGCGAAAGCGCTGAGTACTAGCAGGCTTACCAGGAGCGCTGGAAGGGCTACTCCCAGTCGTTTCAACACTGTATACATCATTCGTTCCTCATATGTGTCGCGCGTTGCCGGTCACTACCGTGACCTACTGTGTAGCGGCGCGCCGGGCGCTGGGGACGCACAGGGGAGACGCCGTGGACGGGTGGGCGGCAGGAGTCGAACTCTACGTAGACCCCTGCCGCCCGGTTAGACTATTGCGCGAGGCCCTGACTTGACTCGAAGGTACGCGCGTCGATCGTCGTGATACCTTGCTCGGCGATGAAGCCCTGGCCGTTGCCAGACTGCAAGACGACGCCGTGCTGCGGACTGAGACCAAGCGCGTTCACCACGACGTTGGTGTGCGCGGTCGGCGCGATGGTGTAGTGCGCGGTAACCACCTTGCCCGTGTTGTCGTAGTAGGTCGCCGTCACCGGGACCGTTACGGCCGAGGGGTTGAAGAGCACCAACGCTTCGTTGTAGCCCTGCGTCGTGCCGTTGCCCGGTGTGGTGTTGCCGGCCGGGAAGGTCCAGCGCACGCCGGCGCCGTTGCGCCCGAACACGACCGAGCCCGACTTCGCCGAGGCAAACGACCCGGTGTACTCGCCGCGCTCCACCACGACGTTCTGGTTGCTTGTTACCACAGCGGCGATGCCGTCGCCCTGGACCACATCGCCCAGGTTGATTGTCGCGCGGCTGCGCGGACCCACGCTGATGGTGTGGCTACCCAAAGCGCCGCCGCTGTTGGCGTAGAAGCTCGCCGAGACCGTCGCCGCGGTGTCGCCGGGATTCAGCACCGTGTAGATGGTCTGCACGCCATTGGCGGTGGTGCCGGCCGCGAAAAGCCATTCCGTCGCGGGGGTCGTCGCTCCCGCACGGGTGGTCAGGCCGTCGCCATTCTTGCCGAAGGTCTGGGTGCGCTCCACGAGCACCGGAATATCGGAGATGGCCACCACGCTCACGCCCTGATTGGGGACGATGTTGTTGATGTTGACGACACTGTTCGTGTGCGCCGGCACCGTTACGGTCTGAGTGTGAGGCGCGCTGCCCGTGGTGCCCACGAACTGCATCTGCACATGCGCGGGGCGGTTCGCGTCGGCATTGAGGACCGAGATGGTCTCCGTGCCGCCTTTGGTCGAGCCCGCGGCGAGGTACCAGTGGGTGTTCAGACCGGGGGAGCCAGGCAGGTTATCGCCATCGGTATGGTTATAGGGGGCGATGGCGAGTTCGGCTGCGACCTGACGGTCGGCGCGCACCTGCACGCCAAACGTGCCCTGCGGCAGCCCCAGCGAACTGGCGACGAGACGCTTCGTGGAGTGCGCCGGAACATCGACGGTCTTCGTCACCTGCGCGCCGTTCGCGTAGTAGAAGATCATGTGGACGCTGGCCGACTCGGGGTTGCTGTTGAGGATGTCGATGTTGGTGCTGTCGGACGCCGTGTTCATACCGCCGGACATATAGAACTGCGTGGCGCGCGGCAGATTACCCGTCAGCGCCGTCACCGCGCTCACGCGGCTCTCGTTGCCGATGGCGCTGACTGTGTTGACGCCGCGCAGGAGTGAACTGGGAACGGTAAAGTTCGCGCTGAACGCGCCATTGCTTGTCGTAATGGGCGCTGTCGTCGAGATGGCCTCACCATTGAGGGAAAGCGTTACCTGCTCCTGAGGACCGAAGCCCTTGCCGGTCACCGTCTCGGTCGCGCCCGGTGTCTCCGTGGTGGCGCTGAGCGAGATGGACGGCGTGAGCTGTTGCACAGTGATGGCCGCGCTGGCGGAACGCTTGCTCGTCTGGCCGGTCGCCATGATCGTATGCGCGCCCGTCGCCGTGCTGTAGGGGATGCTGAAGCCGGTCGCGGGGAGCACGCCCTTAGCGTCGGCCTTAGCAGTGACGGTCGCGGTGATGCCGCTCAGGGACACAGTGATCGACTCGTTGGCGTTGAAGCCGGACCCTGTGACGGTGACAATGCCGCCGCGGCTGGTCGTGGCGCCGGATGTGACCATCAGCGCCGCCTTCACGGGTGTCGCCGCGGGTACGGCGGCCGTATGCGAGGCTGCGTTCGCGGCGGGGGCGGCGGCGAGACCGCTGACCGCCATGCCGCCGGCCAATAGGACGGCGAGTGTACGTGTTGAACTCATTGAAAGAATTCTCCTACTAAATGTCTGGGGACTCTATACGCCAGTGGGGACTGGGCTTATCCAAGGACGGGTGTAAGGCGGTGGACAATCCCAGGTTACTGTCCGCGCCGACCCGTTCGCAGGGGCTCGATACCCCTCACACCTCTCATGTTACCGCTTCAACATGGGAGTTACCTGTGAATAACATGAATATCGCGTGAAAAATCAACACCGCTTGTTCCTTGGGTCGCGCCCTGCTTTGTATCGGTGGCAAGGTTGGCGCCACGTCCGTCATTGAGGTAAATATGGGAAGAATATAGGATAATGATGAGCGAATCGGCCTAATTTCACATGAGTTTCACATCTTGTATTGTTACAGTAGTATGAGAGAAGGGGGGCGGGCGACGGATGCACATCTTGATCATCGAGGACGAGCTGCGGCTGGGACGCCTGCTGCGCCGCTCACTCGAATCCAACATGCATGTCGTCGACGTCGTGACCGAAGGGGCGGCTGGCCTTGCCAACGCCCGTGAGCGCGCCTACGATGTCATCATCCTTGACTTAGGCCTCCCTGATATGGATGGGCTGGAGGTTTGCCGTCGCATGCGCGTGGCCGGCGTCGAAACGCCTGTGCTTATGCTAACGGCGCGCGACGAAGTCGAGGACCGCGTTGGCGGCCTCGACGCGGGGGCCGACGATTACCTCGGCAAACCCTTCGCGCTCTCCGAGTTGCTCGCTCGCGTACGTACGCTGGCCCGCCGTCCGCCGCCGGCCCGCGACAGCAACGAGTTGCGCCTGGCCGACTTGACGCTTGACCTCGCCGGTCACCAGGCGCGGCGCGGCGGCCACGCGATCGCACTCTCGGCTAAAGAGTTTGCCCTGCTCGAGTTTATGCTGCGCCACGCGGGGCAGGTGCTGACGCGCCAGCAGATCATCGAGCAGGTGTGGCGCTACGACTTCGCCGGTCTGGATACGGTCGTCGATACCTATATCCACTACCTGCGCGACAAAATTGACGCCGGCGCCGGCACGCGCCTCGTGTGCACGGTGCGCGGCGTCGGTTACGTGTTGCGCGCGGAGTAGCGGAGTAGGGGGTCAGGCATGTTCAGCAGCGTACGTCGCCGTCTTGCCCTCGCTTATGCGGCGATCTTCACGATCAGCCTGCTCCTGCTCGGGCCGATCCTCTATCTTACCTTCGCGTCTCAGCTGGCCGCCGCCTCCGACGCGACGCTGCGCCTGGCCGCGCAGCGCCAGGCTATTCTCGCCTACGTGCCAAGCAACGTGCAACTGGGCATCAACCCCTACTTCACGGCGCCGGCGTCGTTGGCCAACAGCAACAACTTCTATTTGCTGCTCAATAGGGACGGGACTGTTCAGGCCAATCCTGGGGGGGTGCAACACGCCGGTTTGCCCGACGAGGCGGCCGTGCGGGCGGCGGTCCGCGAAGGCCACGGTGAGTTTAGCACCCTCAAGACCTCGGATCAGGGCGACTACCTCCTCTACACGGTGGTCATCAAGAAACAGGGCCGCGTGCAAGCCTTGTTGCAGGCCGGGCAGCCGCTAGCCCCGCTCTACGATGCGCAGCGCAGGCTGGCCTACCTCTTGCTCGGCCTTGGGGCGGGGGCGGTCATCATCGCGACGATTGGCGGAGTGTGGCTGACGGGACAGGCCATGCGCCCCATCAACGCGGCGTTCGCGTCACAGCGCGCCTTTATCGCCGACGCCTCGCATGAGTTGCGTACGCCGCTGACGCTGATGCGCACCAATGTCGAGGTGCTGCTGGAAGCGGGCGCCATGCCGGAGCCTGAAGACCGCGCGCTGCTGGAAGATGTCGTGGCCGAAGCGGGGCACATGGGCCGCCTCATCGCCGACCTGCTGGTGCTGGCCCGCCTCGACGCCGGCGCGCTTCCCCTCATGCGCGCGCCGGTCGACCTCGGCGCGCTGGTCGCGACGACGACACGGCAGGTTGGGCGCGTGGCGTCGCGCCAGGGCGTCGAGGTGAGGCAGGGGGCGACCGACGCCGTGACCGTGCGTGGCGACGCGGGCCGCCTGGAGCAGGTACTGCTCATTCTCCTGGACAACGCCGTCAAGTACAATGGTCCAGGGGGTGTGGTGGAGGCGACGCTCCGGCGCAAGGGCGGGCACGCCGCGCTCACGGTACGCGATACGGGGCCGGGTATTCCCGCCGCCGAGTTGCCGCGCCTGTTCGCGCGCTTCCATCGGTCGCCGGGAGCGGGGCCCAGGACGGAGGGCAGCGGCCTGGGTCTGGCCATCGCCCAGGGTATCGTGCAGGCGCATAACGGGCGTTTGCGCGTGCGCAGTGTCGTGGGCGAAGGTACGGCCTTCACCGTCTTGTTACCACTAACCGGCGCGCGCGAGGCCTCGCGGCGTGCGAAGCTGGCGGGCTCGAGCGCGGGTGACAGGCGGACGGGATGAGGGCGACGATTATCGGGAGGAGGACGGTTTGCACGACGCGATCCAGCAGAACATAGAGAACCTAGCGGTACATAACGCCATTGCGCGCCCGATCATTATCCTTTGCGCCGCCGCGCTGGTCTATCTCCTGGCCGCCGCGTGGTTGCTCGTCGTCGCGCGCCACCAGGACCGGCTGTCCTGGGCCGTGGCGGCGCGTATCGTAGGCATGGGCATCTTGGCCTATGTGGCATCCAAGGTGTTGAGTGGCATCGTCGTCGACCCCCGGCCGTATCTCGTCACCCACACCCATCCGCTCATCGCGACGGCGCGCGACAACGGGTTCCCTTCCGACCATGTGCTGCTGGTGGCGTGGCTGACGGCCAGTCTGTGGTGGATTGACCGCCGCTGGGCGCCGGCGTTCGCCGCCGGTGTGGTGTTGGTGATGATTGGGCGGCTCGGCGTCGGCGCGCACCATACACTCGACGTGCTCGGCAGCGTTGTTATCGTGATCGTCGCCGCCCTCATCGTGCGCGCCGTCCCGCTACCAGCGCGGTGGTCGACGCCGCTCTTCCCCGCACGCCACGCCCTCGACCGGGCCAGGCGCCGGTAGCCCGTCAAGCGAGAGATCACAGGTTGGCGCCCCCAGGCAGATGACGGGCAAACCGGTCCTGGCCCATTACTGACTCGTGGCGGCCAGGGCCTGCCCGAAAATCTCGAGCGCGGCGCTGATCTGCGTGTCCGTGACGATGAGCGGCGGGATAAAGCGCACCACGTTGTCCCAAGGGCCACAGTTGAGCACAATGAGGTCGCGCTCGAGACAGGCCTGCAACACTGCCTTGCAGCGCGTCGCGTCGGGCGCGCCATCCGATGTGATCAGTTCGGCCGCGACCATCAGGCCCAGGCCGCGCACATCGCCGATAGGCGGATACTGTTGCTGTAGCGCACGCAGGCCGTCGCGCAGCGCCGTTCCCTGGACGCGTGCATTGCTGGGCAGATCTTCGTCGCGTAACACATCAAGAGTCGCGCAGGCCGCCGCACAGGCGACCGCGTTGCCGCCATAGGTGCCGCCATGTACGCCGGGCGCCCAGCGCTCCATAAGCTCTGCCCGCGCCGCGATCCCGCTGAGCGGGAAGCCCGAGGCCAGCCCCTTGGCCATGACCATGATGTCCGGAGTGATCCCCGCCTGCTCGACGGCGAACATCGTCCCGGTGCGCCCGAAGCCGGTCTGCACTTCGTCGGCAATGAGCAGGAAGCCGAACTCGTCGCACAGTGCGCGCAGGTCGCGTAAGAAGCCAGACGGCGGGACCACGTAGCCTCCCTCGCCCAGCACCGGCTCGACCAGCACCGCCGCCACATCGTCGGGGTAGACTTCCGTCGCCAATAGAGCGCGCAGGGATGGCAGCCCGCTCTGGCAGCAGCTATCGCCTGGTCCAAGCCCGTTAGGTATGATCGCGTCGGTTGCCTGACGCGCACGGTATTGGCAGCGGTAGCAGTAGGGGTACGGCGTGGTATAGACGCCCGGCATGTACGGACCCATGTGAGCCTTGTATTTGGCCTTGGAGGAGGTGAGCGAGAGCGCGCCGATGGTGCGCCCATGAAAGCCGCCCTCAAACGTGATGATAGCCGAGCGCCCCGTAGCGTAGCGGGCCAGCTTGATCGCGGCCTCAATAGCCTCGGCTCCGCTGTTGCTGAAGAAAAAACGGTCCAGCCCGGCTGGGGTCACGGCGGCGAGTTTCTCGGCCAGACGCAACATCGGCTTATGGTAGACGATGTTGGCCTGCCCATGTATGAGTGTCGCCACCTGCTCCTGCGCGGCGGCGACCACGCGCGGGTGACAATGGCCGGTGCTGGTCACGCCAATGCCAGATGAGAAGTCCAGGTAGCGCCTGCCGTCTTCACCGTAGATATAGCAACCCTCGGCGCGTTCGGCCACGATCGACGTGTAGCGCGCCCATACGGACGACAGTAGTTCCTTATCCTGTTCCAAAGTCTGTGGTTCTGGCGTATGTACGAGCATAGGTTCCTCCATTAACGAGTGGGGAGTGGGGAGTGGCGAGTGGCAGGAGCCCGCTTGCTAACGACTTCCGACTTCCGACTATCGACTTACCCCAGTGCGCCCTCGCCGCTCAATGCCACTCCCGCTTGCTCAGCTGCGGCGGGATTAAGCCGCGCGACGGTCAGCCCGTAGATGACACTGATGACGAGGATAGCGAGGATCAGAGCCACGACGCGATCGAACGGCGGCGGCGCCGGTTGCGTGAAGGTCCACGCCGGGGCCAGTAGCAGCACGGCGCCGATGGCTGGGAGGACGTAGTGCGTCAGGGGGTTGGCGCCGGGCGCGCCGCCGCGCGCTGTGTAGACGATCAGCGCGATGTTGGTCAACCCATAGATCAAAATGAGCGGCAGCGTGCCGAACGTGGCGAGGGCGCTGAAGATGCTGAACGCGTCGTTGGGCAGCTTGGCGGCGCCGAGCCACGCCTGCGCCAGGAAAACGATGATTGTTCCAATGACCATATAGGTCACGATGGCGACGGCTGGCGTCTGGTAGCGCGCGTTGACGCGCCCGAGGATCGAGGGGAAGATGCGCGCGCGGCCGCCATGGAAGAAGATGCGGCCCTGTGTGTTGGAGAGTGCGAGTGTGCTGGCGAGGATGCTAGTGATCCCCGCGATATCGATGAGCCCGCGCAGGGGACCGAGGTAGGTCGCGGCGAGCGTCGAGAACGCCGTCTGGTCGGCGGCCAACTTGGCGATGTGGTTCACGCCGAAGCCGATGACAACGGTATACGTGACGAAGACGTAGACGGCGGCGAGGATCACCACGCCGGTTATGAGCGCGATGGGCACGTTGCGGCGCGGGTTATCCGTCTCTTCGGCCAACGGCGCCGACGCTTCCCACCCGACGAAGGCGAAGATGGCGAGGGCGAACGCCGTGGCGATGCCGCTCAAGCCGCCGCTGCCCGCCGGCGGGGCGAACGGCGTCGCGGAGAGGTGGCCGGCTTGGCGGATGACAATGACGATGCCCAGCAGCAGCAAGACCGCCGTTTCGAACAGGAACAACACGAGAGCCGCGCGGGTTGACACCTCGACCCCCACCACCAATAGGGCGGCCATCAACACCATGCCGACGATCATCAGCGCCTGCCAGGGCACGGTCACGCCCAGGTCACGGCGCAGCACATCGGCCGTCCACCCTCCGATCACGGCGTAGACGGAGCCAGCCGCCATGGTGTAGCCGGCGATGAGGAACGTGCCCCCAACGGCGCCGACGGCCGGATTGAACGCGCGCGTGATGAAAGTGATGAAGGAGCCGGCGCTGGGATAGAGGCGCGTGAATTGGGAGAGTGTATTGGCCGTGGCAAGGATACCCAGCATAGCTAGGATAAAGACAAACGGGACCGCCGCGCCAATCGTCCCCGCGATGACGTTGACGCTGAAGAAGAGACTCATCGCCGGGGCCATGTTGGACAGGCCCGTCACTGTCGCCTCGCTGAGATTGAGCGCGCCTGCCTTTAATTGTGGCGCCGCCTCTTTAGATACCCCCGCCGTCCCGGCTGTTCCGACCCGCACTACTCGACTCATCACCGCGCCTCCCGCTACTTGTCATGACGCAATACGCGTCATGTGGTAGCGATTGTAACAGTAGCGCGACCGTTCGTCAACAAGGGGGCGCATCTCCAACAGACAGGGGCTCCTGACGAACGCGGGCGTGGCCGTTTTGCCATTGTCGTTGCCCCGTAGAGAGTAGGGGCTAGTCGAAGAGGTCCGCGACGGGGTGGGTGAAGCCGGACACGACGTCTAGACCGTCGAGCGTATCGCCGGGCGTCAGGGTGGCGCTGGGGACGCGCTCACCGTGGCGCCACACATCGACCCGCCGCCCTTCAGGCCAGAGCACCCATACCAGGGCCGTCCCCGCCGCGAGGTACCGTCGCGCCTTGGCGTCCATAGCCGGCTGCTTCTGTGAGGACCCCGCGACCTCGACAGCAAGGTCGGGGGCGAACGGGATAGCCTTGCGCCGCTCTACCAACTCGTCGCGCTCGTGTGGGTAGAAGCCAAGGTCGGGGAGTAGCCCCGTGTTGCGCTGTCCCGTGTGCTCGAAGTCATACACCTCGTCGGGCAGCGTCACAGTCCCCAGGTCGTGCGTCTCGACGTAGGCGTCGAGCGCACGGAGCAGGCGGCGCGTCACGCGCCCAGCCTCGGGCCAGGTCCCTGCCATGCGAACGAGCACCCCCTCCACGACTTCATAGAGGTATCCATCATCATCCGGCCAGTCTAGCAGGTCCGCGACGGTCATGGGGTACGGCGCGTCGGGCACGATCTCAGCCCACGGCGCGATAAGGTTTGATGGGAGGGCGTGGAGTGCGGTCATGGGTATCGTGTCCTCTGTTCATCGGGCGCGATTAATCGCCCTTTTCCACTAGTATACATCGTTAAAGTGTGGCTCTCGCCCTGGTACTGTACCACCGAAGCGACTACTATTCAGGCAAGCTACGTGAACCTAACGGGAACCAAAGGATGTATAATGACCGAACGCTATACGGCGGCTGCGCTACAGTTCGAGCCGCGGCTTGGTGCGAAAGGGGAGAACCTGACGCGGCTGTGCGCTCTAGCGGACGAGGCGGCCGGCGCTGGCGCGCGGGTGATCGTGATGCCGGAGATGGCCGTCACCGGCTACTGCTGGCGCGACCGCGCCGAGGTAGCGCCACTGGTCGAGACCGTGCCGGGACCCACGACCGACCTGTTCGTAGAGATAGCGCGGCGGCGCGGCTGCTACATCGTCGTGGGTTTAGCCGAGCGCGACTCGATGACAGACCTCTACTACAATACGGCCGCGCTGGTAGGTCCTGACGGACTTGTGTGCGCCTACCGTAAATCACACGCCTTCATCGCCGAGCCGCGCTGGGCGGCGGAGAGCGTCAACACCCCGCCCGTCATCGCTACGCCTTACGGTCGCCTGGGTTTATTCATTTGCATGGACGCCGACTATATGGAACCGGCGCGCCTGCTTGGCGTGGCTGGCTGTGATGTGGCCCTGTTCCCGACCTGCTGGCTCGACGAGAAGGCTCCCTCGGCGGCCTGGATGGCGCGCGCCTACGAGAACGGCATGTATCTTGTCGCCGCCGACCGTTTTGGGTGCGAACGCGGCGTACAGTTCAGCGGCGGGAGCTGCGTGCTCGATCCGGACGGCGCGGTGGTGGCGATGCGCGACACAGGTGAGGGCATCGTTTATGGCGCGGTGGACCTAGCGCGCACGCGCACGCGTCCCTTCAGCCCTGGCGAACCCGACGACAAGCTGGCCGGCCGCCGGCCCGCCGCCTACGCGGCGCTGGCCCAGCACGCCTACCTGTGGAACCCGCTGCAATCGCACGGCCTCTACGGCCAGCGTGGCCTCGACGCGGGGGCGCTGCCGCGCGTGGGCGTGGCGCAAACCGGAACGCCAACTCCTGACGCGTCAGCATCGTCTCTACTGGGAGCGCCGGCTTCCGGTAGAGACGACCATCCACTCACGCTCGACGAGGAGGAGCGAGACGTGTTGCGCCGCTTGGTTGTAGCAGGGATGGGGGATGGCGTCGATCTACTCGTGCTGCCGGCCCTCCCCCTCCTGTCCCGTTCGCCACGCGACGCCGCCGAGGCCGCGGGGGTCGCGGAGAGCATGGATGGCTCCACGACGCGCTGGCTGTGCGCCCTGGCCTTGGACCTGCGCGCCCACGTCGTGGGTTCGTTCGTCGAGCGCGACAGCGATCACTACTACCTGACCGTGGCGCTGGTCGACGGCGCCGGTGTCGTGGGCCGCTACCGCGCCCTGCATCCCAGCCGGGCGGCGGACGCCTGGGCCGCACCGGGCGACTTGGGGCTGCCTGTCTTCGACCTGCCGGGGCTGCGGGTCGGGCTGCTGTACGGGCGCGACATGCTCTTGCCCGAACCGGCGCGCGTGTTGGCCCTGGCCGGGGCCGACGTCATCTGCGCGCCCGCGGCGCTCACGGGGCCGCTCCCGCGCGGCTTGCCCGCCTCAGCCGTCCCCTTCGCCGCCGCGCAGGCGCGCGCGGCCGATCCGCGCCACTTCCACCTGTGGCGCCAGCGCGCGCACGAGAACAACACGGTCGTCGCGTTCGCCAACCGCGGCGCGCCGCATGGCATGGGTGAGAGCGGTGTGTTCGGCCCCGAGTTGGGGAGTGTGGACGCGCTGGTCCCCGGCTCCGCGCCCGGCGTCGCCGTGCTAGCGGTCGATACGCGCTCCCAGTCGGAGCGGTTCCCGACCGCGCCGGTGCGCGTGAAAGAACTGCTGCGGCAGCGTGTCCCCGCCATGTACGCGCCGCTCGTCGCCTGTCATGAAGGGACGCCCACGTAACGGTTCTACGTCCCACGTAGGGACGTTGGCTGCCGGCCATCAATGTCGGTAAACCCGTATTCCACCGCGAGCTCGGCCGCGAAGAGGACCTGCCCGGACTTGCGCATGATATGCGGGTCCGCTGCCAGCGCCGCGACCGCACGCCCGATGAACTGGGGCGATTCCGCGTTGGACAGGTCGAAGTACTCGGCCGCGCGCAGAACGCTTTCCGTGCGCACCAACCCTGGATAGAGCGAAACGGCCGCGACGTCGTGCGCGCGCAGGTCGTGCGCCATGCAGGCGGCCATGCGGTCGTCGGCGGCCTTGGCCGTCCCGTAGCACACACCGCTGTCGTCTTTCCCCGCCGCGATGAAGGAGATGTTCACGATCAGCCCCAGGCGGCGCGCGACCATGAGCGGGGCGGCCAGGACGCTGGAGACGTAGTGCGCGCGGACGCCGGCCTGGAACATGGCGTCCCAGCGCGACAGGGACGCCGTCCAGAAGCCCTGCTCCGTCCAGAACTCGGTCCCATCCCAGAAGAACTCGTAGCCGCCCCAGACGTTGTTGACGAGGATGTCCAGGCGCCCATGCGCGCCCTCGATCTGGGCGAACACGGCCTTAACCTGCTCATCATCGCGATGGTCGCAGGCCACGGCGACGCCATGACCGCCGAGGCGGTTCACCTCGGCGACAGTCTGATGGATCGTCCCAGGGAGGTTCCCGACCCCCTGGCCTTCCTCGACGGTCCGGCCTGTGACGTATACGGTGGCTCCCGCTTCACCCAGGCCGAGGGCGACGCCCTTGCCCACACCACGGCTCGCGCCCGTGACCAGCGCCACTTTCCCGTTTAGTGTTGTCATGAATCGTCCTCTATCTTAGCGCGTGACCTGTCAGGAGAAGTTTCTGAGATGTGTCCAGACGGAGGCCCACGGCATCTTCAGGCCGTGGCAAATCCACACGGGGCGGCCAACCTCCTCGTTCTTTATGCCGTCCTGTGAGGGGACAGTTGCTGCTTGACGCACCGAGGTGAAGTAGGGCGTCAACTCCGCGCGCTGAAAGTCGGTCGCGATCACCACAGAGCCTGGCGCCACACCCTGTCCCCAGAAGTAGTAGGTGTTGTGCGGGCTGATCGCCATCGGCAGGTGGTAGGCAGGGCCAAGCAGGTCGAATGCGCCGGCCTCGCCGTAGTTGCCGGCCAGGATCGTCGCCTCCGCCTGTTGACGCGCTGGCCGGCGCCGGTACACGGCAGCCACGGTCCCCACGAATTGGGGCCAGCCAAAGCGATCGGCGACCGGCTGGATGGGGCTCGGCATGACGGCGGCCAGCGTCCGCGGCGGCAGGATCGGCGCGACGACGGGCGCCAGCACAACCCCTCCCAGCGCCAAGCCGCCGACGGCGAGCGGTACGAGTAGGGCGGGTCGTCGTCGCCGCCGTTGCTGTAGCCACGCGCGCCGCTCAAGCGCGACGGCCCCGGCCGCCAGCAGCGGCGGGAAGGCCGGCACGAGGAAGTAGGACTTGGCGTGGCCAAGCAGGAACAGGGCAAACAGGATCAGAAAGGCCCATCCCAGGGCGCGATAGGGCGCGCCGGCCGGATCGCGCAGCAGATACCAGAGGCCGGCCGCCCACAGCGGGAGCGCCAGCGGCTGCATCAGCAGGATGACCTGGATCAGGAAGGTCGCCGTGTCCTGTCCGTGGTGGTAGTTGCGCCAGAAGGCGAGGGTGGCCCAGTCGTGCCCAACCTGCCAGGCGACGTAGGGCAACAGGAACGCACAGGCCACCAGGGCCGCCAGGTAGGGCCAGCGGGTGCGCAACTCGACGCGCGCCGGGGTCAGGAGGAGACCGAGCGTCACCGCGAGCCCAAAGGCGAGAATGGTCAGTTTGGTGAGCAGCCCCAGGCCGCACACGAGGCCGAACAGCAGCCAGAGGCGCCCGCGCGCCCGATACGCGCGGCGCGTCTCGATCGTCCATTGAAGATCGTGCGTGCTCAGGAGGCGTAACAGGAGGAGGGCAGCGAGAGTCCACCAGAGCTCATCGAAGGCGTCCATCGTGAAGAGGGCGTCGGCGCCGACGAACGCAGGGGCGGCCAGCGCCGCCAGGGCTGCGATACCCTGTGCGAGGCGTCCGCCGCCGAGTTCGCGCGCCATCAGGCCGGTCGCGCCGACGATCAGGGCGCCGGCCGCCGCGGGCAGCACATGCAGCGCGGCGAGGGAAGGGCCGAACAGGGCGTGCTGGAGGGCGGCGAGGAGCGCCACCATCAGCGGGAACTCGACGTAGCCGCCGGCCAGGCGTTTGCCGGCGTCGATGTAGTACAGTTCGTCGCGCATCCAGCCGTAGCGCCCTGCGATAGCCAGGTGCCCGACCAGCGTGACAAGGGCGAGCAGCAGGAGGGTCCTACCGGCGATAGGGGAGCGCGCACCGGGTGAGGATGGGTTGCGCATGGCCTTGTCACAACCGCCGGCATTCTCTATCTGTACCTGAGGCATCATCTGTACCTGAGGCATCATTGCTCCGCTCCCGCGCGACGCGCTCGCCACGTACCAGATCCTTCCCCACACGTCATCCGCGCGTACCATCGTCACATGGGGCGTTGTCTCCACTCGTACAAGGCTATGTCATGAAGCGTGGCGCGATAGCGTAGACAGGATGGCACAGCGCCGACGTGTTGTCAAACCAGCACGGTAATTGGCATAACGGCGGCTGTCGCGCCTCTGGGAGCGCCGGGTGGAGGCGCGACGCGTTACACTATGGGCATAGCAATGGTGATGGGGGTGAATGCTATGGTGGCGCAACACAAGCGAATGACCGTCGAAGAGTTCATGGCGCTGCCGGACGACGGCAACAAGCACGAATTGGTGAGAGGAGAGGTGCGCGTCACGCCGCTATCGAAGGGGGAACACGGGTTTGTCGAGACGGCTATCACAGCGGCCATCGGACGTTACCTGTACGATAGGGCGATCGCGTTAGGATGGGAGCCGCGCCAAGGCATCGGCGCACGCAACAGGTTGGTTGGGCGCGTCGGAGGCGGCGAGTTGGGGCTGCGCTTCGCGGTCCCCGACGACCCGAGCATGGTCCGCGGAGCCGACGGCGTCTACGTCCCGCCCGCGCAGCTCGCCGAGGTCGCCTGGGACGGCCGGGAGTATTTCCCCACGGTCCCGGCCCTCGTCATCGAGGTCATCAGCGCGTCGGATCGCGCCGATCAGGTCAACGAGAAAATACAGGACTATCTGATGGGCGGCGCGCGCCGCGTGTGGTGTGTCTACCCGGAGCAACGCCGCGTGCACGTCCACGACGCGCACGCCCCCACGCAGGTCGTGAGCGGCGCGGACAGCCTCACGGACGACGACCTGCTGCCCGGCTTCGCCCTCCCGCTCAACCTCGTGTTCGCGGAGCCATAGTGTAGCCGTGGTGTTAGAAGCCGTCAGCCATCCACGGCGACGGGCCGCCGAAGACGAGCGAGGCGAGCGCGAGATCGTCCGTCGTCCCCTCGACGAGTCCTGTGCTGCGTAGCTCCTCCGCCGACAGATACCCGCTGTACAGCGGCGCCAAGCCCCGTATGTCCAGTGTGACGGCCCCCGTCCCGCCAGGGCGTACCTCGCCGCGCCCGTCGGCCACCGTAAGCGTCCAGCGGCCCGCGTTCCACCCCAGCGCGTCGTCGCGTACCTCCAGGCTCAGTTCGGCCTGTAGCGCTGGCGGGTAGCCTCTGGCCTCAAGCGCGCCGCGCACGTCCACGACGCGCAGCATCCACTGTTCGTACCAGGTGACCTTGTAGCCTTGGTTCGGCAGATGGAAGATCAAAGGGTCCGCCGGCGCACCCATCCACCGTATGTTGTCTACGGTTGAACGATGGTCGGCGAGGAACGCCAGCACGGTGCGGGCGGCCTCAGGCGTGAGCGCCACAAGGTCACGCACCGCAAGGTTCCTGTCGCGCTCACCGGGCGCCTGTTGGTGCTCGTAGACGATGTACCCCTCCGGCGCGCCGTCGCGCTCGACGATATACGTATTTAGCGCGGTGTCGCGCGCGCTTATCTTGCGCCGCCACATGTAGTCGTTGCGGTCGAGGTTGCCGGACGTACGCCGAGCGCGCTCGGCGTAGAGCGCACGGATCGTCCCCTCGTCGCCATCGCCGTCGTCCGCCCGGCGCATCTCCAAGCTACGGCCGCGTGGGTCGAGCGCGTGCGCGGGCAGCGCGTAGCCCATGGCGACGCCCGCGTGTTCGTACCCCGCGCGGCGATAGACCACCTGGGTGGCGGGGTAGAGCGTAGAGAGGGGCATAGCGCGCGCGTGGAGTTCCTCGAACATGGCGCGCAGCAGGTGTGATCCAATGCCGCGCGAACGGTGCTCCGGCGCGATGGCGACGGCGTTGACGCCGACCATCGGCACGCTGCGTCCGCCGAACCACTGACCCATGACTAGCATGCCGAGGCCACCCGCGACGTGCCCGCCGACCCGCGCCAGCCGGAAGTTCTCCGGCCCCTGACGGCCTATGTTCTCGATGTCAGGAGTGAGTGGCGGCGCCGGGTCGAACGCATAGTCGGCGATCGCCCTGAACGCGCGCTGCTCGGCCTCATCGACCGGCGCGCCGATCTCAAACTCATCCATGTGTCGTCGCGTCGTCATAACTGTTCCTCTCGGTCGCCAAGAGCCCCTGACTATGGTAGCACGTCGCGCCATACGTATCACCTTGCATCAACTAACGGACCAACGGACCTCCGGCGTTATTGAGCATACCTGATACACGCTCGTCGAGGTAGTGTGCGAATGCATCGAGTTCGGCCGGCGTGAACCGCTCCTCCACGCTCTCACTACGGTAGACGGCCAGCGCCTGTTGTATCACCGGTTGGAAATCCCATGGCAGCGCGTGTTCCGCCCAGGCGCCGCCCTCCTCTTTGGAGCAGATGCTGCCGTCACGCAGGTAGCGATAGACGCGGCAGAGATTCAGAACGCCGTAGACCGGGCGCTGGACGATGGCGTCGCGCGCCGTCGCGTAGTCAGCCAAAATAGAGGCGAGGTAGTCTTCGCGCGGCACGGGCGGAAAGACCCGCGCGATGGGCGGACCGAAGAGGATAACGCCGCGCTGTCGCAGCATCATGATGTGTGCGGCGAGGTCGGGGTCCTCGCGCCCCTCTTCGTTCCAGCGCCGCCAGGCTCCGCTCGCTAGATCGCCCTCGAAGCGTGCGCGCCACGCCTCGCTATAGTGGAGATCGAACGGCGTCGGGTAGCGCCACGGCGCGAGGTCACGGCGGCGCAGGAAAGAGATTTCGATGGGATGCGGGGCTCCGGATCGGCGCAGCAGAATAGCGGCGACGGCGTGCTTTGTCTCTACCGTCATGCCCTTCCCCGTCACGGCGATCACGTCGAGGTCGCTGCGGGCGGGGTTGAAGCAGCCCATCGCCAGCGAGCCGTGCAGGTAGAAGCCCTGCAGGTTGGGACCAACCGCCTGCCGCACGTCCTGGAGCAATTCATTGATCTGGTCGCGCGTATCTAGCGGAGCGTCAGACCAGTTGTAAGAGGTCATGTCGTTGTCGTGACCGCTAACGCGTATCGTGGCGTCATAGGGGCCGCTTCGCGGGTGTTCCCGCCGCGCGCGGGAACTGAGGCGGTGTGGGGCGCGTCTTGTGCAGGGGGACCAGCAGGCGGTCGTCGCCGAGGTCGGCGAGCGGCGGCACGCGGATAGGCTCAACAATCTGGCTGCCGAGTTGTCCCGCCGCGCGGCGGCCCTCGACAAGTTCGCCCACGATGTCGCCCTTCTTCAGGGCGATCGTCAGGCCGCCGACACGGCAGAACGGCAGCGTGTACTCAGCCAGCACGCGCAGCGGGGCCAGCGCGCGGGCCAGAACGAGGTCGTAGCGTTCACGGTAGGCCGGACGGCGCGCCATATCCTCGGCCCGCCCCGTCAGCACGGTGGCCCCTTGTAGCCCCAGGACGTCGACGACGTGCGTCACGAAAGCCGTCTTCTTGCCCACCGAGTCGAGCTCAGTGACCTCCCAGTGCGGCAGCGCGATCTTGAGGGCCAGCCCCGGCAGACCCGCCCCCGCGCCCACGTCGAGGACGCGCGCCGGCCGCGCCCGCTCTTCGGGAGGGATCGCCAGCACGACCGTGAGCGCGTCCAGGAAGTGCCGCGTCAACACCTGCGCGGGATCGGTGATAGCCGTCAGGTTCATGCGCGTGTTCCAGTCGAGCAGTTCGTCGCGGTAGCGCGCGAAAAGCGCGAGTTGCGCGTTGTCCAAGGGCAGGCCGAGGGCGCGGGCGCCGTCCCGCAGGGGCGCCAGCGCGTCCGCATCGGGTAACGGTCCGGAGGTCAAATGCTAAATTTTCCTTGCAAGCCCAGGTTGACGATGTGTTCCTGCACCACATAGCGCGGCGCCGCCTTGATGAAGAAGTCAAGGATGTTGACGGTGACCAGGATATCCCCGGCCTGACCGATAACGGGTATCCACGCGGGGACATCCAGCGGCGAGAGCACGAATAAAATCGCGGCGATCGCCAGGACTTTCGGCAATAGCGGCACGCGCGCATCCAACATCAGCCGGTAGGAGAGGCGCAGGATGCTGGGTAGGCGCAGCACGAGTTGTACGCGATTGATCGGCGAGAGGTTGCCCAGGTTGAGGCGACGTCCGACAAGGTTTCCGACAAAGGACATATGTCATTTCTCCAATAGGTAGTAGGAACGGATCAGCCCCGTCCCCCTATATCCTATCCTCTAAAGGCGGTATCCTGCTGCTGATAGGGGTCCGCAGACCTGCCCTTAAAAGACCATGGCAGGAACCGGACCTTAAAAGGTCTATCCGGTCGTCATGCCGCCGCCGACCCTTCAGGGTCCGTGGTTTGCCATGCGACTTCAGTCGCAGGCCGACGGTCGTCATCAGCGCGGTTAATAATAGAAGGTGCTCTCATGACTAGGCTTTTAGGTGTCCTAATTCTCGCCGTCGCCGGTTGGGCGGTGTGGTCGTACGTGTTGCGCCCGGTGGTGCAGCCGCCGACGAACCCCTCGGCCGCCGTGGCCCCGCGCGCGACCGCGACGCCGCGTCCCACCGTCCTCGCCGGCGGCGACGGGCCGGCCGCCGCGGTCGCGCGGAACTATTTTTCGGCGTGGGCGGGCGGCCACTACGCTCAGATGTACGGCGATCTCTCGCCGCACGCGCAGCAGACGATCTCGCGTACCGCCTTTGTCAACCGCTACACGGACATCGCCAACGTGGCGACCATCACCGCCGTGCGCCCCGCCATCATGGATGTCGCCGCCCACGGCGCCAGCGCCACGGTCACGTACACTGTCGCCATGTCCACGACCGCCGTCGGCGCTATCTCCGACACCGGCCCCATGACACTTCACGTCGCGGGCGGCCGTTGGGGCATCGACTGGACGCCCGACCTGATCTTCCAGGGCCTGGGTCCCTCGAACCTGGTGCATTTGCTTACGGGGCAAAACGATGTCTCCGAGTCGGCGCAGCGCGGCTCAATCCTGGACCGCCGAGCGCAACCACTGGCCGTGCAAGGGTCGGTCAAGGAGGTCGACGTCGTGCCCGCTATCATCCACGATGAGAAGGGCTTGCTCGCGTTCATGAGCGGCTGGCTGCACATGCCGGCCGCCCAGATACAGGCGATATACCGCACCCCCTGGTACCAGGCTCATCCCACCGAGCGCGTACCCATCACGACCGTGACCTCGCTGCAATGGGCCAGTGTGCCGCCGGGCGTACAGGAGGCGCAGCAGAACAATGGCCTCGCCATCTACGATGGTGTGTCGCGCCGCTTCTACCCCCAGCAGACGCTGGCCGCCCCGCTCCTCGGCTACGTCACCTCGACCGACGGCCACGGCCAGGCCGGCATCGAGCACTGGGCTGACCGGAATCTCACAGGGCAGGACGGCGCCAAGCTGGTCATCGCCACCGCGCCGGACTACGCCTACACGGTGCGCGTCATCAAGGAGCGCCCCAAGCAAGACGGCGACACGGTGCATCTGACGCTCGACACCACGCTGCAGCGAGCCGCCGAGGGGGCGCTGGCGGGCAAGGTCGGCGCGGTGGTCGCGCTGCGGCCATCCGATGGCGCCGTGTTGGCGATGGCCAGCACGCCCGGCTATGACCCCGGCCTCTTCGCCAGTGGGATCAGCGCCGCGCAGTACAAGGCGCTCATCGACAACCCCAACGGTCCCTTGCTCAACCGCGCCGCCATTGGCGCCTACCCGCTCGGCTCGGTCTTCAAGATGGTGACCCTGGGCGCGGCGCTGGAGAAGCTACATGACACGATCGACACGCAAATCTCCGGCCCCGCCGTCTGGTATGGGCTGCCCGGCTATCCCAAGAACGACTGGAACCCACAGGGACATGGCGTCATCTCGCTGCACGAGGCGCTGGTGCAGTCGTGCGACACCTGTTTCTACCAGATCGGGCAGCAGCTCGACAACATCGACCACAACCTGTTGCCCGACTACGCCCGCGCCTGGGGCTTCGGCTCCCCCACGGGTATCGTCGGCGTGCGTGAGGCCGCTGGCCTGATCCCCGACCCGCACTACACGCTGACGCAACTCGGCAAGGCGTGGGTACCGGGCAACGCCGTTGACATGGCGATCGGGCAAGGCTACGTGCAGGTGACGCCGCTACAGGTGGCGCAAATGCTGGCGGCCCTCGCCAACAACGGCGTGATGTATCGGCCGCGCGTCGTGAGCAAGATCACGGCGCCGTCCGGCGCGGTGGTCCAGGATTATCCACCCACGGTCGCGCGCACGCTGCCCCTGAGCGCCGGGCGCCTGGCGCAGATCCTCGACGCGATGCACGGCGTCACGACCGAGCCGACCGGCACGGCCTCGAACATCTTCGCCGGTTTTCCATGGTCCGTGGACGGCAAGACCGGCACGGCGCAAACGGGCGACGGGCGTCAGGCTGACGCCTGGTTCGCGGCAATAGCGCCGTCCGACCATCCCAAGATCGCGCTCATCGTGATGGTCGAGCACGGCGGCGAGGGCTCAACGGTCGCGGCCCCGCTGGCGCGCCAAATCCTGCAAACCTTCTTCACCAAGGACCAGGACCTCGCCGGGACCGCGCCAGCGAAGGGGCCAGCCGCGCTGCCGGTACCATAGGGAAACAAGAGACATGGCGTACCAAGTGCGGCCACACAGGATGACGTCGCGGCCACGCCGGTTCCTTGTCATCGCGGCTAGATTCACCGCAGCGCTAATTGTGCTGGTGATAGCCGCCAGTTGGGAGGGCGCTGACCTGGCGCTTCACCCTCCCGCGATGAGCTCGGACGGCGAACTCGCGCATTTTCCCGCGCTTGCACGGATCACCCAGAACGTGTCCTTCCCAAGCCGCGCCGTTCGGGGCCATGCCACCGTTCGTTTGGGGGGACGCTTCTTCCCCGGTCATAGCCATGCCACGATCATTCTCACGCACGGGCTCGGTCCCGACCAAAATCAGATGCTGCCATGGGCCAACTTTCTGCATCAGGCGGGCTATTCCGTGCTGACCTACGATACGCGGGCGAGAGGGAAGAGCGGCGGTACGGCGGTGACGCTGGGTGCGCTCGAGCAGGATGATGCGCTCGGCGCCGTGGATTATACTGCTTCGCGCCACGACGTCGACCACACCCGCATCGGCGCGCTTGGCCTATCGCTTGGCGCGGCGGTTACGATTATGGCCGCCGCGCGGGATCAGCGGGTGCGCGCAGTGGTCGCTGACAGCGCCTTTAGTGATGCAAATGCCGCCATCAGTAGCGCCGTGATGTTCATCGCGCATGTACCCGCACGGCCGTTCGCCGCGCTGACGGTTGCGATTGCCGAGACTCGTGCGGGAGTCAACGTAGACACGATACGACCGATCGACAGTGTGGCGCGCATCAGTCCGCGCCCAATCATGCTCATTCACGGCTTGGCCGACACCTATATCTCGCCGGCCAATAGCGTGCGCCTCTACGCCGCGGCACGCCCGCCGAAGGAGCTCTGGCTGATACCGGGAGCGGCGCATACTGACGGCTACGGTGTGGCCCGGAGCGCTTACGTGCGGCGCGTCGTCTCCTTTTTTCGGCGCTCTCTTGGGTCGTAGGGTCCGCCTGTACTACCCCAGAATATCGAGTGGCAGCGACGCCGACACGACCCAGTTGGGCGCGTCCACGACTTCGCTGATGGACAGGTCGACCGCGACGCTGCACAGGATATAGGCGTCGGCCGCGCTCAAGCCGTGCTCCGCTTGTAGGTAAGCGATCATGGCGCGCACGGCGTCTTGCGACGCCGCCATCAGGTCGGGCGCGACACCTGTCGTGGCGTAGCGCGGACCCGGCGCGGGTTGGGCCGGTGTGCGGTATTCCGGTGCCGCCAGACGCCGGCCGCGCTGTACGCCGAAGCACAGCGTAACGTCGCCGCCGCACTCGATGCCCGTGCCACAGACCTCGCCGTCACCCTGTGCGGCGTGGACATCGCCGACCGAGAAAAGCGCGCCGTCGACCTCGACCGGCAGGTAGAGGGTACTGCCGGGGACGAGTCCGCGCACGTCGAGGTTGCCGCCCACGGCGCGCGGCGGTGTGGTGCTGTGCTCGCCCACCTCGGCCGGCGCCACGCCCATCACGCCGCAGAACGGCTGCATCGGCACGCGCACGGGCATGGATGGCCGCGCCTCGTCTGATGACCAGGGGACGGCGCGCCCATCGCCGCCGGCGTCGCGCAGGTCCCAGTAGGTGAAGCCGCGTTCGCCGACCTCTGCGCCGAGCAAGCCGCCGCCGGCGCGGAACGCCGTCCAGCCCCACTCGTACGGCGCGATGGCGAGAACCTCCACCATGAGTGTGTCGCCGGGGCACGCACCCCGTATCGCGATCGGGCCGCACATGGGATGCCCGCGTCCGCCGCCGGGGCGTTGCCGTCCGCGCGCGGCGCCGGCGGGACGCTGCTTTGCCCACGGCGGCGGGGCCGTCGCGCCATCGCTGGCGTCGACCGTCGCGAAGGTAACAGTGTCGCCGGGGGCAATCGTCAGAGCGGGCGCGAGGCTATTGTCCCAGGCGCGGTGCAAAGCGTCGTGGGGGCACTCGAACGTCGGCATATCTGTACAAAACCTTCCATCAAACAAAGAGGATCGCCAGACATCGAACGCTTGCCGCAGCGGGTTGTAGGGGCGTATCGCTATACGCCCGACGTTTGCCGTAGAGACGTCCACTGGACGGCGAACACTAGCGAACACCAGGCCACCCGACCGCGACCGCCGGGCGTATAGCGATACGCCCCTCCACCCCTACCCACGCGCCATATTGTAATCGGATAGGGCTGTATCGCCATACACCCCTACCCTAACACGATGGCGCCGCTAGCGGTGGAGGAGGCGCACTGAGATAATACTAGCCTCGTAGAGGATATACACCACGGCGGCAGTGATGAAGGGGGTGAAGGGATCAGCCCCAGGAGTGATAACCATAGCCGAGATCAGTCCGATCATGGCAGCATACTTGCGTTTGCTACGCAGCCAGCGTGAGGAGGTCACGCCAATCATAGCTAGGAACGTTAGCACGACAGGCAACTCGAAGACGACGCCAAATATAACGACGATCAGTGCAAATTGTGAAACGTAGGAATCTATTGGCAGGATGAATTGCGTTCCATGGAACTGGCCTCCGACCCCGACGAGAAAGCCGACGACGCGGGGGAAGATAAAGAAGCCAATCGTCCCACCGATAAGGAAAAGGGTGATACCTGTCACCACGAATGGTACAACGTACCGTCGCGCATGGATCGAAACGGCGGGCGCGACAAACATCCAAATCTGGTACAGCAGCACCGGCAGGCCCAACACGACGCCCTCGGCGACAGCGAGTTTGAGGTAGAGCGTGAACCCAGCCGTAAGCGATGGGAGGGTGATGATGACATGCCCTTGCCCCGGTCTATTTAGATATGGATTGAGGGGGACGACGAGAATGCTGAAGACGTGGATAACGAAGAACGCGCCCACAATCGAGCCAAGCGTGATGGTGAGGATGCAGATGATGAGGCGGTGGCGCAACTCGTCGAGGTGATCGACGACCGACATCTCTTTCGGGTCGGGGTCGCTGAGGGCCAGGAAATTGCGTGCTCTCGCCATCGTCTCCACTTACCTTTGTGTTGTGTGTTGCCCTGATACGTCGCGTTGTGCGACAGGGGTGCGCTATGTCGCGTCGCGTGAAAGGCGCCGCCTCGTGACGAGAAGACGCCTTTTACGTTGCTATGTGTTGTGAACGAATATATGAGAGGCCGCGCGGCAGCTAGACGCGGGGCGTCTCGTGCTCGTGGAGCGGCGCCTGGGCCGTCTGGGTCGTCGCCGTGTACTCGACGTTGGTGTGCTGCGGGGTTGTGTAGCTCTCGCGCGTGAACGTCTGCTGCTCGGGCGGCAGGTTAGCCGCCGTATCGACCTTGACGCTGTCCTGTAACTCGGTCGTGGCCTTACGAAACTCGCGGATACCCTTGCCGAGCGACGAGCCGAGCTCGGGCAGCCGCTTCGGCCCGAAAACGACGAGCGCGATAACTAACACGATGATCAATTCGGGGAAATGGTTGAAAAACACCTGACTGCCTCCTAATCTACCGGCGTCCCCGCCGTCTGTCCTAACCCCATCATACTCCGTGGGGCGTGACCTGTCTAATGTTTACGCGTACATAGAGTATACGCGCTATCGCTGCTCTTGGATCAAGTATACCGCAGGTCCATAGGTTATGGGATGGAAACTGCCACTCCCCTGTTCCAGACGGATGAGGCGTCCGGCTTCACAAAGCCGGACGCCTCATCCGTCTGGAACAGGGGAGTGGCAAAATACGCTTTTCAGGCGGCGATGACGGTGCGCAGGCGCTTGAGCGCCTGGGTGTGGATCTGGCACACACGCGACTCCGATACGTCCAGCACCCGGCTGATCTCGTGCAGCGTGCGCTCCTCGAAATAGTACAGGCGCAGGAGGCGCTGCTCACGCTCCGTGAGCGTCTGTAGTGCGGAGGAGACTGTGTCGCGTAGGTCGTGCGCCTCCAGCGACGCGTCGGGGCTTGGGATCGACTCATCGCGGACCAGGTGGAGTAGCGCGGCGGGGGTATCGTCCTCGTCGGGGCGCGTCAGAGCGTCGAGCGAGAGCGTGACGCGCGAGGCGTCGTGCAGGGCCTGCTCGTACTTGGCGCGGTCGAGCCCGGCGTGCTGGGCCACCTCGTCGGAGGTCGGGACGCGGCCCAACGCGCGCTCCGCCTCGTCACGGGCGCGCTCGACCTGCCGCATGCGCTGGCGCGCGCTGCGGGGCATCCAATCGAGCGCGCGAAGCTGGTCGATGATATAGCCGCGGATACGCGTGACCGCGTACGTTTCGAACTTGACTCCATGCGCCGTGTCGAAGCGGTCGATGGCGTTCAGTAGGCCCATCATGCCGTAACTGACGAGGTCCTCGCTGTCGAGCATCGGCGGCAGACTGAAAGAGAGGGTGCGCACGACGTAGTGCACCAATGGCATGTACGTGACGACGAGTTCGTCGCGTGTCCTGACCGGGGGGGATACTTTATCGTTGGCCTTGCGTTCTTTGTACTCGTGCAGATGGATCATGGCTGTGTTGTTGCTCCACTACTGGTATGCCGTTAAACCGTGTAGCTATCATAGAGCGACGACACCCAGGTGGGGTAGCCTCGAACGGGCCATTTGTGCGACTACTCCGTTGGAGTAGTCAGTAGTCAGTAATCAGTAGTCAGTAGCCAGAGTGCGGGCAGCTACGCTTTACACTGAGGGAGAGTTTCTGACTACTGATTACTGACTACTGACTACTCGTAGGAGGAGCCATGGCGTTCGACGAGCACCGCGCAGCATTGACGGCCGATCTCACGCGGCTGGAAGATTTGGTGCGGCAGGCCCGCGATGTGGCTAATAATCTAGCGAGGCTCTGCCTCAGACCGACGAGATGTACGGGGTGAGAGCGTACACGTCAGCGTCAAAGCCTCTAGTTGCAGGAACGAGAGGAGTCGGGTATACCGAACTCCATATAGGACCGTCAAG
>JAABUL010000957.1_pt1 | contig 58592 bp, 91 predicted proteins | sample 5559151 | NCBI WGS metagenome assembly JAABUL01 (sample SAMN10711876, study PRJNA513368) | rock metagenome | isolation source: Antarctica rocks | place: Antarctica: Victoria Land, Pudding Butte sud
ACCCGGACCCTTGGCCTTTGGGCTGGACAGCGCCGCAGCATTACCGTCATTTGCCGCCTTCCCTCGCTTTTTCAGCCTTGTAGCTACCCCTACTAGTGTTCATGTATCGATGAGCCTGGGATGTAATGTCGAGAAAAGAAGGAAGAGGCTTGACAGGCGGCGCCTAGCAGCGCGCGGCGGGTTCTTTCATATGCATATGGGAAGGGCCCTACAGCGGTGGCAGGAGTCCGCCGCTGAGGGGCCTTCGTCAGTTTTCAGCAGCCAGCTGCAGCAAGAGGCGGTCGTTCGATCGGCAGGCGGCGCCTGGCAGCTGGTGTGGGTTTTGGTTCTGTTTGCAGGTCGTGGTTTTGTTTTGTGGTGTAGTTCAGCTTCTCTTGGCATGGCCCTTCAGACTGATCACTTGTGCTTTTGTGGTGCGCGCTCCCGCGGGCCCGCGGGCTCCTGACATGCACCTGTGGGGTTCGCGAGGTTATAGGGGCCCCCCTACGTGTGTGGTCCTGGGGCAGGTCCACCCCACCCATTGTTTCAAGGGACCACACACCCTCGCCGCACAGGCGGGCTGCAGCCGAGTGCTGGCCTGGCCCGCCGCTTGCCTCGCGGCACCGGCGGCGCTCGCTGTCAGTGATGTCCTGCTGCCCCGCCGAGCACCGCTGCCCGTGACACCATTACTGGCCATTGCTCACGGTCAGTGTTCCCTTGCGCATACAGCGATTCAGCTTGGACCCGGACCCTTGGCCTGTATAGCGCCGCAGCATTACCGCCGTTATCCGCCTTCCCTCGCTTTTTCAGCCTTACAGCTACTCCTACTGGTGTTCATGTATCGATGAGCCTGGGATGTAATGTCGAGAAAAGGGCCCAGGACTGCCGCCTCCGCTTGCCGGCCCGAATGGGACGTGGCTTTGACTGGTGGACGGAGACTTGTGTGTGGTTGGTGCGGCAGTCGAAATTCACAATTGATCGAGTGATGGGTTGAAAGATGGTGGTGCAGACTGCTAATATTTGAACAAACACAGAGTGCACAGTTCAGCAGCAAGACAGTGCAATCCGCTGGCACTAGGTACTAGCAGGCGATCTTCACGAAAACATCTACGTCTGGTTGTGGCTTGGAAGACGCAGCACTGCCGGATGGCAACAATGTGTGGCAGTTGCCGGCAGCAGCGGTGGCATTGTCAGACAAATGCCAGCCGGCCCATGCTGCGCAGCCTAGCATGCCCATGAGGAAGCGAACAGCGGCGCCTGCTTCCACAAGCGCGCCGGCTGAACCCTGTTGCATGCTGGCTGATCCGCGCGCTGCGTTGAATGTATGAAGTAGACAGCCCTCATCCCAAAATCGTAAGCCCCCTGGCTTGGACAGGTTTGACAGCTCCAGCCACGGCGGCGCCTGGCCCAGTGGGCGGCAACTGCGTGAAGGCTGCTGTGAAGGCTGTCAAGAATAGCATTGCGTCACTCTCCCTCCTGAGCGGCACTCCCTCAGTCTTCGGCGGTCTTCTACACGCGTGTGTCTCCAGCCAGCTGCATGCAAGAGAAGGCAGACGCGTCAGAATGGAAGTTTGAAAGCACATTACAGACGAATTGTTGCTGAGCACAGGGGCAGCAATGCACACACCAGTACGAGGAATGCCCAGCACACCGCATGACGGTATGAAATGCTCAGCCAGGCCACATTGTGGCTATGCACACCTCGTGCTGGGTGCTGGGGAAGCCGCGCGCATCGGTGCGGTTGGCATCATATGGCACCTAAAGCAATCGCAAAATCCTCTGGTCAGAACCACGCGTGTGAGCCGTCATGCATGCGCCTTTGGGGACACGACAGTGGGCTCAGATCGTGGTTCTGACCAGAAGGTCTGCAGTCACTTCAGGTGCCACAAGACGACAACCGAGCCGAGGCACGCGGCTCCCCTGCCTCGCAGCAGCAGCATGAGTGCACTTCTACCCAAGCTGGGCAAGCTCGGCGCATGGAGAGCGACGCCACGGCTACAAGAGTTTTCTCAGGACCTCAAGTCAGGGTGTTAGGCTTCAGGGACGCACTGCAGGGTTTGCGCTGCCGGCGCCACTCATCGGGGTGTGGGCCCCCATGCCAGGGGTATCGTAATCGTACTGACAGCAGCAGAACAAAGTCGTCAGGCGCCGGCGATATCCCGTTGGTTCATACTACTTTAGTCATCCTGCAAACAGTCTGCCTGTATGCAGCTGTTCGCTTACACGTCCATGCACGGATGAGCGGGCGACTCGCGCAGGACGACCAACAAAAGTGCTGCCTTGAAACCCAGGTGTCTCCTAGCAGACGTCTGGCAACCATAAAGCAGGAGCCGTGGCAGTGCGGCTCACCTCGCGCTGGCTGGCGGGGTAGCCGCGCGCCTCGGTGCGGATGACGTCATATGGCAGCTGAAAAGAGATGGCAACGATCGTCAGGCAAGATTCAGGCCAGTAGTTTGATACGCATGTGACTATGGACTGTGGATGTGAGCACAGACAGGTGAAGGACCTTTGCACTGGCGGTTTTGCAAGCAGGCAGCAGAACAGGGCGACAGCAGTATGGTGGACGCACCGGCTTACGACGCGACGGCAGCAGCATGGCCAGCCAGTTGACCGGGAACAGCGGGAAGACGTTCTACGGCGCAGGAGAGTCGGCAACAATAAGCACCACATCGAGGAATTACGAGGCTTGAGGGTCTGCCCGCATGGCCAGGGAACAGCAGCGACCTCTTGACAGAAGGGGACAGCCACAGCTTGTCGACAGTAGCACAAAGAAGGGCCATAGCACTTCCCGGGACCTCTGGGCAATGGCGATTCCCCGATGTATGCCGCTGATTACTAGATAAATTCCGCCGCGCAAACAGCAGGAACTCTGTACACGGTCACCATTGATCCAGTTCTCATATACATATTTATAATTTCATTCGAGCAGCTATACATAGGTTTGTAATTACGGGAGGAGAATGGGACAGCTGTGTGTGCTCTCCGGCCGCCCCATTTGCAAGCGTTATGAGAAACTGGTCACAGTCACATAGACGTATATGAGAACTGGATCAATGGTCGACTGTACATGGTCAGCATTGATCCAGTATATACAGCTACTCGGATGAAAATATAATTATGTATATGAGAACTGGATCAGTGTTGACCATGTACAGGTGACCATTGATCCAGTTCTCATATACATAATTATATTTTCATATATACAGCTACTCGGATGAAATTTTAATTATGTACATGAGAACTGGATCAATGGTCGTCTGTACATGGTCAGCATTGATCCAGTCCACATCCATATATAGATAAATAAATATATATATGAGAACTGGATCAATGGTGACAGTGTACAGTTCTCGTATATATCTATGTGACTGTGACCAGTTAACGCTTGCAATTGGGGCGGCCGAAGAGCACGCACAGCTCAGCCATTCTCCTCCCGTAACTACAATCCTACGTATAGTTGCTCGAAAGAATAAATAAATATATATATATGAGAACTGGATCAATGGTGACAGAGTACAGAGTTCTCGTATATAACTATGTGACTGTGACCAGATCTGAGGTCCCGCTGCTCACCCGCTGGTGAGTCTCGTTGAACAGCTCGGCGAAGCCGGTGTAGAAGGCGACGGCGGCGGTGGCAACGCCGAACCAGCCGCCGACCTCGTTCACGCCCGGCGAGTGGGCGCCCTTGGAGAGGAGGAAGAAGGTGACGGTGAGGAGCAGCAGCAGCAGCTGCGGGGCCAAAACACAGAATGTGTCAGTCGCCTTCGTGAGGCTGCATCTCGCCCAGATTTGAGGTTATAACATGGCCCGGCTGTGCTCGGCTGGCGCACCACGCAAGATTGCTGCGCCAGCAGAACTCAACTGAGCAACACGAAGGGCTCGCACAAGGCTGCCTGCGACAGCCATCATGTTGCGAAACTACATTTCGCTTAGTGATGCAGCAACCCACTTGCGGCCGTTAAGGCGCACCTGGAGGCACAGGTTGAGCGCGAGGGCGCACAGTAGGAAGAGGAAGGTGAGGATGCCCCACAGGCACAGCATCTGCGAGCAGGAACAACCGGGCGGTCAAAAAGAACACGACAGTGCATCGACGCATGCAGTGCGTTGAAAGTGGATAGCCGTGTGCAAAATTAAATGTCCGTTTCACAGTCAGAAACACCTGTGGCAGAGACCCGGCAGGCTGCATGCAGGTCAGTGCAACATATGGAACTGCAGCACGTATGGCAGGCTCACCATCTGCTGGCCATCAGGGATGGGGCTTTCTGCGCCGCCCATGATGACGCCAGACTGCAGAAAGATCCGCACATGACCAAGGGGACAGAAACCACAGAAAATCTGGGATAGTTGTGAATTGACTTGACAGCACAGGCGCGTTTGTTTTCTGCGCCGCCCATGATGACGCCAGGCTGATCCAGGTTTTGCCAGTGCACGCACCGTGGCAAGGACGCCAAAGAGCCCGAAGCTGATCCAGAATGCGCCTGCAAATGCCGAACACAATGCTCATATGAGTGCTGCCCCTCACAACTGCAAACAAGATGTTGATGAATCACCGATTTCATGCGCCGCAGCCGTAGTCCTCAGGGCGATGCAAGTTCAAGAGGACAGGGCGCAGATGGTGTGGTACGCCAAAAGGCGGAAATCGCACCGTAGCTGGAGAACACGACGGCACCGAAGATCTTGCCACGGCGCGCCTCCAACAGGCCAGCCAGCAGCTGTGCAATGCCGCCGAAGCCGATCGCGAAGCAGTACGTCAGGCTTTCGGTGCCCGGCTCGGTGATGGTGGTGACCGCACCCTGCAGAGCAGCAGCGCCTTTTATTGGCATCGTCGTGAGATTCCTGCTGGCACAACCCATATATGCCGCATGGAAAAAAACCGCGTGCACATAGTATGCAATATGGATGAACGTAACACTGTAGTGCAATTCTACACGATTCTACACGCGAAGAAGCAAAGGGGTTACGATGCATGCAGGTTGGCATGGTGGTGTCGCAGCCAGGGCTGTGCGGGCTGCGCACCTGCAGCAGTGCGGTCGTGAGGCCGAAGCCGAACAGGCCCAGCGGCGACATGTTGCATGACTGGACCTGGGAGACGATGTAGAAGGGCGTCTGCGGCCTGCATGCATACATAATCTCGTGTTGAGTAGGGGGCTACAGGGATGGCGTCAAACGGTGAACGGGGTGCTGGCAGACAGGCACGCAGCCACTTCCCCAGTGCCTCGCTGCCATCAACCACTCCCATCTTCGCGATGAGTTCTGCTTCGGCGCGACATGTCTGCGGGTGAAACCTCTGATATGTACATGAGGAGCGCACGAGCACAGGGGCGTACCGGCCGCGGGCGTAGTAGTGCTGCTGCAGCATGTTGGCGCTCTGCGGATCACAGAGAACAGGTGATCAGACAAATGAATGGAAACACATGCGCACCGCAACGCTGGTGCTGAGCGCCCCTATCGAACATGTGGCGGTGCCTCGACACGAGGACGGCTTCCGGGCCCGCTGCGTCGGGGCCCTTCAAGCCGTCAGACTTGCAAAGAGGTTACTTGGTTTACAGACCCATGCTAACCAGGAAGCGCGCCCAGGTACTGCTGCAGGCGAAAGCCGCACTGCTGACGCAGCATGCCAATATGTGTCAAGATGACGCTGCGGAAGAGCGGCTACTTGCGGGACATATGAGACGATGCTGCAACCCCACTCTGACTGAACAGCTGACGCGAGTGGGCCGTCTGCAACACAGCGGACGCTGCGTAGGACGCTTCGCCCCCAAAAAGCACGGCAGGTGACGGGAAGCCATAGTCGGCAGACTGAAGGACGCCTCGAGGGCGCTCGGCAACCTGCGAGACAACGGACAAATAATTGAGAGCCAAAACTCGGCAGCGGCCGTGGAACTCACCGTGTTGGTGACCAGGCCGTGCGTGTCATCGCCGTGCAACTGCTCCTCCATTGGAATCGCCTGCTTCTCGATGGCAGGCGACTCAGCGTGTGTACTCCTGCCGCGACCCAGAAGCCCCATGATGTCGCGAGCCCGGACGAAACCAGGCAGGGAGTGACTGCACTAGTTGAACAGAGCCCGGCCGCCTGACCTGGCGCTGCCGACCGGCCCGCTGCTGGCAGGCGCGGAGATGCAAGAAAGGACCACGATTTAAGCAAAGCGGGACACGCAAAGTGAAGTTTGAGATAAGAGAGCACAGAGGCCTGACAGTGGATCTGGCTTAGTCAAAGCCGCGTACCGACGTCATCTTTCTAAACTTGATCACAGACTCCCGGCCTTTCTGGACCTTTCCGCTCCGTTTTCCTTTGACAAGTCCCATGGACACGAAAGGGACTGGATGGATCGCCTTTACAGTAATCACCACCTCAGCTCACAGCTGGAGCGGCTCAAAATCGGCGCCGCTATCAAATCGCAGCTTGCATTTTGAGAACAGCATCCGCATCGCGTGCAGCTCCCTGTGCCGCTTGCCATGCGCTTTGCGGCATGCCTTGGAGCAGTACGCTACTGTGCGGCAGTGCCGGCACCGCCGCAGCAGCTTTGCTCCCAGTGCGATGATGCCGCTCGATGTGGCCGCCGGCGACCTGCATCCGGCGCAGGACGCCAATGGCAGACTTCCGTGAGCCTCAGCTGCTGCCTCGCCTGGCTCGGCTCCGCTCTGCGCCCAATGCGCTGTGCCGTTCGCGTCCTTGGCGGCGGCGGATACGACGGCTTCTGCGGAGCCAGCGTAAGCAGCAGCCGGGCCTGCGGCGCCGGGCGCCGGCTGCCGTTCCCAGATGGTCAGCTCGTGCGCCGAGTCGCTCCAGTTGGGCAGCGGCACCCGCTGCGCCAGGCGGAAGCCCGCCAGGAGGGCGGCGGTGAAGCACGGCTCCGCCGTGTCGCCGTTCCACTCGCCAACCACGCACACGCAGCTGCCCCTGCGACAAAGCGCCAGCGCTCTCGTCAGCAACACACAGCATTGGTCCATTAGCCACATGGGTGCCATTGCTGATGATATTGCTTGCACATTCCGACTGGTCATCCATGATCGAAATCGACAGCTGTCAAACGTGCGCAGGGTAGCGGGCCTTCTGTTCACCTGTACTTCTTCAGGGCGTTTGCAGCCATGCTGTCGCCGGGCGGCGGGTAGCACAGCAACAGCGCACGCTTCGGCAGCCGCCCGGCTGCGGCGATGCCGCCGTGCTGAACCTGCAGGCAACAGAGACTCTCTACAAACGAGCCCAGCAGCAAGTCTCGAAAATCAGCACTGGCTCTCCTCCGCCTCCGCAGTCAAATGACATGACCAACCTCCCCCGCTTTCCCAGCTTCCTGCGGCGCCCAGCATCCCCGAAAAGCATCCTCCAGACCCAAAATCTCGCCTCGGACACGACGGGAACATGGCCGTGGTACGTGTTGGCGGTGCTCGACGCCGGCCCCGGCGGGCACACATCCAGCGCCAGAACGTCCGCGCCGGCGGCCCGCAGGCAGCGCGCCCAGTAGCCGGTGCCGGCGCCCACCTCCAGCAGCGGCGACCGCGCCGCCAGCGCCGCCACCGCGGCGGCGTTGGGCGCTGCGGGGCCGGGGCACAGACTGGCAGATTCAGTCATGTGTGTTAGACTGTTTGTGCCGGATGGTTCCAGCAGCTTGACACCTGAAGGCGCCAGCCGCTATGGCGGCAGACGGCTGCTCTGCGAGAGGGGAACAGAGGACCACAAGCACATTGTGCAGCTGCATGCCACTGCAATGGGTGCGGAATTCTCAGAGCTTCTCAGGCCGCACCTGCGTATGCGTAGACGTGCACCTCCCGTGTACCGCCCCGCCACGCCCGCAGCTCCTCCGAGGCCGGGCTGGCGCCCCACCGCCCGCCCGCCGGTGGCTGGCCGCCGCCGGAGGCCGCCTCCGCGTCAGACTCGCCGCCGTGCCCCAGCGTCTCCAGACCTGCAGCAAAAAATGTGAACCCTACACTGAAGAGTCGGCAGCCGTCTCTGTGTCCTGATCGCTGCCGTCTCCAGGGTCTCCAGGCCTACAGCGTCAGGCTGTCTTCGACTGGGCGGACGGATCGCTTTCCTGTCCTCAGTGTTCAGGAAACTGAGGCCGATGTCAGCATGCACCATCAGCCTCGTATTTCACAGCAGACATCCAGCACTCTGCCAGTCAGGGTCCTGCCTTACTCAGCGCTGACCGTGCCTTGCCTCAGTGCTATGTGTCACACACCTGATGCGGACAGCAGGCGGCAGCCCTCCTGAAAGCGCGCCCACATGACCGCCAGCAGCGGGTTGCGTTCCGCCACCTCTGCCGGCAGGCGCAGCGCGCCACCTGCCCCTGAATCTACCGACTCCTCCAGGTCCCAGGTCTCTAGCAGCTGGCGGCGCCCGATGTGCGGAGCACGCTCCTGCAGCAGCGCCTCGCACGCCGCGGCATTGCCTGCGGACGGGCAGGCAGCCGCTCAGGCAGTGCAGATCTTCAATTGTGGGTGCAGACGCATCCAGGCACACATACGAACGCCGTGGCTGTGGCCATTGGTGCACGCGGTGACGTTAGTGCCTGCTGAAAAGTGTATGTTGGGATGGGGTGCCAAGCCGCCCTCTAGCAGGTTAGAAGCTGGAGCAGCATAAGATCGGCGGATCGGCAAACATATGGGGCAGCCCAAAATCGGTGCTAGAAGTGAAGGTTTCAGAGGCGCTCACCCGGCTGGGGCGCCGCAATGGCCGAGAAGTATTGGTGCGGCGGCGCTGGCCACTCGCCAGCAGCGCCTCCGCTGCCCAATCACTTCACGTCAGAGGGGTTAGAACTGGCCAGCAGCAGACTGCGTCTGGGGCTCATATAGAAAATATCACACCTGTGTGGGACGCCGTGATGGCAGGAAAGTACTCGTGCGGCGGCGGCACCGCCGGCGCTGGCCACTCGCACGTTAAAAAGTGCTCCAGCAGCGCGTAGTAGCAGCCGTCGAGCGCCGCGGCAACGTGCACCACTGCTTCCGGCGGCGGCTTCCCGCTTCCAGCGGCTGCGGATCTGGGGCTTCTTGCGTGCGGCCGCAGCCACGACTCCGCGACGCCTGCGTGTCCCTTCAGCGTGGTCTGCACCGCTGTGGTCGCCCTGCGCAAAGATATAAAAGCTCTGTACCTCTAGGAATTCCATAATCAGGATTGCGTGTGCTCTTCTGTCCAGCGGTTTGTTTCTAAAGGATTGCATCACACGGAGAGATAGCATGCAGGCGAGCAGAGGCCAGTCGCTCTGCATGCGTTGCTGTGGGGCAGTGGCCTGGCTGACACAATACTTCAACCATGCCAGTGCCATATGCCTCAGCAGGGCTGAGAAATGGAGGAGGTCCGGCCTACCTGCGAGAGGCCTTGCCGAGGCCGCCGCGGCTGGCTGCCTCCATTTGCCTGACCGACTGCAGGCAAGCAGATCAGGAGTCGCATCAACGTCGCCGTTTCAGAAGCGGGCAGAAGTGGCGTGTAGGCATGCAATGTAAGCAACACGAGTGCCCAGCTGCTTATTGGTTTCAAGATCTTAATAACAAAACAAAGAAATAGTGCACCTGGTTCAGGGCCGTCAGTGCGGCCAGGCAGCAGCCGGCGTCGGCGGTGACCACAACCGCCAGCCGCGCAGCGCTTGTAGCGCCCATGGCATGCACCAGGGCCACCGCCAAAGCCCTGAGCGTCTTATCGACAGCGGACAGGGTCTCGCAGCCGCGGCGACCCCACAGCGCGCAGGCGTCCGGCGGCGTGCCTAGCCCGAGGGCCGCGCCGGCGCCGGCAGGCTTCATATTTGGGTTCTGCGGCGGCACGAGCGTGCGCTGCGGCTGGTCGCCTTTCCTCTTGCGTTTCCTGTGCGGCACGTCAAGACAACGTGAGTCGCTGCACGCATTTGAGCATCGAGCTGGATGCCGGATGGGTCATGTCGGCGCATGGCGGCGAGCAATCAGGCATACAAAGACACACGTTCAGCGAGACGAGGCGCAGCTCACCCGGCAGTGAGTCTCCATCCTGATGCATGGTGAGCGCGTAACGCCTGCGGTCGGGCAGCACGGCAGTCAGTGCTGCCTGTGTGATGCATGTGTGCCTTGCCGCACATATCTGCAGAAACCTGCAGGTGATCAGATACCTGGTCTAGTTCCGAGCAGCCTGTGTCCATCATAAAAGTAATGACAGGTGCTGAGCGACGCGTCGATAGCGTGCGCGTCAAAGGTGCCGGATCAGCTGCAGCAATCTCCAGCAGCCGATCCTTGTCCTGAGGAAAACAGGAAACAGGCCGCCTGCGAATTCGTTTGTTGTCCAGGTGTGCTTTTGCTTTTCAATGCACGATGTGTTTACGATGGTCCACTTGCAGGATGCGGGGCAGGCAAATGAATTGTGAGTGCAGGTGCGGCGGTGGCGGCGATTGCGCACGTCAATATTCCAGAAGCATCTTGACCAGCAGAGTCATTCGAACATACTTCAATCATGCGATCGCAACTCGCATCAACTTCGGGCCGTCAACTAAACGCTTAGAATGACACATCCCGTTTTGCGGCGCTGAGCTGCTTGCGGAAAGCTGGCCGCAAAAACACCGTTGACTCCTTGTGCGGCCAGGCGGTGTCCTCGTCATACCCCTGCGACGTGCAGTTTCGAGTTAACACAAGTCCGCAGAAATTTACATGTACAAGTGACATGGCAGATCGTCTGACATCTTGAAGCCATTTCTGCTGACTGCCGCTGGCGCCGTCAAATTTTTCACCTTGCTCTCCAGGAGCACAGCGATCTGATCTCGGTCGTACATCGAGTGGATGGCGAACTCGATGACGTCCACGCTGGTCTTGCTGTAGTCCAGGCTCTTGAGAATCTGCAGCACATGAGCGACATCGGCGCGCTGACAGTTCCATGCGCGGAATGAGCTTGACACGCAGACTTGGCGGCAAGGCCTCTTGACACTTCCCCGAAGGTGCGCCCTGTGCGAAAGAGGCAGCACGGCCACAGTGCAGAGGTTGCCGGGCGCGCACTGGAAGCTCGTGGCCCTCAGCGGAAATCGTCAGGTAGCTGATGTGCTGCCGCTCCTCCATGTCCAGCAGCGTTTGCAGCCTGCGCAAGTCAATCGATCTTCTAGCTGCGCAAGTCAGTCACATGGGTACGGGTCGTCATGGTCCTGCGGTGGAGCACTGCACAGTCTGCAGCGCTTAGATCACCGAACCGCATGGTGCTGTCGCACCTGAAACAGTGGACCTCGTACTCTTTGGCCTCCCAGCCCTTGTTCACCCGCACATTCGCCGCGACCTGCAGGGGGTCCAAAGGGCCTCGCAAGGCGCAACACGAAGAAGAAGAAGGCACACGCTCAGCGGAACATCACGAAAAAGGATCAGATGGGCATCAGGAAAGTGCATCGAGAAACCCTGCACCGGTTGCACATGGCGCTCTTCCAAAGGCTTCCGTCCGCACAGGGTGACACTACAAAAGTGTGTGTCCACGTCCAATACAACACGGCAGCGAAGAGAGATATGCAGAAAGTCAGGACTGCTGGGCCGCGCCTGGTGCGCGTGGTGCTCGTCAAAGGTGTCCTTGAAGCCGCTCCAGCCCGTCCACAGGCCGTTCACGGTGACGTCCAGGAACCGCTTCCAGCCGTCCTTCTCGCACACCGCGCCGTGCACCTGCGCGACACAGTGGCGGCGGCGGATGAGCACCGCAAGCGTGCTGGGTGCCTGGGTTCAAGACAGACAAGCTCGCACTCGGCCTTGGAAGGTACTTCCGCATGACATCGCAGCCGTGCCGCAGCGATGCCCTGCGAAACAGTACCTGACCTGGGCTGGGGATCAGGGTGCTTCACATTGGAACAATGCAGTTGGAATGGTTTTGGAATGCCGATGTCACTTGGCCTGCAGTGCGCGTTCCCCAGGAAACGCACCGTAGTGCTCCCGGTGCGCTGCCGCTCGAGCTTGGGGTACTCGTTGTTGGTGGGCTCCACGGCGAGGCCCCGCCAGCAGCGCTGCCTTTCCAGGAAGAATGTGTTGGAGGTGAAGACGCCGTCGCCCGCGCCCACATCCACAAAGTAGCCCGGCGCGGCATCCGGCGGCAGGTGGCGGAAGTAGGCGTGCCAGGCGGCCGGCGTGTCGCCCTCCCATTGCCCGCGGCCCTGTACAGGGATACAGGACAATTTGAGACTTCAGCGAGACAAGTTTTCTCGCGGATGGTCACCCCTGCGCTTTTGTTCCCCGAGCTGGTAACAGCAGCAGTAACGCACCGCGGGAGCACCAGGAGCAGAGTATGTCAGCAGGGACCCTCACCGGAATACACTTGCCAGGCTTCTGTTGCAGCAGGCTGCCTGTCCCACCGCCCCGCAGGGCGCTTCCACCGCCGCCGCCGATGCTGCCGCCGCTGCCGCCAGGATGCTTGCTGCCGCCGCCGCTGCCACTGCCGCTGCCACCGCCAAGACCGCTGTCATGACCGACATCAGAAGAGTCGCTGTGCGCCCAGGAGAGCGGCAGCGCCAGTTTCTTGGCGGCCCAGTCTTCTGCCGCCCAGATGCTGCTCGCCACGGCGCCCGCTGCCGCGCTGATCTCGCCCAGTGTTCCGCCCCCTGCACACAGATCCAAGTTCGTGAGAATTCGGATCCAGGCAAGTGCTGGACACATCTGGGCACTGGTGCCGAGCTTCTCAGCCTGACACTCTGATATGGAGAGCACGCTCCACGGCTGCATACTGTGGTCCCCCTAGGCTCACCGTCCGCCGCGCTGGTGGGTTCTCATAGAGTTTTTGAAAGCCCAGGAGCTCACCGTCCGCGGCGCCGGACGCAGCGCGGCCATGCTTCTGGTACTCCCTGCCGCCGGGGCCGCTGCCGGGGTGCTCCGCGACGTATTCGCTGTAGATGTGCTGCGCGGTCACGTCCCGCAGCAGGTCCGCGCTGAAGCTGAGCGTGTCGCGGATGGTGGCGAACTGAGCGACCTCCCCCCGCAGCTTGGACAGCTGCACAGAGAGGCAGCGCGTGAGGCGCGAATGTGGGGATGACATCCTCTGAGCGACCTTTGGTCGCCGCTTGGACAGCTGCACGGCGGCGTGAACCGAGTGTAGTCGTGGTGATGCCATCATGTGTCACATGCTGACGCATGCACATCTGCACACAGGCGGCACGCGGATGCAAGACGAGCGACCCCAGCGTTTGGTGCATCAGCTGCACATGCGCAGCCTTAGAAATTGACACGGGACATTTGGCGTTGGCATGTAGCTGACGGTGTCGGCGCGACGGGAGCGTCCCGCTGGAGTCAGCACACCCACCTCGAGCGCCTGCTGCTGCAGCGAGTCGGTCAGCGCATCGTAGCGCGCTACCAGGCTGCGGTGCAGGTAGAAGTAGGAGCCTGCCGGCAGCGCCACCACGAGCAGGAAGAACAGCACCACCGCGGCGCAGTCCACCAGCTCCTCCCGCACCTGCACCTGCGCCGCGATTTGCCACATGTCTGCCAGGTACAGACATCTCATGCTCTGTGCTGCAGGTCCGCCTTGCTCCGGTGGCTTCGAGCACGGCTTGCTCGTGCACCGTCGGGGGCTCAGGGCTCGCACACATGCGTTGAATTGTTTATAACGGGGTGGTTTCGACGCAGGACGCCGTCACAATCATTCACAGACGCATGCGTCACGGCCGGCACCTGGCGGCGGTGCGGCGCGCGGCCGTTCATGGGGTGTTCACTGGGTTCGAGAAGTGTCAGCCAGATCCAACGCTGTATTTATAGGTGACTGGACGTGGTCTGCGCCGAGCCTCTCGTCATTGCTGCTACTTTGGGCTGTTGCCGCGCCGGTCCTCAGCCATGAAGTGGTGGCATGGCCCGTACAAACTTCACGCACTGTGACACACTCACGATGAATCCAGATGCTTCCAGCAGCTCCTGTCGCAAGCCTGCCAGTGTGCAGTGATGAGTTCAAAGGCTGAGCAGGTGACTCATTAATTGGATGGGCAAATTGTTTCGTTGGTGCACGAATTCCGACAGCGATCTAGATGATCCACTGACACTGAGAATGCTCCAGCATGCACAAAATGGCAGCTCAACTAAGCTGCAGCGCAAGCCACGCGCCAGGCTGGAGTGCCAGTACTTTGTTAGGCGGAGGTTTGTCAACACATTTTGAAGATAAGCGACAGGGGTCGCGCCGAAAACGCAACCGTCAATGCATTTCTGCGTTTGCCCTCCGCAGTGACCCCCTGCTTCTTCTTCTACCCTTCCGCAAGTTGAAGTCGCAGCTGGCTGGCAATCGCATCGACTCATCCACAGCCGCGCCGCTGGGTCGCCGCGTTGTGAAGCTGTGAGCCTTTCGGACCGGCGCAAGGTGTTCTTCTTTGTGAGACCCAACACCCCTCCGAGCCGGTGTCGGAGCTGAGGCGAGCTCGCAGCCTGAGTAGCGTCGCAGAAGTAGCTAGCGAGCCGAGCCATGGACACGGACACGCACACGCTGCAGAAGATTCGATACCTGGACGAGCAGCTGTCCGCAACAGAGCTCTCTGAGGCGGAACAGGAGCTCACCTCGAGGCACCGCCTCGGCATGCTGCAGCAGCGCTCGGTGCGCTCGCGCTGGCAGCATCCAGTTCAGTTTTGGCGCGGCTGCCTGTGATGGCGCAGAGGGGGCAGTCTCTGTACCAGGGCGACTTTCGAAGGCCGGCCATCCCTGAAGAGGGTGGCTTGCTGTGCTGTGACACTTGCCAGCTGCTCGGCCGTGCTGCTGTTCCTCGATCACATGCAAATCTGGAATCACTCCGCATCTCGCTTTTGGACCACGTCCAAGCTTGTCAACATTTGAGGGTGACGGGCTGCGTGCGGGGCAATCGTTTTGAGACAATTCAGGATCAGTGCGTCTGAACAGCCGCACAGGCACGGCACATGATCGATCCCCGTCGCTTTCTTCATTCACGCAGGAGGCGATGAAGGAGCTGGGCCCGAGGCCAATCGACGGCGACGCCTCCGGCTGGGAGCGTCAGAGGGACGAGATCGAGCAGTCGCTGGCGCTGCAGGCGCAGACGGAGCGCTTGCAGACCGAGGGCCTGGAGGCCGCCTGGTGAGTGAAAAACTGAATGGCTTCTCTCGGTCTGTCATGGAGGTGTGATCATGGCAGACACTGTGACGACAGCCGGTATCAGACTTGCAGCACAGAGCATGAAGTTTGCGGCTAGTACGGAGTACATGGGCAAGTAGCTCCACGCGCGCTCACCTGTAGCCTTGTGTGATCGCAGGAAGGCGTTTGAGCACCGGGATCGCCTCGAGAAGACTCGGGGGGAGCTGGTGGTCCTGCTGTCGGACCACAACGCCTCCCCGGCCGGCGCCATCCAGCCGGCGCTGAGTGAGGCAATGGCCCAGCAGCAGCCGCACCACCAGCAGCAGCAGGCGCTGGACGAGCCGGAACTGCCCCAGGCGGAGCTGCAGCAGCAGCAGCAGCAGCATGTGCAACAGCAGCAGCACCAGCAACAGCAGCAAGGTGATCAATCGCTCTCACTAAGCAAGCTTTGCTCAACTTGCCGTAATCCCCTTGGTGCGGCAGACTTTATCCTCGTATCCAGGACGCAAGCAATATGGCACATGTTGCAAACCTGCAGCCGCGGCCGCGTCGGTGCCGCAGCAATGGCCGGTGGGCGCCTGGGACGCGGGCGCCGCCGACGGGGACCAGGAGCATGTGGAGGTCCGCTTCGATTGCTTGGAGATTTCCCACTGCGCGACGCTGCCGGGCCCATGCTGTCAGCGCTCTGCCTCTGTGGCTTTGCCTGTACCTTCTCAGTGCATGTGCGGGTCATGGCGTGCCAGTGTTTGGGTGGGTGACACTCCTTTACCTTGCGCCTTACTGGTGACCCAATCAACTCTTTGCCAGTCATGTGTGCTGCCGAACGTAAAATAATATAAACCGTATCATCGTTCATCAGGTCATGGCGCTGGACCTGAACACCAACCCTGGCTACGACGCCAATGCCTCAGCCTACGCGCCGGCGGCCGCCGCCGCGACGCCACCGCAGCCGCTGGCGCAGGCACCAGCCGCCACGCAGCAGCCCGTGCCCGAGGGCAGCAAGCTGTGCCGCCGCTGCCACGTGCGCGCCTCGGAAAATGCCCCTTCAGACCTGCACGCCTGAGGCTCTCACTGTGCCCCCTCACCAATATGTAGCCCCCAGTTGCGCCGGCAACCTGCACATTGTACAGAAGCACAAGGCTCGTCGCATAGTCTGGAAACCTACCAAACACAAGCCACCTCGAGCCGTACATGTTACTGATGTTTATGTCGGCGTCCCTGGCTGCAGACGGTCAAGCCATGCACCGACTTTTACAAGAGCAAGGCGAACTCGGACGGCTATGACGGGCGCTGCAAGGTGGAGCATGCTTTGCATCGAAATCGCTGCCTGCAGCTCCCAGTTTCTAGGTACCCCCGTTCCAGGCGCTTCTCAGCAAACGATGACCCTCCTGGTGCGTCTGCCGTATCCTGTCAGCAATGTCCCATTGCGCAGGTGTGCGACGCTCAGCAGTGCATCGACCGCCGCAGAAAGAAGCAGCGCATCGACGTGCCCACTGTCTCGCAGAAGGTATGTCGGAGGCTCGACAAACCGTATGTCCAGAGCTGTAGAGGGTGCCGTCTGCAGCAGTTGCCTACAGGAATTGTATGGAGTTGTATGTGCGGTGCCCGCGCTGGGCTTCAGGCAGCCGAATTCTGGTACTGGAGTGCCAACATGCGCAGCGTCGGCTTGTTACCCCACAGCCTCAAATGCGCAGGCATGCCACAAGTGCGTCATCATCAAGCCGGCGGGCGACTTCTACCGAAACCGCACCAACCGCGACGGGCTGTATAACAACTGCAAGAAGTGTTTCGCGGACAACAGCGCGCGCCGGCAGCAGCACCTGCCGCCCATGGAGCAGCGCATGGCCGAGCAGAAGGTGTGCTTGACTGACTCTTCAGTGCATCAACATGATTGGCGTGTCGCAGCCTCTGGTTTCATTACTGCCCCTCCGGCTCGCACAGTGAAACCGATGATCATCACAGGCTGCATCGGGCTGACAGGTCTGCATGCCATGGGTGTGTTCACGCCCTTCCTAGCACAATAGCTTGCTCCTCATCAGCGATCCCAGTCCAGCGTCCTTCTTTCTGCCCCCCGCAGAAGTGCCGACGGTGCAAGCAGGTCAAGCCACATTTCGTCAACGATTCTCACCAGCAGTTTTGCTTTCTGCTGTCGCAGAAGTGCCGGCGGTGCGAGCAGGTCAAGCCGGCGACGGAGTTCTACAAGAACCGGCTGATGCTGGACGGGCTGTACAGCCACTGCAAGACGTGCTACCAGCAGTCTGCCGCCAACCGCGCCGCCGCCCGCCACCCCGTCGACATCAAGGCCTGCCGCCGGTGCGCAGCCTGTTCTGTCTTGCCTCTGGCTGTTTCTGGCCCATTTCCTTCCTCGGTCTGGGTGTCATTGAGTACTGTGCGCATGCATGTATGTGGGTGGGCTTCTCTCACCTTGTGCAGGACCACCTGCAGTGTGACGGTCTCCGTTGGCTCCCTGGCCGAGGCTACGCTGCCCCGTCCGGCGCAGGTGCAACATCACCAAGGCCAGCAGCGAGTTCTACAAGAGCAAGATGACGAGCGACGGGCTGCAGTCCTACTGCAAGCACTGCTACAAGATCACGGCGGCGCAGACGCGCGTCAAGAAGCTGGAGGAGGAGCAGGCCAACGCCGAGGCCGGCCGGTAAGCGACTTCCCACATCTCACCTGCTGAATCGGAGTCAGCTGCATCGCCGCGAGTCCAGAAGCTGGAGGCGGAATGGTTCAGTCCCTTGATGGGCTGTTTTTGTTGGTGATTGGGCCCCGTGTCAATCTGACATGCCCAGCTTGCAGCAGACGCCCTATTTGCACTGCTGTTGGACTTATTCCCCGTCCTGTTACCAGTGTCAGGCAGAACGCGGCGCTGTTTCAGGCGCCGCACGAGGTGTTGGTGCCGCCGCCGGAGGCGCAGCAGCCGCCGCCGCAGCAGGGCCTGGCGCAGGAGCAGCTGCAGCTGCACCAACAGCAGCACGAGGCGGCGCAGCAGCAGCAGCAGCAGCAGCAGGGGCAGCAGGGGCACCCGCAGCAGGCGATGTCGCAGCACCAGCAGGCGCTGCCGCAGCAGGTGCTGCCGCAGGAACAGCACCAGCACCAGCAGGGCGTGCACGTGTCAGAAACAGGCGCGGCGGCGGCCGCCGCATCAGCGATGGGTCTGCCACAGCAGGGCGCCGTGCCTGGTGAGGCCGCAGATGCATAATTACGTATTGAAGTGACTCCCAAAGGGCTGCCACAGCAAGAGCTTTGTTCCTCTCTTTGCAAGTGTCCTCTGCAGCGGAGATGCACACGAATGAATTTTGTCACATGGGCTGTCCGGCATTGCGTGGTGGCTTTGCCGACAGTGACCCTGTGCATCTGCAGGCGGCGAGGTGGCGCCGAGCGGGGACCTGGTGGACTCGCAGGCTCGGCTGCACAGCCTGCTGGAGGCGTCCGATGGGCAGCCGCCGCCGCACGCCCTGGTGCAGCCGCCGGCCATGGTCTGATCATGCTGGCGTGACGGCGGCCGCTCTCACGCCGACGGGCACATTTTAAACAGCAATGCACTTTGCAACGGCTGCGTGCTTGTGCAGCCCCAGTGCCGATACGTGGGAAGAAGCATTCTAGTGTTTTGGAGGCCAATTATGCTGTCAGGTGAATGCCTTCGGAGAGTCCATGCAACAGGAGAGTTCATGCACCATGGCGCTTCCATTATGTGGGTGCATTGGCTTGACGCACACAGGTGCTCTTTCTAATCAACAGACAAACCCAAATTCAAACGTCACGTCAGTGCTGCCAATTAGGAGTGTGAGTGCTACAGTCTGTAAAATTCAGTCTAGCTTATACAGTCAGACTACCAAAAGCAACCGTCGAACATCAGCCCACTTCTCATGCCCCAGTATCACTCCACAGACAGCGTTCGCCGCCGCTGCTGCCAGCAGCGCTCCTGCTCCGCCTGCAGCATCGATTGAAACACGAATTCGACAGTTGCCAGAACCCCCTTTCGTCCTGTCACAGCAGTCCTTTTGATGACGTGCCCAGTGCCCAGTGAGGAGGCAAATGCAGGAGAACAAGGGGGAGCAGCATGCAAAGGTGAGTCCGACGCGCCTTCAGCACGGACAGGATGTCCTTGAAGGCCGGCCTCGCCGCAGGATCCTCCTGCCAGCACGCGCGCAGCAGCCGCGCCAGCGGTGGCGGCGCGTTCAGCGGCACCGGCAGCCTGCGGTGCCAATCGCGCAGCAGAGATTTTGACCGTTGAGTCAGCAAGAACCACAGCAGCATCGTCGGTACATGTGCACTGCTGTTCAATTTTCACGCAGTACTATCACCTGCATACTGCACTGATGCTGTTGGGAGGCATTGCTAGAAATGGGCACCAGCAGTAACGCATGATCAGCGGTCAGAGCTCAAGAAATGCGCGAGTAATGTGCTGCAAAGGATGCGTTTCTGACCTGTCTCCCAGGACGCCCACGACGTAGATGACCTGCATGGGGCTGACCAGCTGGCCCCACGGCACCTCACCTGTGGTCCGTGATCCAAGATCATCTAGTACGAGCGTTCTTCATTTTGATGAGCAAAAGCAACGGAGCGGACCAAGGAGTGAACGAGCGCTGCGGCAAAAGAGCTCAAACCTGCAGCATACCGCATCAGCATCAGAAAGTCACACAGCAGTACCTGTCAGGCACTCCCACATCAGGACGCCAAAGGAGAACACCTGGCGGCAGCAGTCCAAGGTCACATATCTTGCTGCACATGCCATACCGCTGTGCATCAGAGACTGCGACATCACAGATGCACATGCGCATTGACTTGCAGCAAGGCAGCCGGCGTCTGCCCTGATGACTCGTGTGCAGAGACTTGAGGTGCAGGAGCGGCGCTTGCACATGTTATGCACTATGAATCTCTCCGTGCGCACATCGATGGACTCGGTGACGGGGCCGCCCTCAAACATCTCCGGCGCCATGTACTGCGGCGTCCCCGCCGTCGCGTTCTTGGTGCTGATGAAGGTCCTGTGGGCATGTTGGAACAGGACGAGGCTCGATCATACTGGCACCAGAGTCGTGACACCGACACCGTCCGGCTTTGCATTCCTCCTGCAGTCGTTGCGCCGACACGTTCGGAAACAGCAGCGACGACAGCAGCGACCGTTGCATTGTGCCTGGCGGTGCCTGATGCGCCGCCGCGTTCACCTGTCCTTGAAGCGGGCGATGCCGAAGTCGCACACCTTTGCGCGCCCCTCAGTGTCCAGCAGCACTGCGCCGGCGGCAGAAAGCTGCCTTAAGCTCCAAGCCCACATTTACGCTCATGGCAACAGCGACAACTGGTAACATAGACAGGCCAGCAGCGAAGCGCGCCATCTGGTGGTAGACGGCTAGCTGGTTCAGGGTCTGGACTAGATGATCTGACCGTTCTGGCTCTTGAGGTCGCGGTGCACGATGTCGGGGTGCAGGTACGCCATCGCATCCGCCACGTCCACCAGGATTTGCAGCAGCTGCGGCACAAATGGAGTAAAAATCCTGTCACGCCGGTGACGCCCGCAAGCTGTAGAGCAGGGTGGAAGTGAGCTACCGCTGGCGCAGCAGGCGGGAGAGGAGAGCGCGCAGCTGCTCAGAAAGGCACAATCATTCTTGCATTGCAGCATGAAATTGGCACACCGGTTTGATGCCAACAGCACGTCAGGAGGTAGGGTTTACCGCGGGGTAGGGCAGCGGCGAGTTGTAGCTGGCGGAGTGCGCAAACGAGGCGTTGCTGCCGCCGCCGCCGCCGCCGCCGCCGCCGGCCGCCGAATACACTGAAGAATCGTCGTCCGACCGCGGCGGTAGGCTCCCCCGGCCGCCTGCATCATGTCAGCAGTAATCTCGTGGGTTTTGGCATGAGCCATGTTTGTGTCTTAGCACACGCCAATGCAACATGGGAGCGTCGTTCGCTGGGGGTGCAATGCCAAGTGCACAGTCAAACAGCAGTCCAGGCTGCAGCCCAGCACACGACAAACGTCCAGCATGCAGAGACATGGAAAGGGCATGCCTGAGGGGTGCAGGCGCGTGCACAGGCAGCCGGCCACCACGCACATGCGCAGCAGCTTGGACGGCGTGTTCACGGACAGCTGTCCAACATGCACAATTACCCCTCACAATGTAGGAACACCTGCAGGGTGGAGGCGCGCGTACAGGGAGCCGGCCACAAGCTCCTCCACCAGGCACACATGCGGCGGCACCAGGCACGCGCCCAGCAGGCACACGATACGGTCGTGCTGCAGCCCGCTCAGCACCTGCGTGGCAGTAGTGCGTGAAAAAATCACTGGCGGTCATTCCAGAATCACAGGCCCGCAGCTGGAGTGCTGGAGTTCAAAAAAGCACTTGAAGTGTGCAGAACTGAGTCCCGTCGAGTCAAGATGAGCACTGCCGCATGTCACAACACTACATGTAAAACACGCTGCTCAGAAGCTTCTGCGCAGGGGCGTAAAGGCTCAGCGTGAGAACTTTCAAAAGCCGCAAGGCGCACCTTGACCTCCTGCTGGAAGCTGTTGTAGGAGCCGTCATCGTCGGCAAACGCCTGGCTCTGCATCACCTTCACGGCCACCGGGGCGCCCTGCCACTTGCCTGCGCATGCGCCGCCGGACCATCAACGATGAGTGAGATAAGAGTGAGGACGCTCGGTGCACAAGCCAATCATGCAGCCCGCTACAGTCTGGCGCAGATCTGACACGTGATCCGGATGCCACATGGCAAAGAAAACAGTGAAGACTGAAACAAACTGTGAAGACAGCGAAGACTGAAACAGACAGTTGAGACTGAAACGGAAAGCGTTTCCGAGATTACCACACCGCGGTAGACGCTGCCGAAGGCGCCGGAGCCGATGCGCTCGTCCAGGATGATCTGATTGGCGAAGTCGATCTCGTGGCACGCCTGTTTCAAATGAAGCACAATGCGGTCGCTGTTCACAGCTGCATCTGCTACTAGAAAACAGGGAAAAAGCCTGTCGAAGCGCTGCGGCGCATGCACATGCAGCTGCAGCGTGGCACGGCTCATGTCTCTTGATGTGTACTCGGACAAACAGCAGCATCGGGCAGGCATGCACATTGCCAGTGGACGGCGAGTCCGGGAAGCCGCCGGAGCCGGCTCGCCCAAGGTTGTCGGGCATGCTACGCGAGAGGACGCGGCCCAGGTTGACAGCCTGCACTCAGGAGAGAGAGCCTTGTTTCAATATTTCGCTACCATCATCCAGAATCTGTGAGATAACATCTATCAAGGGGCACGCGCAATCACATGCTGACAGTCCTTATAGCAGACAGCGAATAAGAGCGTTTGTTTCGATACTCAGGTCAAACTCCCACCTCCATGCCGCGCGGGGAGCCGCGGCGGCGGCTCATGGGGCGGAACACGCCGACGGCGGGGGCGGCGCCAGAACACAGGATATGTCTGCTTCGCATGTTTGTTTGCAAATCACGCTCACCTCCATGCCGCGCGGGGAGCCGCGGCGGCTCATGGGGCGGAACACGCCGACGGCGGGGGCGGCGCGGCGCTCCCGCGGCGGCGAGTCACCGGCGGCCGCCGCCCGCGACAGCCGCTCCAGCGTCTTGGGGCTGTCTGCGCGCAACACATCAGTACCGTCAACTTGAATGTTGGTCACTGCTCTGCATCAAATGTGAGGCCCTCCGCATGTCTTGGATGTCTGGTAGTGAATGCATGTGGAGGGGTGGGGTGTTTGGGGGTGGGTGGAGTGGGGGGTGCCGAGGAAGCGCAGGCGCTAGTCTCAGCCTACCATAAATTATTCCGTCGCAGTACGGACTTGCCGCAAGCATAGAACGACCGCAAGCATAGTGCAAGGCGAGCAGTCAATTCCACCGCCGATCCCATCTTGACCGGGTCGAACGGACAGGTAAGTATGCTCAATCGGTTGATTGAGATCGGGCAGTGTCCATCGTAGTGTGGCTTCTGAATAAGGTCCAATTATGGGTCAATTTGAACCTCGGCCTACAGCACCGAACCCTAGACTGTGCGCTGGTTGTGCAGGTTAACATGGCATGGCAGTCAAGATATTGCACATCTGCGACCTTGCAGGGTAAGCCGACCATGCATGCAGGTGCATGGTCGCGCGCGTCAGGCTAGGTGGCCTCAAACTAGGGAAGATCAAGCATTGGAGAAACAGCGAAAGCTTACCTGTGACCTTGCGGGCGAGCCAGTCGTGGAGGCGGCCGCCGCGCGCGTCCAGCTGCACCGCAATGCAGGTGCCCGGCGGCAGCGCCGCGCTATCGGCGTCGGCGCCCGATGAGCCTCCGCCGGCGTCGGATAGCGGGCCGACGCCGCCACCGCTAAACCCTGCCGCGGCGTACTCGTCCGCCTCGTCCAGGCTGCCGCCGCCGCCGGCGCCCGGCTGCCACAGCCGCAGCGGGTCCAGCCTGCGGGAAGGAGGCATCGGATTGGCACACTGTTCTGTGTTGCCGTTTGACATTGGGATGCTCCTGCTTTGTTGTCTGTGTTGTGCAGACACCAGGAAGAACAGCAGCACGCCATCCTGTAAGACGATATATGAGCACAGGGGAGCTCAATAAGCCTCGAATGGCTGTTTCTCTGCCTGCACCAGGTCCTTTTACTTGTTTCTAGTTAAACAACCCTAATACGATTGGGCTTGACAGCAGTGTGCTGCTGCTTGGCTGCGAACGAAAAAGAATTTGCAAAAATGGACTTGTCCTAAAGTTTCAGGGTACTTTTGTAACCTTCCTTTTAATTTTTTCATAATGACCGATGTATGCAGGGCAGATGTACGCAGGTGTTCGCTGCATCATTGTGGGGTGATGGCGACTGTGTGCGCACCCTTGACAATTGTGCGCGCACCCTGACAGGCTGGCGAGGTTGATGGGCGCCCGCAGTCAGGGCAGGTTCAGTTATCTGATTGGTCATTCGTGCACAGTTTAGTAAAAGGTTGTCATTCGGGACCTGGCATGTGCGCGCACCCTGATAGGCTGGCGAGGTTGATGGGCGCCCGCAGCTGCTCCCGCACCGGCAGCCGGCGATCAACGCCAGTCATGTTGGTCATGCCGCTCATGACCGAAGTCGCGTCGCTGCCCTGCCGCCGCAGTGGCATCGTGAACGGCGGCTGCCCCCTCTGCGCGGGAGTGATCAGCCACAGTTTCTGAGCCAAAACATTTACATATTGCTGAGTGTGCAGCTGTGCGTCTGCAGCTCGGGGTTTCCAGGAAGCTCCATTGCAGACTTGCTGCCCCACAACCACCACAATCAGAGGTAAAACCAATGATCACTCGAAAGGTGCCCATCGACCGAGCCAGCGGCGGTGGCGAGCCGAGAGGTTGGGCGCCGTACGCCCACAGCTCGCCCACGGGGGCGGCGGACGCTGCCGCCTTGTGCCTGGGGTGCCACGGCGGCACCATGCTGCCTGTGTGCAGAGCATGAGGCTACCCAAGTCATCAACTGAGCCTGGGCCGCCAGGCGACAGGCGGTGTTTGCTGATCAGCATTATGACATGACTCAGGATGCGCGGTGCGTCAGCATGACTGGGCCCGGGTGCCGCCTATTCATAGCTTCAAGCTTTCATTGACAAAATTAAGACTGCTATGGTCCAGCTCTGTCAATTCCAATGACAACATCCATACGGCGGGCATCAGTACAACGACATTCACACAGCAGGCAGCACACCGGCCTCGGAAGGCGGCGGTGTCGGCATCCGCCTCCCGGGTTGGTGCACCCACGCCGGCGCCGGCGCCGGCACCGCGCCTGCGGTGGCACGCGCGTCGACAGCCACCGCACGGGCGACCGACATTTCTTTGCCCAGCGCCTGCAGCATCATTACAACACATCATCAGCTTGCAGCCTTGATCTTCAACCTGAAGGACAGTGATTGGGTCAGAGGTTGCCGTTGTCACATTTCCCACTACTGTGCTCTGCCACAATCATTTTGTGTGGACAAGCATTTCTGTGGTTTTGTGTTGGGTCAAGATGAAACTCGCCTGTTGCCCGTGCGCGCCCTTGGCCGAGCTGGCCCACGAGTCGGATCGGTGGCGGCGGCCGCCGCCGGCGGAGCGCGGCGGCAGGATGGGGCCGCCGCGCTCGGTGTCAACGCCGACAGAGCTGGCGCTGCCGTCAAACAGGTTGGCGGCCGCGCGGTTAAAGCGCACGGCACGCCACAGCGGCAGGCAGCGGCACAGAAGCAGCGCCAGGATTGCCGCACCGCCGATGCCCAGCAGCACGCCGATGGCGATGCCGGCCTTGGCGCCCCGCGACAGGCCGGCGCCGGCACTGCTGTCCAGAGAGGCGGCGTCCGGCGCGAGCGCCGGCGCAAAGCCGACAAAACCAGGCACCAGCGGCGGCGGCGGCGCGTCCGTCTGAATGATCAGCGGCGGCGTGGTGCTGCCCCCTGCCACCAGGGGAGGCACCACCTCGGGCGCGGGGGAGGGCGCTGGCGCGCCCGGCGGCGGGCGCCGCTTCTTGCTCGGCTTCGGTGGTTTGGTGGTAGGAGACAGGGATTTGGGGGCAGGCGGCGGTTCCGCTGGCTGCGCAGCCTCGACAGAGGGGGCAGGCGCCAGAGGAGGCGCTGATGGGGTTGAATTGGGCGCCAGCGGCGGCACAGACGGCGGCGCCACCGGCAGTGCAGACGGTGGCTCTGCCGCTGGCGGCCCAGCGGCGGTCTCTGCCAGCGGCGGCGCAGACGGCGGCTCAGATGGCGGCGGCGTCGGCGGCGGGGATGGTGGCGGCGGCAACGGCGGCGGGAACAAAGGTGGTGGCGATGGCGGGGGCGATGAGGGGGGAGGCAGCGGCGGCGGCGGCAAGGTCTTGGGGGGAGGCAGCGGCGCCGGCTTTGGCGGAGGCAGCTTGAGGGCCTTCTTGGGCGGTGGAGAAGCGGTGGCGGTGGCGTTCTGTGGCTGGCCGGGCAGGGCGTCCGGACCCGGCGCCGCCGGCGCGGCCCCCGGCGCTGCCGCCGGCGCCTTTGCAGGCGCTGGCAGCAGAGCATCGCCGGCGGCGCTGTCGGTGGTGTTGGCCGGCTGGGCGGCGTTCTGCAGGGCCGCACGAAGCGGCGCCACCATTGTCCGGACAAATGCGGTGGAATTTGCAGGCAGTGGCAACCGCTCGCCACAGCAGAAGGCCACACCGCAGGCACCGCTGGCGTCAATGACCGCGCCCTGTGCGGCCGCAGTGGCATTGCCGCCGGCGTTGCTGTTACCGACGCTACACAGCACGTTGCTGAGCGGCGAGCTGCTGAACCTGTCACACGCGTTGCCGTTGAGGCTCAGCCCGCTGAGTCGCAGTAGGTCTGCGACCGTCTGGTCGCCGGCGCTGCCGTTGCCGGGCTGGCCGAGCCGCTGCGCCACTGCGGCCGAGTAGCTAAGGTCGATGACGAAGGACGAGGAGTTGCCGCCCGGCACGCCATTGCCGCCGGCGGCAAAGCTGGCAGTCGCGTTGCTGCCGAGGCCCTTGTACTGCAGGTGTAAGAAGTCAAATTTGTGTGAAAATCTGGAAAATGGTGCTCTGTTCATATCACACGCTGTCGAGTTTTAAACACCCCAAACACATATGAGTCACTACTGCCGGTGCAAGCAGCGCACAAGTCGAGGGCGACGGGGACCATTCTGCACCTGCAGCGCTGCGTTAGTGACGCTGCTGATGTTGACAGCCGTCGCATTGTAGTTCAAACCCAGTGTCCAACCCAAAAGTGCAGCCTGCACCGCACAAAAGCATTGAAATTCATACACGTTGCAGCTGCAAACATTCTTGCGTGTATGCTGAGCTTTCGCGGCTACAGCGGGTGCATCATGCCTGCTGTCATAATCTGCGCAAACATTGACGAAACTGCGCTCCAGTCCTCACAATCATGCAAATCTCGGACAGCACAACGACGCACCTTCAGGTTGTTGCTGATGCGCACGCTGGCCAGCAGGGTGTTGTTGCCTGCGCCGGCGATGCGGACCACCGCCTGCTGCGCGCACGCCCGCCCAGGCGGCAGCGCATTGCCGAAGCTGCCCGCCAGCGACCACTTGTCCGCGCCCGCCTGGTCGTCCACCTCCTGCAGCAGCGCCTGCGCGCACGGACATGCAGTTTTGATTGACAAAGATTAAGCTCAGCGAGGCAGGTGCACCATACAATGCATGCAGTCAACGTCGCATGTCAGTGGTCGCATGCAACAACCCAAACTGCAGGAGCCCCTGAAGGTGTGTGCACTCGCGATCAAACAAAAAACATGAAGGATTTGACAATTCTCCTGTTGTGCCTCACCTGGTAGATTTGCTGCTTCAGGGCATCTGCTTTGGCGCCGCCTGCCGCTGCCTGCAGCAGCACGTGCACTCCTGGGCTACTGGCTGCGCCCGCTGTCACCACTAGCGGGGCTGGAATTCCGACAAGAAGGGCGCAGAGCGATAGGATCGGCAGCAGCAGCCGTGTTCTGCTGGTTCGGCCATCCCACCGGCAACGACAGCGGTCCGCCGCAGTTCCCGACCGTGCACCGGCTCGCCGCATCTGGGCTAAGAATCGCTATGCCATGCCTCAAGCAAAGCTGAAACTTCAGAGTGATCTTGCGCGTTTGCGACAGCGATCGTGCCCACTAGGCCGCGCAAACCGCTGTGAAGTGGCAGTCCCGTTGACGGCAATCCGCCGACGACCTGCCCCTCGACGCCTACGCAATGCAACCGGCAGAAAGCTCGAATCTTCGATGTAGGTCTGGCCTTACTGGCGTGATGGACGGGCTGCTCACACGACAACGCCGTTGAGAGACGGTTGGTCGGTTTGAATTGCCGAGGCCGCCATGAATTCTCCTGACGGGCCGAGACCAGGATAGGGACTCTCATGTAGGCCCTACCCCTGTTGCCAATTGTCTTTTGGCGCAAGTGCGGCAGCGCACGGCTTGGTCAGAATTGGATCGCGGGCGCAGAAGTATAGGAGGCACTGCAGGCGTGGCGAGGGATGCGCCGCGCAGCGGACCAGCCATCGTCGGCCATCGTCTGAAAGGCACAGCACGTCTACCCTCGCTTAGCGGTCATTTAGGCAGCCAGCATGGCGCGAAAGAAGAAGACAGCGCCTGCGATTGCAGCTGCCGATGGACCAATGCCGAGACCCAAGCCGGAGGACAAAGCAGCCAAGCAGCCAGTACCGGAGGCTGAAACATCGGCTAGTGTGCCAGCGTCCGCCTCCAGCGAACAGTCCGGCGTTACCTCGCAGATGATACACAATGCGGACACGGACTGTGGAGCGATCTTGCGCATGCTCAACCGCGGCAGCGTGTCCAGGTAGGCCTCACACCTCTCTGATGCTATGGTGCAGCGTGGCGCTTGAATCCTGTGCACGAAGCCTGGACCAGCTCAGCCGCATCTTCTGAATCCATCGTACGTACCTGATCGATCCAGGCATGCGAGAAACCCCGAGGTTGCCACTGTGGCACCGGGGTCCTTCCTGCCATGGCTCGAGCTCTGCACTGGCTATGCTGTATGCATGGTGGATACATGTAGTGCGTGCATTTGAAAGAAGGCCTGTGAGCTGTACACTCCCTGTTTGCCCGATTGCTTATCTGTCCAGAACCACGGGTGCAGAAGCCCTTGCTGACACTCGCAGGGCCAAGGCGCGCACCGCGCTTAAGCAGCTGGCGAAGGAGTATCCGGGGTCGGAGCTGCCACACCGATATCTGGTGAGTCGAGCAAAAACGTGCCACATCATCGCCGGTCTGGCGCCCTGCCTGCCATGCTGGTGCCACGCCATCAGGCAGCTTTCTCAGGTGCAGCGGCCGCACACAGCAGCATCTGTACATGTGGCTCTAAACGGCAATGCGCCGCTCAGCCTTATTGTGCCGTCTGACCTGCCCGCACACAGCGCCACATGGCACAACAGCGCTATCGACCTTGCCCTGCAGGCACGGCTGCTGTACCACGAGGCGGCCTGCTCGGACGACCTGTCCGGCGACCGCGGGCCCAGCAGCCGGCTCACGCTGCTGCGGGAGGCGCTGACGGCGGCGGCGGCGTCCACGGACTCGGCGCCGGCATCGCTGGCGTGCGCCGCGCTGCGTGCCACGCTGGTGGTCAATCTGCTCGTCGAGAACGGGCGCGGCCAGGTGGGTTCTCCAGCTCTTCAGGGATGAGGGCATGTTGCCTGCAGTGGGGAATCGTCCGCCAGAGCATGCTGCCTGTGCCAGGTCCACAGTGGGATGCGGTGCTCATCTAAAGAACGTCCCAGCAGGACTGTCAGCAGCAGTGATGAGCTGGACGGGGTCTGTCGCTGCGGAGGAGTCCCATAGCTGCTTGATGCGAGGTTTCGGCATTTGCAAAGCAGATACCGTCAGCTCAGAATTCGCCAGGCACTGTTATGTGACGCTTGCCACCACTGTCCGCAGGCCGGCGGCTCGCTGGAGGCGGCAGTTGCGGAGATGCGGCAGCAGCTGCGGTCCGGCATCGCGGCAGCGGAGACGGCGCTGAGGCCGCCGGCGCCGCTGGCGCCGCCGGAACGGGAGCCGCTGATCGTTATCACCAGCGGCGGCATGCAGACCACGGACCCCTGCTGCCAGGTGCAGACTCGCAACACTGCTTCGGTCTGCTGGTCCTGCAGGCACTGTGACGTCCTACCGAGCAACCATTGACTGAGCCTGCGGCTGTCTTCAGACTTATCAGTCCACCCTTCAATCTCAGTCAAGAAAAACATACATGTGTCGTCTGGGTCAATCGAGCTATCAAGGTGCAGTATGTCACGCAGAGACTGTGACAGGCAGGCACACCAAGAATGCACCAGCACATTGCAGACTGCACCAGCACAATTCAGACGCTGTTATGTGCAGTCTCACATCGTGCTGTGCGATTTGCTATGCAGAACGTTGTCAACCAGGCATCGGCCTGGGCAGCGGGCGGCCGCTGGGCGGAGCTGGCCGCAGAAAAAGCCGCCGCGCTGGCGCAGATGGCACGGACGCTGGAGACCTACTCGCGGCTGCTGGAGTCTGCCGCGCCGCCCGCAGACGGCGCCGCCCGCCTGCTGCAGCAGGTCATGAGGTGAGCCGCAGGCACTTCTAACCGGCTGGAAAAAGCCGTGCTGCACGAAATTACTGGACATGTGGACTGTGCGGCTGCAATGCCTCAGGAAGTCAAACGTTCCGGAGGCATGGAAGTCGATGCCTTCCTTCCCGACAGCATGTAACGACAAGATCACCTGTCAGCCCGGAAGTAACCGAACGACGGGAGGCATGGCGAAAGGCACAAGCCGCAGCAAGCAAAGCAGACTGCACTGCTTCTGCCATGTTCCAGCTGAGCCGTATACCTGTATGCAAGTCCAAGCCACAAAAGATTGCTGGACTGTAGTGCTGGCAACACGATTGTTTCTGATGGGATTTCCCTCATCCATATTGACATAGGCATGGTACCTATCCAGCTGCATGTTTACGTGCACAGGCTGGCGCCGGAAATCCTGGCGGTGCAGGCGGCGGGCGCGCCCGGCGGTCCCCGCGGCGCCGGCGCCGGCGCAGCCGCCACGGCCGCGCCGCCCGCCTGGGCCACCCAGGTGCTGGAGAGCGTTGCTGCTGCGGCCCGCCTGCCCGGCGGCTTTGGCGGCTTTGGCGCGCAGGGCGCGACCGCTGCCTACGGCGCCGGGACCGGAACCTACACCGCGGCAGAGCGGCGGGAGCTTGCCCGGCGTCTGGAGACGCAGTCCACGGCGGCGTGGCTGCTGCAGAAGCTGAATGGCCGCGCCGGCGCCGGCGGCTGTGGCAGCGCCTACGGCGGCGTCAGCAACGGGCTGCTGCCGCCCCCCGGCGCGCTCGGCGGCGGCGGCACCTTCGGCAGCGCCGGCCGTGCAGGCAGCCTGGCGCACGATGCAGCGCCGCCGCTGTCGGTCGAGCGTGACTGGGACGTTGTGGCCCGGGTAAATTTGTTCACAAAAGTGCACAGAAGATCGTTCGGAGCGATCTGAAAATTGCCATGATCAAGCACTATTCAACGACTGGCGACCAGGGACCTTGGACTTTCTACATCTTGTGGCATCTTGTCACAAGATCTTGTCAAAACCTGTGCTGGAGCTCAAGACCTGCCAGGTTGCCAGCTTGCCTTTCTCGAAGAGTGCTCACGCGCAGGAATGCACCAGAGTGAGCGGCATGTTCTAGGCGGTTGTCATCCGAGGTCTGAAAGTGTTGCTGCTTCATCGCCCAGGATGCGGCGGCGGCGGCCCGCAAGCGGCCAAGCCGCCGGCCGGGCGGCGCGGCGCGGCAGGACCGGTCGCCGCTGCAGCGCTTCCAGAGCGTGCGGCAGCACTGGGTCAACCTGCCACCCGAGCGGCGGCGGCGCCTGCTCACCGTGCCCGTCAAGCGCCTGGCGCGAGGTGCGCCCTCACGCTGCGCAACAATCCACCGCCACCCCCATCCAGCGATGCGACCCTGGAAATCGATGTGCTGCTTGTTCTAACCACATTTGAACTGCACATGGCATGGCGCGGTTGGTGCGGCAATGAAAACGCACATGAGGCCGCAGGGAGAGCTGTCTTTCTGCATAAACACTTCTGTGGGTTCCATACCTGCCTGCGACTCCGCCATAGAGGATGCTTTGTCCCTTGCAGTGACACGCGCGGAGCAGGGGCAGGAGGCGACTGCGGAGGTCGCGCATGCATTGCGGCTGCTGCAGGTGAGCAGGTCTCATGTGCATCTTTGTGCTATGAGGTGCCAGTTTGGTGCCACAACCGGTATCTGTGCCGTGCACCTCGCCAGCTTGCCGGGACTCCGCGAACCCAGAGTCCAGCAAAGTCAAAAGCTGCGGCTGCTGCAGGAGCGCGGCGACCGGCACGCGGCCTTCTGGGCGTGCCCGCCTTGCGACGCGGCCTTCCCCTCCTCCACCGAGTTCGGGGAACACCTATACACCTTCCACGAGGAGGCGGTGTATGCGGACGAGGCGGCGGGCACCTACCTCACCTGCTCCCACTGCGGCCAGGAGGTGCGAATTCAGAACTGTACAAATGCCTCAAGTTGTCCTTCGGCATGTCCTAAATTGTCTAGTAGTGCGGGGAGTACAGGCAAGTGACTGCACTGGCCCCATCTGCGCCGGCTAGGAGGTGCATTGAGGTGTGCAGGGGAGTGCTTTCCTGGCGTTTCCAGACGGCACTGATGCCACATGCTGAACTCTCGCAGATCGTGGGCGCCTACTACCGCAGCCCCGCGGCCGCCGGCTTCCAGCTGTGCACGCGCTGCAACGCGGCGGCGGGCGGCGGCGGCGGCCTCGCCCACGGCCGCCGCGGCGGCGCCCGCTCGGCGGCGGCGGCGTCCGACGGCGGCGGCGGCCCACTGGTGTGCGTGCCGCACCGCGCGCCGGCGCTGCCGCCACCGTGGGAGGAGGCCGGCAGCGACGATGGCCGCGGAGGCCCCGACGCTGACGACTTCGAGCTGCGCCTCAGCCAGCTGCAGGTGAGCCGTGCTGGCATGCCATTGGCACGCTGGCTTCTCAAGGCCGACTGCCTCTAATGGCCTGCACACGGGTTTCGAATGCCGCACACAACATCTCAGCCCTGGACATAGCCTCATGTCTTGAGGCACTTGCTAAGGCTGTGACACTTGCTAGCTCTTGCTTTGCACCTGCAGCTCGCGCAGAGCTACCAGTACTCCCAGGACGCGCTGGCCAGCCTGTATGCGTCGGGCGATGCTGCCGGCGCGGCCGCGGCGGCTGCATCCGCTGGCTGGGGCCTCGCGCCGCACTTCATGCCGCCCGCCTCGGCGGCGCACCGCCCGCCGACGCCCAGCCCCCTCGCGCCCGGCGGCCGCCCCCAACCGGCGCCCGGCACCCCCCGCGGCGGCAGCAGCAGCGGCGGTGACGGCAGCGACGGCGGCCCGGCGTTCGCCTTCGGCCAGCTGACATCCACGCTGCCGGAGCCGCTGACCTTCGGCGGCAGCCCCTCGGACGGGCGGCAGACGCCTGCGCGGGTGGCGAGCCCCTCCCGGGCGAAAAGCCCCGCGCGGGGTGGCGCTGCCGGCAGCCCCGCCCGCGCCGGGCACCCTCACAAGCGGGCGCGGGAGGACGACGCCGCCGGCTTTCCGCCCGCGGCGCCGGTGCCGCGCCCCGGCTTTGGCGGTTCCTCGCTCCCGGCGCAGCCGCCGCGCGCGGGGCGCGCCACCGCTCGGCAGCAGCAGCCCGGCAGCGGCGGCGGCCAGCAGCACGGCCTGGCGGCGGCGCTCAGGGAGGCGGCGGCCGGCGGCGAGGCGCCGCCGGCGCTGCCGCCGCGCGCTGCGGTCATCCCCGACGCCGAGGGCCGCCACTGCGTCGTCGAGGACACATCCGAGGTGTGTTCGTACCTTGTCCTGATCTTTCCACAACTGCATATCGGATCTGCAACACCGGCCCCCGACATTCCCAAGCAGACCTTCCTGACGTACCCTCGAGGTGGAAGGCTTGTCAAAGAGTCTCGAGGGAATCTCGATGCAGATGCTTCACCTCTGACATGAAGTGAACAGCACCAGAGCCCTGTGCGTCTGCATTCCTTGCTACCCAGCGTCGCAACACGCGCATGTCCACATCGTGCAGGATGGCGACTCTGTGGCGGAAAGCGAAACAGGCGCGTCGCAGCCGCAGGACCAGAGCGCTGGCAGCTGGCGCAACTTCGTGCAGGTGCGGGGGCAGACCTCGTTGCGTTTCCTGACACTCTCTGGCTGCAGTAGCAATGGTCTGGCTGCAGGCGGACTGCTAAGTGTAATCTGATGGGTAATCTGATGGGCACGCCGTCAATTTCATCGTGAAGTCCTCCTGCACCCAGACCTGCACAGGCAGTCTTGATGCTGCCTTGTTTTTGCTCTGACACGCACACATGCACATGACTGTCATGCTTCTTGTGATGCTATGCTGTGACACCCAAAGTCGTTTCATTCCGTCTGATCTGTGGTTGCGGGGCTGCTGGCGTGGTGCATTCCAGGCTGGCAGCTGGCGGCAGCTGCCCTTCAGGGGCTTTGTCCGAAGACTGTCTTTGCGAGTTTATCTTGAGGGCTACTTTTGAGCACAGAACTGCCCTTGCAACTGCTGACGTTTTGGAAAGCCCGGTGTCTGCAGGACAACCCGCTCGCCCGGCGCATCAAGGAGTGGCAGCTGGGCAAGCTGCCCTTCGGCTTCAGCTCTGGCGGCGGCGGCAGCAGCGGCGGCGGCGAGCGCCCCAGCCGCGGCGGCCCCGCCGACTCTGTGCAGTCTCTGGACATGGACTGCGCCACTGCCAGTCAGGTTCGTGCTCATCACCACTCTTTGCCATGCGCGCCAGCACACACACCTATATATCTACATATATGTGTATATATATCATATATAATACATACATACTTGTACATTTAGACCGGCTAGGTTCAGCGGATGTGCCCTCTTGATTGCACGGTGAAAGGCCATAATTGTTCTGACCAAGCCTTGGAATTGGCCTGATGGATGTGGTCCTCAAAGGAGACTGGCTTGGGGTGAGACCATTGCGCGCAAATGTTGCCACGCAGGCTGAGGGCGGGCCAGGCCAGTTGCAGAAGAGCAGCCCGCAGGGCGAGCCGTCGCTGCAACAGCGCGAGCAGCAGGCGACGGAGCTGCAGCAGCAGCAGCAGCAGCAGCACCTGGCGCCGCACGCCGGCGGCGCCGGCTCGGGCATGGGCGTCACTGAGGCAGCGCTTGCGGAGCTGCTCACCACGCACTTTGCGCGCCACCACCCTGACAACGAGGTACGTCCTGTTTGGTGTGTTCTGATGCATTAATCGTCTGACTCTGACTTTGCTTTCATATTCAGTATTGACTATGGATCACCGTGCACCGACTGCATATTGGTGCTGCATGGCTGAAAATTCGATCAGAACGGGATCGTTGAAGATGTCGAGTGCATCGCAGGCGATGGTCTCCATGGTCATGGCGGAGGTGCAGCAGATGGCCAACACGCAGAACGGGGAGGCCTTCCACGCGCGCTTCGTCGGTGTCATCGCCCGCATCCAGGAGCTGCTGCGCCAGAGCCGGGCCTGCGGCTCGTCCAGCGCCGATGGCGCCTCTGCCGTGGCGACCGCCGCGTCCGCGGACCCCGGGTCCGTCTCCGATGCCGGCTCTGCAGTCAGGTCCTCCCGCGACGGGAGGCAGCGGCGCGGCGGCAGCAGCGGCGGCGGCTGCTCGCAGCAGTCTGCCAGCGGCAGCAGTGACAGCGCCGACGGCGGCAGCAGCACGGGCTCCGCCATGGCGGCTGCCGGCGGCAGCAGCGTCGGGGACGGCGGCAGCGGCGGCGGCGGCAGCAGGGCGCTGGACGACTTCATGTCGCGGCCGGCGGAGGAGGTGTGGAGCCAGCTGGAGCGCAACGGCGTCTCCGACCTGCAGGTGTGTCATCGTGGACATTCAAATATTTGGGGGTATCCCTCTGACGCAAGCAGCGTGTCAATGTGTCATGGCCTGAAGAGGCAGCTGTGCCGTTCACTGCTGCATTTCAGCAAGCCCACGGCACACATAGACACATCAGCACACCTCAGGGCACTGTCGCGTTCTCACCTGCCGCGTTCTCACTGCTTCAGGAGGTGCTGGGGCACCTGGGCCGCCAGCAGCTCGGGCAGCTGCTGCAGGAGATGATCGTGGCCATGCACGGCATTGCTGCCTACCCGCAAACGCCGTCTGACGGCCAGGCATGCGCCGTCTCCTCGTGAATGCAGAGAAACATGGGTGGTGCAAGGGATCCATCTGCTGGAACATTCAGCATCTCTGGCCCATGTGACGTGAGAAACACATCTACGACAAAGACACCTCACAACCTGGCACGGCCTGCCGTTCGTGGCAGTGAGAGCAAGCACACAACACCACGCCTGACGTGCTCTCATGCGCTTCGCCATAGGGCGAGGGCAGCGAGGACGAGTGCATCGGCTGCTTCTCGCTGTTCCAGTTCTCCGCCAACACCGATGGTCCCGCACTGGAAGCGGCGCTGGCGGCGGCGCATGCCGGCAGGTCCCGCGGCGGCGGCGGCGACGCCTCCAGCAGCGACGGCGAGTCGGGCGACGAGGTGGCGCTGGAGGTCAACTCCTGGTGGCTGGAGCATCTGGAGGAGCGGGTGGGTGAAACAATAACAAAGACGTGTTGACATTCGGTAGTTGAGCGCACTGCAGGATGAAAGGCTGTTGATTGCTCTTGTCAGCACAGGCTGTGTGCACAGGAGAAGCGCCAGGCCTGGTCAAGTTGTCCAGGCCTTTGCGGCCAGGCGCATGCAGCCTGTGCATCTTGGGCCAGCCTGCATTGCGCAGCACTGACGTTTCAGCACCAACGTGGTTGACCGGCTGCCATGCATACACACCCGTGCAGAACGCCTCGAATAATTCCTGCTCTGCACCCGTCCCTCTGGATCGCAGGGCCGGGCAAAGGCAAGTTCCGGCGGCGACGCGCAGCCGGAGGTGCTGCGCCGGGTGTATGGCGTCACTCTGGCTCGTACTTCATAAACCAGCCGCGTTCCTGAATGTAGGGGCACGCGGAGGCGGGCCCGGGCGGGAACGCATAGGTGCAGGTGCAGCGCTGTGCGCACGGCGGCCCCGTCTGTGCACAGGTTCATGTGTACATCGCATTGAGACTCTGACACTCTACTGCTGCCACCCGCAGGGCCGGGCGGAGGCGGGTCCGGGCGGTGATGCGCAGCTGCAGGTGCTGCGCTGGGTGTATGGCGGCCTCGCCTGCGTGCAGAACCTGGACTTTTTGGAGCGCCAGGCTGAGGTACTGTGCTGGCTTTCAAATTCAGCGTGCCTGCATTGTGGCTGTCATCATGTCACGAGTGTACATCTCGGCAACACTGGCTCCCACATCAGTTCTGCTGCTGGGCTGCTCAACTGCTGGTGCTCCCTGTCTGCAAGCAAGTTGCCATCCTCCAGCTCCGCATTGGCTGCGCCATGTATCCACTGATCAAGCCATGCTTTTGTTCAAGTTGCTCACTAAACGGGTTTGTGACCTGATCCTTTTCTCCATGCAGGTGCTGCCCGGCGGCGCGGCGCCAACGGCGCGTGCCGCGGCGGTGGGCGCGCTGCTGGACGAGCTGGCGGCGGCGTGGCGGCGCTACCAGCACACACTCGACTGCAAGCGCAAGGCCGCGCAGCTTTCGTGCGTCCCTCGTTTCAGGACCCGTTCGACCCTTTTCACATGTGCTGGGAGGAGGAAGGTCGCAGGCATATCATCCAGGAGGGAGCAGGAACTCAGGAGCTGGTGGCAATGCGTGACCTGGCGCTCCCACGCGTTGCGGCTTCTCTTGCTCTGCTGCCTTCCAATGGGAATGCACAAGTGTTGCTCGGGATGTCAGGCTCTCACCACTGACACATGGTCAGCGCGTGCACGGAGAACTGGCAAAGCGGCGCTTGATAGCAGTGCACTGCATGAGGATGCAGGCATGGCGGCGCCGCTGCAGCACACACGAACCGAAGCGTTTGAGCATGCAACATCTCATATATAATCTCTACGCTGACCCTGTGTATCTCGATGCGCAGGGCGCTGGCGAGGTGGCACTCCATGGTGATGCGCCACATGGAGGACGCATGCCTGGCGGCGCCGTTGCGGCGGCGGCGGCTGCCAATCTCCATTTCAACAACGCTTTTTCAGGCAGCCACGACGTCACAACTCACCTGACGGCTTTGGCTCACAGCACAATCTTCCCTTTCACCACAGGGCGCTTGCAAAGCGGCACTTTATGGCGGTGCGCCGCATGGAGGACGCGGGCACGGCGGCGCCGCTGCGGCGGGCGGCGGCGGCATACCGGGACGCCTACGTGGCGGCGCACGATGCGCAGCAGGCGAGCGGCCCGGAAGCGCAGGCGCGCGCCGACGCGCTGCGGGCGCAGCTGCAGCAGTACTCCATCCTCTCCTCCGATGATGCCTTCCGGTGAGAATAAGACGCCGCCCTTCATTGCCGTGCAGGTTGGGTTCAGGATCAGGTTCATGTGTAGAACACATTGGCAGCTGCAGCGGCACTGCGTCGCCTCTTCAAGTCACGCCTTCCGGTGAGCGTCAGACGGCACAATTTTAAGAAGCGCTGACTGGGTTTGCAGGGGGCATCAGCAACAAGGAAAACAACGGAGAACCAAGAAGAACAAAGGGGACTGGGGGCTGTTTTCTTACAGCTGCAGCAGGGCGTATTGCCATCCTGTCCTCTGACGACTCTTGCTTCCAGAACCATCCACCGGCTGTGAGCGGGCCTCCACATTCTCAACGTGTCTGCAGCAGCACGCATGTTATGGAACGTGTAGTCATCGCTGCCTGGCTCGAATTCAGGGCTGTACCGACGAGGCGACCTGCAAAAATGTGCATCGGTCTGGCGGCAGGTTGCATGCGGCGTTGTTGCCACGCCATGCTTTACACGCCTTTCAGCTGTACATTGTGCAAAGAGGCGCGGTCAACTAACAGAGCACAGAGCACATTTCTGCAGAACACGGCGGAACGGGTGGCGCGGGAGGATGTGCTGGGCCTGTGCGCGAGATGCTGCACCATCGCAAAAGAGAAAAGACATGACCATCTGTCACACGTGAACAACACACCACAAATCCCCACGCCCGCAGCTACGCGGCGGAGCTGGTGGCGCGGGAGGAGGCGGCCCTGGGGCTGGTGCGCGAGATGCTGGGCTACGAGGGCCGCGAGGCGGCGCACGATGCCGCGGCCGCGGAGCAGCGGCTGGCGGTGGCGCGGCTGGACGCTGCCGACGCCGACGCCGAGCTGGCGCGCGCGCAGGCGGAGGGCCCCGCCTCCCACCGCAAGCGCGACTACATCGACAAGGTGCCCCTCAGATTTGAAGCAGGCTTGGACAGATGCTGCCCTCGCGGCCTTGCCAAGCACGGAGGGCCCCGCCTCGCACCGCTAGCGCAACTACATCCGCAAGGCGTCCTATTCTCCCTCTTCGGCATCCGATTGTCACAACGCTTGTAGATGATTCTTGGAGGCCAAAGGGACTGCAAGGTCACATCAACCAAGTGGAGAGAGGCACTCCGCCTTCCCTTCAGGAGGCAAAGCACCGGCGCTCAGCCCCGGCCCTAAATGGGCCACAACAGTGACACTCGAGCTGAAGCTGACAAGCAGCAGCAGCATGAATTGCGCAATCCTGCTGCAGGCGACGAAGGAGGCAGAGCATCGGGACCGGCTGGCGGAGCTGAGGGCGCGCGGCGACGCAGCCCGGGAGCGCGCCAACGCTGAGCAGGATCTCATCCTCACCTGCCGCCTGCGCCGCGAGCAGGCCGACAAGTGCGCTTTCTGCGCTGTCCTCCCTCTCTGTGCTTCGCACTCATCCATTGCACGACCTGCGGCGTCCCATGCTTTCAGGGAAGGTCCCACATTGGCATTCCCAGCTTTGGCGTACAAGTCTTGCACCAGTTTGCTACCCCGCATGTGCGGGACACTGGCTGCTGCTGCTGCAACTGTTGTACTCCAGCAATGGCCAATGTGGGAGGAGCTATCTGTGCCCTTTACGTGTGTAGAGTAATCACATGTTTGATAAAATGTTTCCAGTGTTGGCTCTACTCGTTGTGCTGCTGTGCTGATGTTGCCGGCGATGTGTGCGCCTGCAAACCATGTGCAAGCTTACCGCAGGGACCTGCACGGCGTAGCGGCGGACACGGCTGACAAGCCAGCAGATGGCGCATTTGGACACTGACCTAATCAGTGTCAAAGGGTGTCATCCTGGGACGTCAATCACCGAAGCCACCCCATCTCGCTGCACGCAGGGACCTGGGCGGCATGGCCGCAGCGCTGGCGCGGCACGCGGTTGTGGCAGACAAGCTGGCCAAGGCGCTGGCGCTGCGCTATCAGACACCGACCCAACTGAGCTCAAGAGTCGCCACCCTCCGACTTCGTTGACTGAAAATGATGCGTTCAACGATTGCAGGGACCTGGGCGGCGTGGCCGCGGCACTGGCGCGGCAGGCCGACATGTCTGACAAGCTGGCCGAGGCGCTCGCGCGACCTGGCGCCGCGGGCTCGGGGCCGCCGCAGGACGCGATCGTGCAGATGTACATCGCGCGCCTCGACCTGGCCGAGATCATCATGTGCGTGCTGCCGCTGCTATGCCATCATGCCCGGAATATGCTGTATGCCCCTGTCCATCTCCCGCTGCAAACTCTTGAAAGACGGTTCTGAAAGAGCAGATGTTGGCTGCTGCCTTTGCCGCCATGTCAAATGACACAATGATGCATGCTGGAGAAACGGCTGAGTTGCACTGGCAGGGGCACAGGTCCAGGCGGGGACGTCCAAAAGGCTTGTAGGTGCCGTGGCCCTTTGCACGTAGTCCAGCTCGTTTCCCAGCTTAGCTTCCATGCAGCATCGTGGCTACCTCTAGGCGACCCAATACTATTCATACTGAACAAACTCACGACAGTGCACCCTGCCAATACAGCGAGTATGGCGGCTCTTTCGAGGCGGGTGCGGGCACGCTGCGGCTGTACGTGCACGCGGTGGCGCTGGCGCGCGCGGCGGCGGATGCGGCGCAGGCCGCCATGGAGAAGGACTTCCAGGCCATCGACGCCCTCAAGGAGCGCCTGCAGGTGCTCCTTCTGTTCACTAGATGTGTCATTCTGATCGCATTTGCCCCGCGCCCAAGCGTTCCCCCCATCCTGCTGCTGGGTCGCCATCATTGCAGTTCAAGGGCAGCAACGGCTGCCCCTCTGGCTCTGTGCTGACACTCCCATGTGCAGTGATGCCCACAGCATCATCTGCTGTAGGGTGCTGTAGTTGATGTTGTTGGTCTCCTGCTGATGGAGACTGCAAGACACAGCACAGGTCAGCAAACTGCTGCACATCTTTTGCTTCAGGGATGCAAAGTTTACCAGTTAGTAAGTTTGATGCCGCGCCTGCGCCGCTGGTAATGCCTCGAGGCCATGCAATGTGCAGCTGGCGGCGTGCGTGGACATGAGCGTGGAGCTGTCGGATGCAGCGCTCAACTACGTCCGCACTGCCATCGAGTCTGCCGCTGCCAAGGCACAGGTGCGCAGCTGCTCCTGCACTGCCATCACAGTGTCCCTCTTGCCTACAGTGGCCAGCTGATGATGCATGCGCAGAGCTGCTGGGTCCTGCACTGAGCAGCCTGGCCTGTGGGTGTCGTCTTTGTGTGAGACAACTTGCCTGTGCCGCATAGCTGCGTGGACGCCGTTGATCGGGCTCAGCAGAGGCACCTCAACGGGTGCATGCCTTGTCGCCTGGAAAATATAACATCAAGTGAACGTGCTTATTCTCCCTGCAGGACGCGGCGACGGCGCACCTGCTGGCGGAGCTGGAGGCGGAGGGGGCAGCCGCAGAGCGCAACTGTCAACTGCCAGCTGAACCTGCAATAGTTCCGGCCAAACTTGCACCCACACTCTTTTGTTCTGCAGGACGCGGCGACGGCGCACCTGCTGGCGGAGCTGGAGGCGGAGGAGGCAGCGGCGGAGCGCAAGGCGGGCGAGAAGGCCAAGCGGCGCAAGAGCAAGGCGGCCGCTCGGCGCCGCGCCGTGGACTCTGCCTCCGAGGTGTCGCCGCCCGAGCTGCTGCCCGCCGGCGTGCGCATCGACGAGGTGAATGCACCTGCACCGCTGAAAATCACCGCCCAAGGTCATGAGCGAGTAGCAGAGGACAGATGCTGCGTAGCAATACGCCTGCATCATGTTGGTCACAGCAGGCCCGCGGTCGAGCGCGGTCGTCCCCTTTAATCTACACACGTTCTGTTGAACGTGCGCTGACGAGTCTGCAAGACAAGGTTGATTTGTTGTTTGAACCTTTCACAGAAGTTAAGATGGCCTCCTGGTCGTTGATGCCCTTCTGTCGGGCCCATCTTGTGCACGTGCGAAATATACGGCGGATGTACGATGGGTGTCGCCAAAGTTTGTGGAAGCAAAAGCACGCCCACTCGGCACAGCATAGGAGGAGGATGAGGAAGTAACGCATATGCATTCACGAGCTTGTCGAGGCGGTGAGTGGACCCCTCGCTGGCATTCTTGGCCGAGATAGATGATAGATTACGCCCGCCAGCCTCACTCAGGCTCACAAGGAGATGGCGCACATTCACAGTTTCGCCTCGTCGAAGCTGCCAGTCCGCCATCAGGACGACAGGCGCTGCCCAGCCAGTGGCCATGGACCAGCTGCGGCTCGACCACTTTTATCAGTAGTGGCGGGGGGCTTTAAGGCTGCACCTGGTCGGCGGCGGTCAGCATGCTGTTCCGACAAAGCAATGTGTACGTACAACGATGCAAACACGCGTTTCTACCAGCTGGCCATATTCATCAGACCTCTGACGTTGTACTCTCCACCAAAACTCGGACAGGAGAGCGACAGCACGATGGAGGCGCGGGAGGCGGTGGACATGTGTTCAGAGGCGACCTCGCAGCAGGACGCCACCGACACCGCATCGGCCTCGTCCGACCCGCTCCTGACGCAGCGTGCCGGCCGGCAGGCCGCCAGCCCGCAGCAGCCGCAGCCGCCTAAGCAGCCAGCAGTGACGCCGGCGCAGGCGCCTGCGGCGGCTGTTGCCACCGCGGCGGAGCCTGCCGGCCTGACTAAGGCACAGCGGCGGGCGGAGAAGCAGGCGGCGCAGGCCGCGTCGGCCGCGGCAAACGGCAACGGTGCTGGAGCCGAGCAGCAGTCTGCGGCGCAGGATCAGGCGCGAGGCAATGGCGCCGTGCCTTCGCCTGCCGAGGCAGCCACACCTGAGGTGTAGTTCTTGCCCACTCTGCCATCGCCAACTCTGACATCTGCATCTGTGCCATGGCAGCACTGGACACTGGCACAAACCTCCGTTGTTGCTGCACCCTCTGTTGCCAGTCCAACCTCCGATGCACTGGATCGTTTTTTCCGAACAGACGAGTGTCCGCAAGAGAATTTGCACGCTTGGGACAGCACATGACAGGGAACCACCGAGAGCGGATGTTGGGACATTTTCTTCAGATGCAAGGCGGCTCAGCATGCCTTTTGCTGCCCACCTTGCATCCTGCTCACATTCTCCAACATCTCCGCCATTGACAATTCGAGCCACATCCAGCTGTTGAGCCTGCTCTCAGGCGGCGGAGCTGAAACCCTTGCAAATGTAATAACCGCCAAGGTCGCTCCTGCCAATTTCGTTTCTGTCCTTCCTGACTATGCTGAAGCCTCTTCTGCAGGACATGTCGGCATGGGAGCGGGCGCAGTCGGCGCAGGAGGCGGCAGAGCTGCGCGCCGCCATCGAGGCGTCGCTGCTGGACGTGGCCCCGCCCGGCGAGGTGTCCAAGCCGGCGCCGACGGTGCTGACGGTGCCCAAGTCGCCCGCCAAAGCCTCCAAGGTGCGCTGCAGGCCACTCCTGGGCTGCTGTGCTGCTTGAACTGTATGATTGCAGGGTTGCTGACAGCTACCTGGTAGGCAAACAACACCTGTCGCAAGAGCAGAGCGATGTGCATTTGAAGGACCATGTGTGGCCGCCCTTTGGATATTGAGTCCTGTCCGCGGCCTCGTTGTCGAGAGAGTTGACGTCACCACACATGGGAAGTTTGGCAGCATCGCTCTGCTTGCTGCACCTTGACGGATGCCGGTCTAGCGTTTCTTCCGCACTTGCGAGCAAATGTTGTGGACCTACAGGCTGCGGCAAACGGCGGCAAGGCGGCTGTCAAGACGGCGCCGCCGGCCAGCTTGGCAAAGAGCACCAAGTCGGCGGCAGAATGGCAGGCGGTCGCGCCGGCGCCTGCAGCCGAGAAAAAGCGGCGGCGCAGGAAGGGCAAGGGGGTGCGTCCTTCGTGCGCAGAGTCGTTTTCGTGTGTCAAAATCTCCTCTGCACTCTCTCATCACTGTTTGAGATGCTTGCACCAAGCAGAACATCGCCATGTTATTTAAGTAGATCGCAAACATCGCAAGTCCTGTGACCTTACCTCATAACTCTGCTGAACTCCATCGCAGGATAAGGAGGCGGGCGTAGAGGAGGCGGCAGCGGCCGCGGCAGCTGCGACGCCGGCAGCCAAGCCGCAGAGTCAGATGCGCATCGTGTCCTACTTCGGGCACTGGCTGTGCGAGTGCGGCAAGGAGAATGCGTTGTGGGACCGCTGCGTTTGCGGCCAGGTGAGAAGCCAAATACTCGACAGCATTGAGATTGCACAGAACCCAGGTCTAAGAAGCTTGAACACCGTCAGCCACAGCTGCGCCTGACTCTGCCTGTCTCAATGCTCCTTGGCCTCGTGGAGCCGCTAAGCGTTGCAATATTCAGGCGTCACGCTCTCGCGCCAGATTCGAATGATGTGGCTGCTGTCGAGGGCCGCTTGATAGTTCCTACTTTGCGGTCCATCAGCCAAAGAGCAGCCTTTCAGCTGTTTGTGACACTGAGAGCTCGCATTGTGGAGCCAGACTTCTCGCATGGCAAAGCATCCCGCTTCACGTGCATGGTTTGAGGTAACCTTGGCTCACTGACCACCATCCGCGTACCGTGGAGGAGCCCCGCTGATGCTGCCGCTTTTGTGCTTGCACAGGTGGGGCCATGCCGTGACTGGGTGCGCGGCCGCTGCCAGTACGGCTCGCGCTGCCACTTCTCGCACCTGCCCTTCGACCTGCCGCCGGGGCCGCCCAACGGCGACCCCATCGCCAAGCCGTCGCCTGACGCGCCCCGCTGGCAGCGGCCCGGCACCGCCGCCGCCGCGGCAAACACGCTCAAGTCTGCAGCGGCGGCGCGCGCCGCGGCGGGCCTCGGCCCCAAGCCGCAGCCAGCAGCTTCGGCGGCGCGCCCTGCGCCGACGGTTGAGGCCGCTTTGGCACCGCAGCCGGCGACGCCGCGCCAGCCCACCAGTGCGTCGCTGTCCTGACAATTGGCTCCCTCAGTCCACATATGTGTGGCGCACCTTTGTAAAACCGCCATGCCAGTGCTTACTGGAGTCGAGACTGGCAACCCCCACAAGATACAACCTGTGCCCTGCTCTGCCACAGGCACGCGCCCGTCCTGGAACAAAACGCCGGAGGTGCAGGAGCCGCCGGCGCCTTCGGCGTGGGACAAGCGGCCATCGCTCGGCGGCGCGCTGCCGCCTGCGGCGTCCGCGCCGCTGCCCGCGCCTGCTGTGTCTGCGCCCGTCGCGTCTGTGTCAGCGACACCTGCTTCCATGCCCAAGCCGCCAGCGTACCAGCCAGCGGGCACCTCGGCCACGGGGCGGCAGGAGCCGCCGCCGCTGCCGCCGCCGATGCAGCGGCCGCAGCCGCCGCCGGCGTCAGCGCCGCAGCAGGCGTCAGCGCCGCAGCAGGCGCCGCCGGCGCCGCTGCCGCCGGCGCAGCTCGCCGCGTCCATCTCGACGCCGCTGCCGGCCGGCCCTCAAGGTCCTGCCACCATGTCGCTGCCGCTCGGCGCGTTCGACCGCCAGCCCAGCAGCAGCTTGGCCGCCGTCTTCCCCTCGCAGCCTCAGGCGTCGCAGCCCAGCCTCTCCGGGCCTACTTCCAGCTTGCAGCAGCAGTCGCAGCCGCAGCAGATGCAGATGTTTGGGCCGTCCAGCGGCCCTGTGGCGCAGCAGCAGGCCGCGAACGGCGCGCTGTGGGGCGGCGGCGCCTTTGGCGGCCTTGGCGGCGGCGGCGGCGGCGCCAGCGGCGGCGGCGGCGGCGGCAGCGATGCCTTCAACCCCTTTGGCGATCACCCGCTGCTGCGAGCCTTTGCCGCAGACCGCAGGTGTGGACAGTATTGCCAGCTATGCAGTTCCGACGACGTGGTGTCTTGCAAGGACTTGATTGAATCTCATGTTTCCCACTGCCGAATGGTGGGCGAATGGTTCATTCCCATATCGTATGCCGGGAGAAATAACATCGTACTATGCAAATGCCTTCTGTGCTCTAAATGGCTGTTTTCAAACCATGCATAGGCTGGAAACCGCGCCGTCGCTCGGGTCTGTCACCGCTGCCTCGGCCGCCCCGGCGCTGCCGCCACGCCCGTCCTCCGCCGCCGCCACTGGCAGCGACGCCTCGGAGGCCAGCCGCCTCGGCGACTCCATCATGTCCATGCTGCAGCTGGGCGACGCCGGACCACCTGCCAGCGGCCCCCTTGCAGGAAACGGCATCTCGCGGCAGCCGTCCCCCTCCGCTGCCAGCACCTCCAGTTCGTCAGCGGCGCACCTGCCGGCGCCCCGCTCGGGCCTCGCGCCCGGCGCCGCGCCTTTTGCCCCGCAGCAGCAGCAGCCGCTGCCGGGGGCGCGTAGCCTGCAGCACCTGGCCGGCGGCGGCGGCGGCAGCGGTTCGTTCGGCAGCGGTTCGTACAGCGCCTTTGGCGGCGGCCCGGCAAGCGCCGGCCTGTCGCTCAGCCGCCCGCACTCCGTGGCGGGGTCGAGCCGCGGCGTCACGCCACCGCCGCCGTCTGCATCACCGTTCGCGCCGCCGCAGCCGGCGTTCAGCCCGGCGCGCGGCTACGGTCCGGCTTCTGGGCCGATGCAGCCGCAGCAGCAGCTGGCGGGCGCGTTCCTGCCACGGCCGAACGGCAGCGCGGTCGGCAACGGCAGCTGGGGCGCCGGCGGACTGCCGGGCATGAACGGCCCGCAGTGGATGTCTGGCGAGGGCCTTGGTGGCCTTGGCGGTGGCCTTGGCGGGCTCGGTGGTCAGCTGCCGGGCGGCGACGCCGGCCGCCAGTTTCTGGAGGCGCTGTCGGCGGCGCTGTGGGCGTTGCCCGCCGTGCGCAGTGCCCTGGCCAATGCAGGCGCGGGGCCTTCCTCCAGCAAGCCCGCGGGCCACGCGGCGGCGGCGCTGCGGTCCCTGTTCGGCGCGCTGACGGCGCAGCAGCAGCAGTCTGCTGGCGGCGTGTCGCTGGCGGCGGTGCCCGAGCACATCCGCAATGCGCTGTGGCGCGACTTCAGCTCCGCAGGTGATGCTGTGTTCACCCTGTTGTGTCTTTGACGTGTTGACAATCGACCCGGTCTCTGCTGCTTCTTACTGGGAGAAAACTGCTGAACAAGGGAAGGCTGCGATGACAGTGCTCAATTGAGCACACACACATTGTGTCTGCTCAATGTCAATGTGCTCTGGCGGTGTCTTGTTGCTCTGGCGGTGTCTTGTTGCTCCAGCACATATAGGTCCCAGATGTTCTGCGCTCTGCGACGATTGCTGCTTTCATTACGCTGCAGGGCTAGTGCGGGAGGTGCGCGGCGGCGACGCGGGCGGCGCCCTGGAGGCGGCGCTTGCAGGACTGGACCGCGGCGCCTGGCCGGGCGCCACTGCGCCGCCGCTGTCGTCCGCCCTGGGCCTACCCATCGACGAGCTGCTGCGCTGCCGCCAGGTTTGCCTTTGCCGAGTCTGCTTGCTCCGGCTTGCATCCATCGTCACATGCACATCGCTTGGGTGTGCGCCTGTGCTGGGGCTGCGGTGTTGCGGTGTTGGGACGTTCAGCGACGTCCCCAGGGCCTTGCATTCGTAACTGGAGTCTGTGCTCGACGCCTGCCTGCGGCTGGCCGAGTGCGGACTGACATTCCGCTCGCCGCTGTCGCGGTGCCCCGCAGTGCTGCACCAAGCATGTCCCCAATCCGGAAGTCGGAGTTTAACATGTTGCGCACGAATGGCCGCAGTGCGGGCGGAGCTCGCTGGATGCGCACTACACGAGGTACGCGCTGGCAGTGCCGGCGGGCGCGCTGGTCGACGGCCGCGCCTCCGGGCAGGGGCCTGCCCCCGCGCTGGAGGCCGCCCTCGCCGCCGCCACCGGCCTCGCCGCCCGCGCCTGCCCCCAGGTGCGAGCCATGCCCCTGCCCCCTGCAGCGCTGCAAGCCTCCTACGCTTTTCACCCACTGTCTGTTCCGGCAGCTGTTACAAGGAATAAGCCAGGAGCACGTTCCGGGCACTTCGGGTGCTTCGCGGCTGGACGATTGTAGCACAATTCTAGAACGGTTTCACCTCTTGACCCTGCAGGTGCAGGGCGGCTTGCTCAGGGCGCTGAACTTGGTGCAGGGGGCGGTGTGCGCACCCTCGTTCTCGCAGCACTCGTTCGGTTTTATTTGAAACAGTCTTCCTTGCCGCTGCTGCAGGAGCAGGGCGGCTGTGGGGCGCTCAACCTGGTGCAGGGCGCGGTGCGGGCGCCGCCGCGCTGCCTGGCGGTGGCGCTGGCCTGGGGCCCTGCGCCGCCCTCCGACGCCGACCTGGCCGCCGTAATCTCCGCGCTGCCGCCGCGCCTGGACGCGCGCGCCGCCTTCCCGGGTGCGTGTTGGGGAGTTTGCGTTGTTTGTGAGGGGTCTTGAGGGGTTTGCAGGGTGGCTGCATGCCCTGGCCTTGGACTGCAAAGCACTGATCGTGGAGGAAATGCAGGGTTGTCGCTTGCTCCAGAGTGCCGCGCGGCTGCGCAGAGGAGCTTTGCGCGACCTGTGTCCTGCGCAGACAGCTGGCACCAGGAACGAAGTCTGAGCAAATTTCCATCCGGTCACGCCCAGGTGCAGAGGCGCGCGCCGGTCTGCCTGCTTCCTACCGCCTGGCAGCGGCGGTGGCCGGCCGCGGCGGTGGCGGCTCCTTTGCCGCGCTGCTCGCTGACGGCGGCGGCGGCGTGTGGGTGGCGGCGCCTGCACCAGGCTGCGGGCCAGGCCAACCGCTCGGCGACTGGCGTGACGCCTTTGCGCACTGCCGCGCCGTCCGGCTGCAGCCGCTGCTGCTGCTGTACAGTGCCGCATGAGCGATCGGCTGAGGTTGTTGGGGCGCTGTGTCAGCCGCCGGGCCACATTGCACGCACAGGCAGGAGTTCGGTCCTCAAGCAGATGGCAGGGTCGCCGGGAATACGGCCGGCGGGACCTGAGCCGGGCCCAGCTGGCAGATGGCGGGAGGGGCTATAATTGGGATCATTGAATGGGCTTGGCGGCCCCTTGCTGTCAGGCCTGCACTACAGGCTGCGGCCTCGAGCTGAGCTGTTCAGGGGACTGTGCTGCTGGACGGGCAAGGTTGCAGGGGCACCTGAGATGCTGGAGATTTTTGCTGGGGCAGAGTTTGGGTTGCAGGCACCGTTTTGCGGCGTGAGATGCCGCTGTTGCTGAACCTTTCGGGCAGTTTGTGCGCTGCCTTCTAGCGAAGTGGAGGGCTTTGCAACACCTGTACATTTGAGACATGTAAGGGAGAAGTCACCCCAATTATGGCGTGCCCGATAGGGCCATAAACGTGTTGGTGCACTTCACCATATGACTCCAACGGCGCAGAAAGCCTGTTCAGTGCAATGGTGTCTGTACCTTTGCTAGACATTGTCAAAGAACATTTGCATTGCCGGCGGTGCCCTTTTCCGCCATAGCAATCAGAGTTTCAAGGGCGGCAAACAGCGTGGCGATGCCGCAGAATTGGTGCTCAAAGTTGTCGGCCAACATTGGTTACAGATTGGTGTTGCAAGCCGAGTGGAGTAAAAGTCGCATCAACAGTCAGGTCGTCAACCGAAAACAAGCGACAGCCACAGATCAGCAGCCCTGACTGGCGCCGCGGTTCTGCATTGCTGCTGGACCGCGGCGGCGCAGCTGGTGGTGTGACCAAATCATGAACGCGAAACAGTCAAATCAACAAGCTTTCGTCTGCTCTGGAGCTGCATGTGCGCTAAGGCCCGACCATCCAAAATTGAGGCGCAGCAGAGCGCGGGAGTCGCAGGGCACTGGGCAAGCCCCCTGGACAGCCCACGTGCGCGCCCTGCCATGCTGCCGTGTGACCCCTGCCGCGAGCGCCCTCTCAAGAGGAAAGGGGCCCGACGCAACAGGGGCCAGGCGCCACGCTGGTCGTACATGAATCATGGTCTCAACGGCCGCAGCAAACCGCTGCCTGCTCGGTGCCGCCCTGCACTACGGGCACGCTCCCCGCCTCCCCTTCAAACCCCTCCTCATCCATCCCTCCTCGACAGCTGACAACTGCTCCGATCAGAGCTGCACAACTGCTATCTTCCCCGTTCTGGTCTCTATGCAGATGGTGTGAAACGAAACGAGTCCCCTATGGCTGTGTATCTTCCGTCAGAGCGCGCTGATTGTCGCTATCTGGTGTTTCCCTCATGTCCCCTTCAGGCCCTCGCGATTGTACAAATTCATCGCTCCGCTCTGCCTCATCGCCGTCGTCTGTGCGTTGTCTCTCAGCGTTGACCACTCTTGCGCGCTGCAGCGGGCGCGCCGCCGTGGCACGCCATGGCAGACGCACCGCCGCCTCGGCCGCCTCAGCCGATGTTCATGTCGGCGAGCGAATCGAGGCGCCTGATGGAGGCCGTGCGCTGCATGGACAGCTTGCGCAGCATCGGCGGTGCCGCGGTTGGCGTGCCGGGCGACTCGGGTCCGCTGCCGGTGGAGGAATAGCTGCCGTTGCCAGAATAGCCTCCGCTGCTGCCACCGCCGCCGGGCGCCCAGCAAGGAATCGGCGGCGCGGTGGCGGCGCTGCGCAGGTGCCGCTCCAGCGGAGGCAGCGGCCGGCTGTCCATCGAGGCGCGGCCGAACACAGAGTGACCCGGCGACAGCAGCGGCCGTGCGAAGTCCAGGGAGGCGCGCCCGAACATGTGCGGCGGCGGTGCGCCGGCGGCTGCGGCGAAGGGCGACGGCGAGGCGGTCACCGCCGGCGGGCTGGCAGCGGGCTTGCCCAGCGACAGCTGCGGGCCACGAGCAAACAAGGGTGAGTTTTTGCTGAAACTGTACGAATGGGGGGATGGGTCCCAGTAGTTGCACAAGGAGGCAAGTCTGCGGATAGGAGGCGGTTGGGGAAGCTGGCCGGAGTGGCGCATCCGCTGCCTTCTGCAGAAACCTGCAAAGTCCAGCAGACAAAGCACGTAGGTACAATTTGGACTTTCCGGCACACAGAGCAATGTATACGCAAGCGAGTACCTGAAACTGGGTGAGCAGGTCGCAGGTGTGGGAGATGACGTTGGCGACGAGCGCGCTGGTCGCAAAGGACGACATCATGACCTCCAGGCAGGCGACGACGCCCGCCTCCGGCTGCCGCAGGTCGTGCACCGGGATGTACGCCAGCTCCGCCACGCGCTCCGCCATGTCGTCTGCGTTTGAACAAAGAAAGCGGAGATCAGGGCCCGTCTGGATGATCGCGTCGGTGTGGTGCAACAGCAGCAATGTGAAGCGATGTAAGCCACGACACAGAGCAGCAGCTGAGGTAATGCGAGCCTCAGTCTGTGCGCAAGAGATACTTGAGGGGTCTTGCAAAGGTCTGGCAGGAAACTTGGCGCAGGGGGCTCACCACCGAGCTTGTTGCGCGGGTGCACAGAGGTGGGGATGATGGCGACGTTCTGCACGACCGCCAGCGCGCCGGAGCTCCACACCTTGCCCAGCATGCCGATCGCCGACCGCAGGATGCCGCCCTCGCAGCTGCGGGTGCGCCGAATGCAGCCGTCTCAGGGACACAAAAGCAAGCACTGCAGGTGATCTGGCACACGTCAAGGGCTCGCGACGGTGCGGGGTGCGCTCACGGGGCTGTGCAATTGAGCACAGACTCACCAGGAGGCGCGGAAGGGGGCGAGGACGGGGTCCTGAAGAGAGGCGCCCATCGGCTGGCAGCGGAACACCGTCGAGGTGCCCTTGGCTACTGAGACGCCCGCCCAGCGCCCCTCGACGCAGGCCGTCCACACCTGGGCAGGTAAACGAGCAACGATTCAGACCCAAGCAAATTGGAACACAAATACGCCGCAGGCAGGCTATCGGCCGCCAGCATTGCACCAAAGTCCTTGTTGGCGATAGTAGACTCGCCAGCAAAAAGTGAACGGCCAAAGGAGCGACACCGCCACGAACGGACATGGTACAAGAGAGCAACAGATGGCCGCCAATCAGAGGATCCACAGTCGGCTGCAGCGCATGCAGAGCTGACGATCTGCTGCGATGGTTTGGGACACTTTTGACGCAGATACTTCAGGCCGCGAGAGGCGTCCGGTTGCTCATTGCCCGCTAGGCTGCCATAAAACGGCTTTGCTCTGGTCAAATACGCCTGATGTGGGGTTTCGGCTGCTCTGCCGGCCACTTGGGCACGCGAGCGACTGGGACAACTTCCTAGCGTCAGACGACACTTGCTGACCCCCCGCCGCAGTCGGCCGATCAGGACCCCAGACTGGCTGTTTTTGAGCTTGAACGGCCTCGCGGGGTGGCAGAATGAGGCTGCAGGCGGCGCATTGCGAGCAGGGGCCCACAGTCCGCGGACAGGTGTGAGTTGCCATCCCTGAAGTCGCAGGCTTGTTGTGCAAAGGGGTCTCACCTGCACGAGCGCCAACGTGCCGGGCTCAAAGCGGGCCGCCAGGGCTCCAGGGATGCAGCTGAGACGCTGCGCCAGCGGCAGGCTGCGCAGGTCGATGGACTGGCGTCCCAACCGCGGGGGCTGTGCCTGTGCTGGACGCGGGCTGCTGAAGGTTAGCTGCTGCGTCTGGCCACTGTGCTGCACCTCGTAGATCTGCTGCGAGCCCATGACAGCGGTCATGGTGTCGAAGTCTGAGGAGAAAGACCAGTAAAATTTTGCCGGCACTACCGCGTGTAAGACAGGTCGCCGCTGCAGTAGTCTAGAGAGCGCGTTTGGCAAACTTCGCGGCTGTAAATGAAGGATGTGCAGCGAGGGGTGTCGCTGGTTTTGACCCTGAGTTGTGCGGAGATCCGATGCAGTGCCTGGGTACAATCTCACTGTACACCGCAATTTTGATTGCACGATCAGAGAATCGATCGAGTAATGGCCAGGAATTCCTTCGGGGAATTATCGTCATAAATTGTCATGTAAATCCCAGAGTTAACAAAGTTGATTATCCCTAGTAAACACCAGAGGATGGAAAAATATCCCCCCCCCCCCGGGGGCGCGCCTGACGAGGGTCACATCTTCTTTGGCAGGGCATCGCTTGGGTGCAGGCGGAATGCGTGTCTCCTTGAACCGAGAGCGGACATCACTGACACACGAGTCCTGGGACAGGGATGGCCTGTTGGTCTGCATGCACCTGGATAGCTTGATTTGCGCCAGCGTACTGTGAACAGGTTGGTGTGCGCCCAACCAAGCTCAAAGCACGATTCCGAGCGCAAAGTGTACTGTCCATGCCAGGCTGCTCCAATATGTCCTTCGGTGATACCAACACCATGGTTCTAGTATCAGTGCGGCTGGCCGCATGCTGGCACGCCAAGCTACGCAGTGAACATGCGACGCCGGCGCCACTGCCTGCTGCCTGCTGGCAGCATGTGCTCCGCGAAAATTCAGGGGACCTCGGTAGAGACGATTGCCTTCTGCATGGTCTGGGTCCTGTGCTGCCGGGACTGAAAGTTTAGAGCAAAGGCGGCAGTTTCGGCGGAGCTCCGATGCCCCGCGATACATGCCCCGCGATACATGCGCGTGGCAAAACGATGACCCTCTTATGATAGCGCGCGGCCGTACATGGTTTCACTGCATGGTTTCAGCCTCCATCGGTGGCCCCTCGCCTCCTGGGGTTGCGGGGCAGTTTCTGATATCTTCTCGCCCATCCCGCACGGTGGTTGCATTTCGAACAGTCCTCGTGCAGTACAATGCACCACTTGGAGCAGGCGAGGAGGACCGCGGGAAGTCAGCATGTGATTCTGCTTCCGACACAGAAGACATTTTGTTTGTTTCGTTGCGCAACTGGTTTCTTGCTGATTGCCACCTACATGTTGCAGCAGCTTGCGCTGAGGTTGCGCCCAAGTGCAATCTGTCGTGCATGACCCGCCATCGGATCTGCCATCCGCTAGTGCGCATCAATGGCGCCAGTGCTGCCACAACTTCCCATCGGCAAGCAGGGGCTCACAGCTTCCAAATGCGGCCTCGGATGCATGGTCCGTGCTGGTCCCATCGGTCGCTGCACGTGTAGTTGACAACGCATCACCTCGATGTTGACGCACGGACGCGTACCCGATCGTAAAGTGCAGCAAGATCGGGAATCGTATACTATTTTCTAATGGCAACTACTGAAGCATTGCATCCGGCCGCCCGGGATCGAAAGCCCGCAGTCAAGATGGACATACTGCTTGATCCATCTGATGACCTGCAAGTAGCGAGACGCTTTCGATGATTCGTCCGATGGCCACCCCGTTGCATGCCTGATTGCAGGGCATGAGCAGCTACTACACCGTGGGCGAGGCGTCTGATGAGGGAAGCCTAAAGGTCTTGGCGCGCGCGCTTGAACTGAGCGTCACCTTGCTGGACACCTCCAGTGCGCGCATCTTGTTGATCTCAGCCGTACAAATGCCGCCTGAACGGCTGCCTCCTCATCCATCTTCTACATGTCGGAAGCTTGCAGCATTGAAGTGTTGCGGCATCGCCGCCGCCAAGACGCAACTCAATCGATGCAGACGCCTGATCCGCCGCCGCACGCTTTTGATGCAGATGTGTACGGCTTCGGAAAGAACGAGCGCCTGATTGGTGAGTCCTTGCTATAGTTAAGGTTCATTCATTGATTGCAATCTACATTCTGAAACCATGGACTGGTGCAGCTGAGACACGCCCTGCTTCATGCCGCTTTGACACATGCATGATGTCCGTCGTGCAGACTTTGATGGTCCTGTGACGTGTGCCTGCCCGCAGCCGAGGCGCTCAAAGGAGGCAGCCGCGACAAGTATATTGTCGCGACCAAATTTGGCTTTGTGCTGAAGGAGGACGGCACAGTCGGCGTGCGGGGTGACGCGCAGCACGTCAGGTTTTCTTCTTTGGAACAACCCTCAAGCCACGCCGCGTTGATTGAGCTGCATCAATGGACTCGCCGCGTCCACGCTGCCGGTGCCATAACTTGCCAATGTCTAATGCGCTGAGATACCGATATGGTGCTGCACAGTCTGACGGCTCACACAGGATCGTCACCTGCTAGGGGTTTGGTGATGGACGCACTCACCATATATATGCAGGGAGGCGTGCGAGCAGTCGCTGAAAGACCTGGGCATCGATACCATAGACCTGTACTACATCCACCGACCAGATCCGACGCTGCTCATCGAGGAGACCGTCCAGGCGATGGCGGTGCGCGACCTGGCCATCAGCCATGCTGTCATACGGCGCGCTGCTGCACTTGCACATGATGCAGGTCTTTCTGCTGCGGAACTTGTGCCGAACCAGTTTGGGTTCGCAAAACCTGCTATGGTTAGGAATAATGTATGTTGACATGGTGTTTAGCACCAGTCGTCATGTGTGCGCCGCAGGAGCTGGTGAAGGAGGGGAGAGTCAGATTTTTAGGATTGTCTGGCGAAGTAACGGCAGAGCAGATCCGCCGGGGGCACGCGGTGCACCCCATCAGCGCAGTACAGCTGGAGTGGTCCCTCTGGGAGCGCTCTGCTGAGGTGATCCTGGCGCCCGTGTTCTGCCTCTTGATTGTGCTTGGAGGGGTGCCGTTTCTCCACAGCGCTGCAATATGCCATGCAACATGCTGGCGTCCTGAAGGCCACGTACTGGTATTGTCTGCTAGGGGGCTGAGATCTCCTGCACTTATTGCCCTGCAGGCAGAGGTGATTCCCACCTGCCGAGAGCTGGGCATCGGCATCGTGTGCTACTCGCCGCTGGGCCGTGGCTTCCTGACCGGCGAGCTCAGGTCAGCGGACGACATTCCGGAGGACGACTTCCGGAAGCGGCTGCCCCGCTACAGCCCAGAGAACTTTGACAAGGTGCGGCGCACCAAACGTGTTTTCACAAGCCATGGAGCAGCCGTGGTGGCTCGAGGAAAAGGAGGTGCCCTTTTCTTTGCACGCCGTCATTCAGCATTGCTCGGTGTTGGTCAGCAGATGTCGCTGCAGCAGCCCCCAGCCTGGGTCCGACTGGGTGCCGACGAAGTGCGCGTTTGTGCGCCGCAGAACCTCGACCTGGTGAAGAAGGTGGAGGCGATGGCGGCGAAGCGGCAGGCGACGTCCGGCCAGATCGCTCTGGCGTGGCTCAACGCGCAGGGCGACGATGTCTTTCCCATCCCAGGCACCAAGCGGCTGAAGCGGCTGGAGGAAAATGTGGCCGCCTTCTCCATCCAGCTGACCGAGCAGGAGCTGCAGGAACTGAACGACGCATTCCCTCCCGACGCCGCCGCCGGCAGCAGGTGAGCCGCTGTCGCTTGATTTGCGAATTTTGACGCTTCGCTGTCTGATGCTGAAGCATCAAGGCTGAGGCTCAGAACTCATCTGCTGGACTGGTCTGCTGCAGGTTCCCTCCGGGCTGGTGATGACATGGCGGCAGCGCAAGCACATGTTATAATGCTGCTGTCCTGGCGAGGGGCCTTGCCGCGTGGGAGAATTTTCCCATGCAGCGGTAGTAGATTCACACGTAGATCGCTGCAGTCGGTATCTAGTAGGTAGTAGCCCAACATCAGCGCAAATGCCTATCTTTAGCAGTGAGGGGTTCCCACCCCGCAGCTGGCACCCTTTTAGCCCCTCAGGGCTTGCGACACGGTGTAACATTTATCTCTCTCTTATCGATAGCCTGTCGAACTGCGGCAGACGACGTGACAATAGCATGTTTTTGTTCATGCTTGCTGTACTCGAGGGCTGCGACTGGCTTTCTGACATGCACCTGTCCGCCCTTGCATTGGTGCGAACGGGTAGCTGGCTGCGCATCTCAGCAATCATGCAGGCTGTGCGTCTGCGAGTAGGATTCGGGCGAGCAGCACGATCTGATGCGTTATCTGGCTTGGCGACTACCACAGATATCTTGTCCTGTGATGCCTGCAGAGATCGCCTGCTCGTTTTTTAACAAGCGCATCTGGCGGCGCTTACTTGCCACTGCCAACGTACAAGCAACGCGCAAGCAACGAGGCTTGTTCAATTCATGCTAGAGGAGCCATTGCGCCCTTGATGGAAACTGTCTAGCGCACCATTAACAGCAAAAGATGTGGCTTCCTGCTAAACCGCAACCATGCTCAGCCTTGTTGCAAAGCAGCCGATGCTGTGATCCTCCTGTCTCGTGCGGCTAGTGTGCCCAGGCAGAGCGGTCGCTCACGTGCGTCTTGATGAAACCACCAGAGCATCAGGACCGCCATCCACACACAGAAGCCGCTGTAAAGCCTGCCGCGCAGGCAGCTCCTGCCGCCGGCGCCGCAAGCCGTTCTCTCCATGCCCTGCTGCGACCCAGGCATCGCCTCCGAGCCGCTGTGCAGAGCTGCAATATTGCAGGTCCGGCAGGCAGGAGTTGGCGACATCCAAGGAAAGGCCGCCGCCAGGCAGCTGTGCCGGCTTGTCGCTGGTACAGCTGTCAGCCAGACAGCTGCAAGTTGCGGCAGCCTGAGTCAAATGTTGAGCCGCCAACGCTGCTGCCTTTCTTACCATGTTGCTGGCTCCTGCCGGCAGCGGCCAGACAGCGTATGCGCTGCCGGCGCCGAATTCCCAGGGAGCAGGCGCCGAGCGACTGCCGCCGACGCCGATGGGTTTGGAACCCTTCCAAGCCCTACGACGCACTGAAGGTGTTCTCGGCGGCGCCGGCGCCGCCCTTCTTGCCGGAGGGCAGCTTGATGATCTTGCCAATGGCGATCGTCCTGCGCAGCAGTCAAGTAGCATCTGTCACCGGCTTCAATCGGCTGGCCCCTGGGAGAAGTATGCGCCTGCCAGCTTGCGGGAGGCTGCAGCAACCGCGTCGCAGATCCTTCAGCAGAGCTCTGCACGCAAAACCCGGCTGACCCGTGCACACACTCGCGAGCGCCGATTGAGTGACAGCTCAGCCACCGGCTGAGATGTCCAAGTATTCTCATCGAAACCAGTACAGGCTCCCAGGCTCCTGTTTGTTATTGAAAAAAATTGAAAAGAACAAAAGGAGTGTGCAGAGGTAGAACTTGTATTACATGTGACACAACGGCACACACCTGCCCTCGTCCCGCAGCGTGAAGCGACCGAGCTGCGGTACGTTGGAGAACTTCTCCACGCAGATCGGCTTCTCCACCGCCAGCTGCACGATCGCCGCCTTGTTGCTCTTCACGAACTTGGTCTGCGGCAGCAGTTTGTTACAGTTTCAGGTTTCCGCTTGCAGCCGGTTTAGGGACAGGAACAATCGGCTGATGACCGGCGGCCTCAACCTGCAAGCCACACGACATGTGGCAGCGCTACCAGACAGGCGCACAGGCGCGCCGGAGACTGGGCACTGCCTTGACACCCACACCCAGCGGCAGTGCACTGCGTCAAAACCCCAAAGCAGGGCAGGCACCTTCTTCTTCTCGCCCGTCTTCGGGTTGACGATCTCGGCAATGATGGCGGTGCACTCGCACTCCTCCACCGCGCTGTGGATGTGCAGCACGCACTTGTAGCCCGCCGAGAAGATGGGGTTGTGCTCCAGCAGCTCCAGGATCTACGACAATTGGGCAATTCGTCGATAAGTTTGTTCACACTTTAGATATCGTATCACAACTGTGTGTTGTGAGTTGTGCTCCAGCAATCTGCGAAACAGGGTTTTCCATCAATGTTGGACATGGAAGTCGTGCGAAACCTTGATGTGCTGACTGCAAAACACCCAGGCACGGCAAGCTGCACGCAGGGCTGCCGCTTCGTTGGGGAGGCTCGCCGCAGCGCTGTGAACCTCGCAGCCGCAAGCCAGGAAACGGCAGGGTCACAGCGACAGTGCCGATTCCAGCCATGTTCTGTAGCTGTACTCACACAAGCCTGCAACTGTGCTTACACGAACCGTGCCCACCTGCAGCTGCGCCTGAAAGTAGGCGACAATGGGGACATTGGCGCTGGGGTCACATGCCACAGCATTTACAACTTTGCTTGTTGCTTTCTCTATAGCAACAAGCAAACTTGCTTTCTCTCTAGCAACAAGCAAACTTGCATTGTCTCTACAGAATCAGGTGCACGTGCTCAGGGTTGGCACTCAACCGGGACCGGCGGTTGGCCAACCGCAGTAACCGCAGTTACTGACTGCCAACCGCGGCTAAAATCTGCGGTTAGCTGCGGTTGGGTTGCAAGAATCTCATTCTACAGAT
>JAABUL010000958.1_pt1 | contig 58582 bp, 108 predicted proteins | sample 5559151 | NCBI WGS metagenome assembly JAABUL01 (sample SAMN10711876, study PRJNA513368) | rock metagenome | isolation source: Antarctica rocks | place: Antarctica: Victoria Land, Pudding Butte sud
CCGACTTTTCCCGAGGTGTTTCAGCTTCAGTGGCGGTCAGGAAGGGATTAGTAACATAATTAATAACATCGTGTTTTTAATTAATTAATTACAAACACACCGAGTGAATTAATCTGCCCACACTGCCTCTTGGGCCACCAGGGTTTCATCGCGACCCAATCCACCCGTGTCTGCCGGTGCACCGCTACAGAGCGCGCCTCACACCGCCAGTTTCGACAGACTCTTTGCGATTCAACGTCTCACTCGATATCAGCCTGTGCTCGGACGGCCAGCGAGTTTCGGGACCCATAGGCCGCCAGCCTCCAGAGCTTCGGGGGGCATTGCCGTGTCAAGTTGAGTGAGGACGTGGGCACCAGCGGGTCAGCTGCAGGCCATCAGAGCCTCACAAACAGTACGTGGGAGCAGTGCAACAGGGTAAGCGAATCATCTCGACCCCTATCCTGTGGAGCTCACTTGCACGGCTCATTGCCGAAAGCCACGCCAGCCCACAGCTTGGGCGTCGCCACTCCGATGGCCTGGCTTCGGCGTGCATGCTGCTGCAAGACAGACAGATGCCTAGCTAGAGTGGTTGTCAATGGCCATGCCAGTCTGTCCAGCACGGTGAACTTTCACTGCGTTGAACTGGGGCTGGTCACCCAGCCGAGCATGTCGAAATGCGTCCGGAGCGCCATCGTCTGGCTGTCTTGAGACGCATGCAAGGCTGTGTGCCTATTGCCGCTTGGCTGTTGGTCGCAACTGCTGAGCAGTCGTCCGGTCACCCTCCCATCCGGTGTCCCATGCTGAGGAGGCTGCCATCGACTTTGAGGGTTACACTGCGTCCAGAGTGCCTCCAAATATCGTTCTTGCATAGGCCGCTGTCATTCCACTCGCTGGGGGGTCATCTTGGCTTCTGCGAGCCACGACCCTCGACTAACGTTTGCACCCCAGCCCTGTGCCTGAAGGTTGCATGTCGTGGACGGCTTTGATCTGCAGAAACCACAGTATTTCCTGTGGGGGTAGGGTGATGCAGTCGTAACTGCCCTTCATGTCTGCGCTGTGATTGCGGGGTCGGGGTTGCAGCACTCGCGCCTGCCCGGCAGGCTGGGCAGCCTCTGTGCCAAAGCTACACTGCATCACCTGATATTGCTGTTGTGCTGACTGCAGGGTAGTGGATCAAAGCGCCGTGCAGTGAGACCGCAGCGGGCGTGAGCACACCGCACATGACGGCCACCCTCACGATGTGAGGGCGGCCTTCCACCATGGGGACCGAACAGTAGCGGAGTTGCCGCTTCGACCCAGTGAGCAGCTCCGCGAACCACACGAGGGAGCCACAACCGCCAAACCTGCAGACGCCAGCGCTCACCTGTCAGAGGCGTCATCGTCCTTTGGTGCTTGACAGCCACAGCCACCGCCAGCAACGCGCCGCCGCCCAGAGCCACGAAGCGGCAGCTCACGGCGCAGCGCAGCCGGCCTGCAATTTCCGCCAAAAGCGAAACGGCAGCATGGCGCCGGGCGTGAACAAAAGGAAGGCGTCCGGAAGGGGCAAGGGCAAGGATGGCAAGGGCTCCAAGCCGCCCAAGGAGCCCAAGAAGGCTGCTCTGCCCAAAGAGGTGAGGCCCGAATTGATGAATATAATTGAGCTTGTTGAGTGCTTGTACCCGCACAGTATTGTGGCTCCTGCATCTGGCATGACAAGATGCGAGCTCCAGGAACACTTGGGGTGGAGGAAGGCAAACCCCATTTCCTATTCGCAGTGCCGTCCCCGCCTCCTGTTGAAGGTCTGCTTGCTGTCACTGACCCTGAACTCTTTTTGACGGACTACACCTGTCTGTTGCCCGCAGGACGAGGTGCAGGCACTGCCGCAGGAGCGGGTCGCCGCGGTGCGGCCCTTCTGGGAGACGGAAACCCCGGACGAGCGCACTGAGCTGCTGACGCTGGATGTGGCGGCGCTCCGGGAACGTGCATCCGTGCAGGCTGGTGCGTGTAGAATGGCGAAGGATAAAAAAATTCATCAAAAGCATGGCGATATCGCTAGTAATGAAATGGTACACCGCCGCGCTCACTGAATGCTACCCTGGTCCTTCGCCCAATGGCTCCCGAAGCATGGCGCATTCTGATGATGGGACGTGGTGTGGGAGTGGCATCTCGCAGTGCAGCAGATGCCGCCGGTTGTGCAGCTGCAGCACCTCGGCAAAAGTGTCCGCCAAGTGCATCTCGTACCGACACGCAGGGCACGTTGTACAGCTGCTCACCAACGTCCTTCTCAAACTTATCAAGCTTCCAGATTGTTGTGCACTTTCAAATTCACAGCGGCTGATATTGTGGAGGCGGAGGCGGCACGCGAGGAGCTGCTGCCGCTGCCCTTTGAGCCGACACTTGCCTTCATCTGCTGGTCTACTTGTCTGCACACTGAGATTTGCTGTGGGCCCTACAGCGGCGGAGATCGCGGAGGCTGAGGCGGCGGGTGAGGAGCTGTTGCCGCTGCCCGTGGAGCCGACGCTGAGCGAGGTCCTGGAGGAGGGCCTCTCCCGCCTGCAGACCGACAAGAACACTTGGAAGGTGGGAGCGCCAGCACTTGCTTTCCTGAAAGCTGCGGCGCATGTAGTATTCCTGTTAACCCACCCTGCACACCTTGTCCCAACAACTAAGCGTGTTCTTCCACAGCATCGGCAGCCCTGCAGACACAAGCTGAAATCTTTTGGATGCGACGCTGAAAATATGCGGGTTGCAAATCTATGCGGGTTGTATATCTAAACAGATCTGGCAGTGGCCGGCGGACGACGACGGCGCGGGCGGCGCGGAGTTTTACGATGCGGAAGCTTTCCGCGGCTGCGTGGAGGCGGAGCACCTGGACCCGGAGCTCAAGGCGCTGCTGCCGAAGGACCCGCCAGGGACGCGGCCCATCGAGAAGCCCGCCGAGGCCGCGCTGCGGGGCCGCATGTGAGCGTTGAAGGGCTACATACACATATACCTGTACATCCACACACGCTGTCACATCGTCCATGTCACAGTACCCTTATGCGGGGATTGACGGCGAGTCAGGTCGCTGCGCTCAAACATGTGCTGGGCGGCTGCGCTTCCCGCCAGCGTTGGGAGGCCGCAACGCCAGCCAGATCTGGAGCAAGATTGTCGGGGTCAAAACCCTTTACCACAACTCCTTCTCACTCGTTCCCTGGTGCCCACCTGCAGGTCGGAGCTGCTGCAGCAGGTGCACGCGCACAACCGGCAGCTGCAGGAGGAGGCGCAGCAGCGGCGGCCGGCGCCGCGGGCGCGCGGTGGCGGTGAGCCGCTGCACGTGCGCGACGCCAACGTGGAGCTCATCACCACCATGCTCGCGGCACTGGAGAAGGAGCACGAGTTCCTGTGCGTCTCACAACCCTCGACTGTACCAATTTGACTTGCTGCGATCCAAGAATCCTGGACGTCATGTGGTGCTGGAGAAGGAGCACGATCTCCCGTGCGTCCCTCCAGCCGTTTTGCCAATAAAAAGAGCCTGCAATGCGCTCCCGTGCAAGAGGCATTGACATAGCCCGCAGCTCGTGCAGTGCGCCGCAGCAGCTGGTCTGCAATTGCAACGTCATGCTGCACGCGCCAGCAGAAAACAGCTCCAGGTGAGTTTGTGCAGCGGCACCCTTCGCCTTGCAGCTTCGAAGTATTCCCACTTCTGGCTACTGCAGGTACCACGCGGCGCTGTGTCCGGTGACCAGCTTCGTGTGCGAGGTGCTGCCGGAGGGGCGGCGGGAGTCGAGCCGCACAGAGTCTTCCATAAAACCTTTGTATTATTTCTAAAATCCGCTTTCGTTCGTGCACAGGTACCACGCGGTGCTGTTCCCTGTGACCAGCTTCGTGTGCGAGGTGCTGCCGGAGGGGCAGCGCGAGTCCAGCCGCACGGAGCTCTTTTACGAGGACCTGGACCGGCTGCCGCCGGACGAGGTCGCCCGCATCTGCGAGTGGATCACGGAGAAGATCGACGGCTTCTCCGCCAAGCTGAAACCGGAAGCCAAGGACGCAGAGGCCGAGGTGCGTTTGTGCCAAGGAACACCAAGGAACCGCGGTTAGGACATGTGTGCTGCCTCTGCTGTGTTTGAGGGCGCCACAGACTCAAATTGGGCAGTGGCAATCAGCGTGTGAATGGGGGAGCATGGGCGCGGCTGATGCTGTCCCCAGCTTCACTCATCCGCATGTCGTGCTGTACCCCATCTGAGAGCCTGCTGAATCGAGACAGCACGATGGCCTTGCTCCTAGTGCACTAAACGATGCATATCACAGGTGCGCCACGCACCACGGACCCTGCACGAATATTTCGCTGCACACAGTAGGAGGTGGAGGGCATTGGGGATGTGGACCTGTTCACCCTGGTGGAAGGACATCAGGGTTTCGTTGGAGTTGGGACAGCCGACACTTCAGCCAGGTCAGTCGAGCCCTGACACTTCGTTTTGCACCTCACACAGGAGAAGGAGGAGGAGGGCATTGGCGATGTGGACCTTTTCACGTTGGTAGACAGCGGCGAGCGGCTGGCGGTCAACGCCAAGTGGCTGGGGCACCTCGCCGAGCGCCAGCTGGGCGAGGACGGCCACCCGCGCAAGGTGCAGTTCTCAAACCCTGTAATCACTGGAAAACCACAACTCTACAACCCTATGAAGTGCCGCAACACAAAGCGCCCCTGGCCTTAATGCTCCTTCGCCAGCATCGTGCTGCTGCTCCTGCCGCCTGCAGCCAGCTGTGTATTATTGCATGTGCATGCTGGTCGGCGGCGCCGGATGTAGAATTGGCCGGCACAGCTGCGCCTGCTGCAACGGCTTCAGCTGCCTGGACTTCGTCATCTGGCTGTGCCGGGTGAGAATCGGGTAGGCCCTGCAGCCTCTGAATCGCCGTACAATCGACAGCGTCTCAGCAGCTCCATAGCGTCTTTCAACAGGTGGGAGCGGAGGAGGGAGCTTCTTCACGGTGGCGGCTTCCAACAGTGGGAGCGGAGGAGGGATCTTCTTTGCGCAGCCTCAGCAGTCACTAAGCCCAATGATTTGACTGCAGGTGGGGCCGGGGGAGGGTCTCCACAAGATGGGGCCGGTGCTGGAGTGGGTGTACGGCACCATCTTCCAGCCGTCACATGTGAATTCAGACCCAATCCGATTGTACGGACTGTAGGTGGGGCCGGAGGAGGATCCCCACAAGATGGGGCTGGTGCTGGAGTGGGTGTACGGCACCATCGTCAGCACCGCGGAGAAGGCGCGCGACGGCGCCAAGCGCTCCCTCGGTGCGGCTCCTGCTCGCTTCGTTGTCCGCATTGGCATGCCTGGAAACATGCGCATATCCCTCTCTGCCTTCTGCTTGGGAAGCACTGCGGCCATCTCGTTGGGGGTGTGATAACAAAAGTGTACTCATGGCACTTGGAAATATCCCCAGGCTGTTCTGACGCAGAAGTCTGGTGGTATGCTCACTGTGGATCTGCATCCGGCAGCGCTTGTCTGCTGAAGCAGGCGGCGGGTGCTGATGGCGTGGGATGTGCACGCGGCGCTGCTGTCGGCATACTCGGCACAAGTCAACAGCCAGTCATGTGTCGATAATATGTTGTTGAATGTCAGTGTCATAGTCTGTGCAGGCGGGCGGGTGCCGACGGCGCGCGGCGCGCACGAGGCGCTGGTGACGGCGCTGGCGGACCAGGCGTCCTGGGCGACGCGCGCCGCGTCGGCAAAGGAGCTGTTGGCCGCGATGCTGGCCTCGCGCCGCTCCGCCGCCGAGCTCGCCAAGCAGCACGACATCAGGTATGGGGAGGAACTGCGGCGGCTCTTCGCACGAATGTCGCGACTTGCCAGGACCGTGCGCCGTGCTGGTGGACACCCGAATTGATTCCCAACCAAAACACTGGCATAAGCCGCGACCTCCTACCGTTGTCCACAGCAGCTCTGTGTGGCACCCAGACAGTCGTGATGCCTGAAGCGTGCCACATGGTGCGCTGCCCATCCTCCATGTGAGCAAAGTCACATGTTTACACGCTGTGATATGCGCCGTGAAGCCATGTGGCACGGACATGACCCAAAGTCGTTCATGCAGGCTGCTGGGCACAACAAAATTCTCTCCTTTCCATGTGTACAATTCAGCTTGGATGCACGTGCATTCGTACACAGCACCGCCAGCAAGAGGGACGCTTCACTACAGTCTCGCCACCCGAAAACAACCGCATAATGGCGATGCCGCAACTGTTGATTGTCATGCTGTCAATTCCTTCCAATACAGGCCGCAGCCGCCGGCCTCGGAGAAGCCGGACGAGGAGTCGCGTGAGCTGCCGGACGAGGTGATAATGGCAATGCTGCGGCGGGAGGTGATGCTGACGCGCGCCAAGCTGCACGGCCTGTGCTACGACCAGATCATGGGCGACCGCCGTCTGCGCTCCCTCAAGACCAAGCTGCGCCAGGTGCGTGCAGGTTCATTATTTTGTAGAAGAAGTACTCAATCTCTCAGTTATCGTGCTTGCCAGGGCGCGCCTTTGCAGTTGCGCTCCCTCAGGGCAGGTTCATATTGGATTATGTGAAGGTGCTGATCTGCGTGTCGAGGCATCTCGTGATTAAGCTGATATGTATCGAAGCAGGGAGTTTTTGACTTTCATGTGCGCTTCGTCAAGCAATCGTTCACCCTCCGTCAGTGGGGTCCGTCTGCCGCATAGTGCACACATCGATATCTGCCCGGGTGAAGATGGCCGGCAGTGCAGCTTCTAGCCTGTGCTGGTCATAATATCTGGGCACAGTAAATCTGGTGGTTCAAGCTCAGTTATCGCCCTGCGAAAGTGACAGAAGTGTGCAGCTCTGACATCTTGCCGCTGCACCTCGTCACAGAGCAGCCTGCAGGCCAACTTGATGGGCTGCAGGATCTTGGTGGCGCATGCAATGTGTGTAGACAGAGGAGAGGTTCCTTTCCAAAGCCGAAACCCTGTCTCAATACTTTTGCAGGGCGAGCCGGAGTTTGACCGCCTCAAGCGGGAGCTGGAGGAGGTCAAAAACGCGCCGAGGGGGCTGGAGGGCACCTTTCGCAGCGCCGCTGAGATGGAGCGCCACCGTGCCGCCGCCGCCGACGCTGCGATCGAGGAGCAGCTGGAGGTGCAGACGTCCTTCCGCCAGCACGGCGCCCGCCTGCAGGTGCTCGGTCAACAGGCCCTTGAACTCAAAATTCCACTTCAAAGACGAGGTTAAGCAGAGGGTGAGGTTGCCGAGGTGACAACTCCCAACATGAAACGGTACTAGTGTGTGAAGCCAAGACTTTGTTTCTGATGGACGAGTGGTGTGCTCTGGCATGTTCAAAGCCTGTACACACACTGTTCACGGCACTCATGCCGCGCATTCTGCTCTGCACCTGAAACCCAAACTGGCAATGTTTTGTGGCAGGGCATCTATGACAAGCGGCAGCGCACGGAGGTGGAGATGGCAAAGCGGGACCAGGAGCTGAAGCAGCTGCAGGGCTGGCGCTCCACGGTGCAGTCGCTGCTGGAACGCTTCCAGGAGCTCACCTCCGCCTCCGCAGCCGCGACCGCCGCCGCCGCCGAGGCCGGCGCCGCCACGCCTGGTCAGTGATGCTTAGCCTACGAAAAAAATTCGTGCAGATTAAGTTTTTTTATAAAATTTATTACAACATAAAAGTGTAAATTAATTTGATGCATGCATCTCTGTGGTGGGCTGGTTGCCACCTGCTACCTGCCGCTCGTGTGTCCCATTTTACATCTTGTCCGGTCCGAGTGGCATCTTCTTGACATTACGGGGTGCACAGTTCCTTCTCAGTTGAAACCGTCTTGAACACATCTCATTGCGTTGGTCCCACTGATGATTTCGTCGCATTTCACTCGCAGAGGATGCACCTGCGCCGAGCGGCGATGTGGAGGAGGGCGGCGCCAACGGCGGCGTTGTCAACGGCAGCGGCAAGGTGACGGGCAGCGAGGCTCGCGCGCTTATTGTCGCCGCGGCGCAAGCCACGCAGCAGGAGTCTACGCTGCAGAAGCTGCGCCAGCATTTCCAGCGGGTGCGGCCCTTGACCTCTCGTTCCGTTTGTTTATGCCAGTATACATCGTTGTGATTGTGTGCTCTGCAAAATTCGATACGAACCAGCCAGGTCCTTCAAACAACTGCTGCTGCGTCTGGGATTGCTGCTCATCATCACTTGGGCTGGTAGCGATTACCAGCTCAAGTAGCCGTCCTGGCCTCCCAGACGCATGCATGTGGTCGCACTGGATGCACTGGATTGTCGAACAGACGTAACAGTCATCAATACTCACATCATCCAAAGGGAAATGCCAGACGAGATGCTGCAAACCGCCGCAACACGTGTGCTAGCTTCTGTACACAGATGAGGACGACTGCAGCTTCTTGATCCCGAAACTCTGACGTCTTGCAAATCTTTTGACAGACTTCGTCTCAACCCTGCAGGACGTGCGCAAGCAGCTGTACACGGACGAGGACGACTGCACCTTCTTCGCCTGGATCCAGCGCGAGCGGCGCGCGGTGGAGGACCGCCTCGCCGACGGCGCCGCCGCTCTGCAGCACCTGGAGATGGCGCTCATCAACACCGCCTGCGACGACCCGGGGGCCGCCATCGGCGCCCAGCTCGCGCTGCCGCTGCTGCAGGTGTGTGGGCCTAATCTCTCATCAACCACCTCAAAAACCTGCATCCAGAACCTAAAAGCGTCATGTTTCAGTGGAAGTGAAGCACCTGGAGCTGGCGCTCGTCAATACCGCCTGCAACGATCCGGGCGCCGCTGTCGGCGCGCAGCGCGTGCTGCTGCTGCTGTAGGTGCTTCGCTGCGGCCCCTGCTCTCCTGACCTGACACGTTGGAACTGGTGGAACGGCTGGCAGCCTGGCGGCAGTGCTCTGCCTGTTGGTCCGGGCTCCCGCCTTGCATCTGCACGTCGCATACCTGAGCAAGTCTTGTGTCTGAGTAGCGAACCATGCTTCTTGTGCACCTGCAGGAGCGGCTGGACCTGCTGGCGCTGGACTTTGCGACCAAGCGTGCCGCCGAGGCCGAGGCTGCCATCGTCCAGATGGATGTGCGTCTTCTTTCCGACGTATTGCACTTCTGAATGTTGCTGCCTTGCGCAAATATTTGCCGAAGTCATCATGATTCTGCAAGGTACCTGTGCAGCTGCTGCTTTCGCTGCTGGACTGGCTCAAGGTGCAGCATGCGAATGTGGGTCGGAGGTGCAGCACTATCGACGTGTATTCCGTAAGAAAATGTGCAGGAGGAGCGGCGGCAGCGGGAGCAGGCGGCCAAGGACCGCAAGACGCAGGCCAAGGCCAAGGTGAAGGGCAAGGCGCGCTCCGAGAAGGAGCGGCTGGCCGCCGAGAAGGAGGTGGCGGCCGCCGCCGAGCGCGCCGCCTCAGAGCAGGCGACCGCAGCGCAGAAGGCGTCCGCCGTTGAGGAAAAGTGAGGCGCTAGGAAACTTCAGATCAATCCCTTCATATATTGGTCATCTCATCTCCTTTGCTCAAGAAGATCTGATAGGTGGCTGCACAGCCGCCCTGCACAAGGTGTCTTTGCAGTTATCTGGTCTATCAACATAAGCGCGACTGAGCAGCTTCTGGCATGTCTGCCCCTCAAGCCGTCATCTTCTGTCACAGTTGTGGCATGCTATGATACATGTGCGCTTCGTCAAGCAATCGTTCGCCCTCTGTCAGTGGGGTCCGTCTGCCGCATAGTGCACACATCAAATCTCAGCCAGGATGAAGATGGCCAGCGGCGCAGCTTTCAGCCTGCGCTGGTCATAATATCTGGGCACATTCATTGCCTCGAGCTTCAACCTGCTTCGACAACCTGCGCCTGTCGCTCTGCCTCTAGTGTTATTACTAAATCTTTTGTGCAGTCCTCAGCCAACACCAGGCAGGGCTCTGATTGCTGCGCCAGGTGGAAAGGCCTGGACGGCGGAAAGGGAACGCGCATTTGTGGGAAGTTGGCGACTTCCTTCAATCTCGAGCCTGGCTACTGGCCAACACTGCCCTCAACGTTGATACCTATCAAACCCTTGTAGGAAGCGGCGCGCGGCGGAGCTGGAAGCGGCGCGCGCGGCGGAGGAGACGGTGATGGAGGCGCGCCGCCGGGAGCTGCTGAACGAGGAGGGTGGCTACTGGTCCCGCCGCATGGCCGCCGAGGCCGCCGCCGCCGCGCAGCTGGCCGCCACGCAGCGCGCCCTCGCTGAGGTGCGAGCCCACAGCTGTCGGATTCGCTCACTTGCACATCGTTGCGGTTCGACATCCAGAAGCTGCCGCGATCGTTCCACTGACACTGCACTTTGGCACGCGTGGTGCCGGTGAAACAGGTTGTTGTAGTCTGGTTGTTACTCACTTGCCATGAACAATCATGTCGGCCCGCAAGCGTGCGCCTAGACACTGAACCGCCTTATACGTGCACTTCTTAGCAGCAGATGATGTCAGATACAAATTCTTGGACTGCTGTTTGCATCATCAAATACTTTCGAAGAGACTTTTGGTCAACTCTCGCGGTGTGTTGTGGTTCTTGCAGGGTGGCGAGCTGGAGGAGGCACAGCTCGTGCAGCTGGCTCAAGCGCAGTCGCGCGACGCGCCGCAGGCCGACGGCGACGCTGCCTTGGACGCCGCCGCCGATGGCGCTGCTGCCTACGGCGAGCGAGCATCACCCTCGAAGCAGCAGCAGCAGCAGCAGCCACATCAGCAGCAGGCGGGGCCGCGCCGCCGCGGCAGCCCCGCGCCCGATGGGCCATCGGCCAGGCCCAGCGAGCAGCCGGATCCGCGGCCGCCGCCGGAGCGCCCGCCACGGCGGACCGGCAGCGGCCGCACCTCGCCGCCGGTGCCGCGGCCGCACCCTGCCACCAACGGCAGCGCGGCGCCGCGAGCGGCGCCGCTTGTCAAGGGCGCGCCGCCGCCCCTGCGGCGGGCCGTCGACGCGATTTCGCCGTCGGACCGCCCCGCTGCCGGCCGGCGATTGCCGCCCAGCGGCGGCGACGTGCAGCGCTCGTCGTCCGAGCCGCAGCTGGCGCAGCAGATGCAGAACGGCCGGGCGTCCGGCGTCACCGCCACCGTGCAGCCCACAGCGTCTGGCGGTGCCGCCTCCGGCGCCGCGGAGTCGCCGCCCGCAAAACCGACCGCCGACGGCAAGCCCGTGTCCAGGCAGCCACAGCACCAGCCGCCGGCAAGCGGCGGCCTGCAGAGCGCGCCCAGCGGCGGCAGCGCCGGCGGCCGGGCGCAGCCGCCTCGCCCCGCCGTGGTGACCCCTCCGGCGGCAGCAGCCCGCTCGCTGCGGCTGCTGCCGCAGCGCCTGGCACGACCGCCATCGGTGCTCGTCATCCCGCCGCCGTCGACCGCGCAGCCCTCTGGCGGCTCGCCGCCCGCGCCGCATGCTGTGCTCCAGCAGCAGCAGCAGTCGCAGCAGCAGGCAGCGCCCCAGCGTGCCCAGTCCCTGACAAATGGCCCGGTGCCTGCTGGCAGCAGCCCCTCAGCCCCGGCGCACTCGGCGCCTCACATGGGACCTCCAGGCAGCCTGCCGATGGCCCCCCCGCCACTGCAGCAGCAGCAGAACCATCAGCAGCGCAGCAGCGGCGCGCCGCACGGGCCGCACAGCGGCCCGCCACGGGGTGGGCCGCCGCAGCAGGGCCCGCCGCCCGCCGGCTACTTTCAGCAGGCTGGCATGCCCGGTCCGCCATCGCCGCAGCGCGCCGGCCAGCACGCCGGCGCGCCGCTGCAGCAGCAGCTCATGGGCCCGCCGCCGCCGCCGCACATGATGATGCAGCCGCCGCCGTTCCCGCAGGGCCCCGCAGGACCCATAGACGGCCCACTGATGATGCAGCAGCAGCCCCAGCACCCCGGCGGGCCGCCTCCTCCCTATATGATGGGCATGAACGGACCCCCAGGCGGCATGCCCGGCCCGCCGCCAGCGGGCTACGGCATGCCCGGCGGCCCGCCGATGCACGGCGGGTACCCTGGGCCCGGCATGGGGGCCATGCCGCCGCATGTGGGCGGCCCTACGCCGCACCACATGCAGCAGCAGGGTGGGCTGCCACCGGGGGCGTACTCCCAGCACGACGGCCCTCCAGGTGGCGGCATGCCCTACCCGATGCCCATGCTGCAGGACCCTGGGTACCCGCATGGCGCCTCGGGAACAATACAGCTCCAGCACGGTGGTCCCGGCCCGCATGGCCATGGGCCGCCGCACCACCAGCACCAGCAGCAGGCGCCAGACTTCCAGCACGACCCGCGCGCGCCCCCGCCGCAGCCGGGCACGCCGCCGCTGCCCGAGGGCGGCACGCCCAAGGCCGGCGGCGGCCACCAACGCTGGGACAGCCCCCACGGTGGCGGCGGCGGCGGCCCGCTTGGCTCCATGGCGCCGCCGGCGCCGACAACGCCCACTCGCAGCACCATGCTGCGTGCGGCGGCACAGCCGTTTGTGCCGCGCGCGTCCGCGCCGCCATTCGTGCCAGGCGGCGCAAGCGGCGGCGGCGCCGCCAGCAGCGGCGGCGCAGCGCAGCAGCGCCCAGGATCGCCGCTCAGCAGCGAGGGCTCCGTGAGCTCGGCCGCCGTGCCCGCGCAGCAGGCGCAGCCAGCGCAGCAGCAGCAGCAGCAGCAGCAGCAGCAGCAGCAGCAACAGCAGCAGCAGCAGGCGCCCCAGCAGGAGCAGCAGCAGCTACCGCCGCAGGCGAGCGGGGCGCCCGCGCCGCCGCCGCCTGCGGCCACCGCACCCAGCGTCTACGTCCCGCCACGCCTGCAGCGGCTGCAGCAGCAGTCGCAACAGCAGCAGCATGATGGGAAGCAGCCGGGCGGCGGCGCCGGCAGCTCGGCGGCGTCCACTGGCGACTCCATCGAGCGGCAGTGGTCCGGCAGCGAGGCCTCCAGCCTGACGGCGACGACGGCCTCCGCCTACGGCGGGCCACCGCGCCCACAGGCGCTGCTCCAGCAGCAGGCGCCACCTGCCCAGCAGCAACAGCCGCACTCACAACAGCAGCAGCAACAGTCACAGCAGCAGCAACAGCAGCAGTCGCAGGTGCCACAGACGCCGCTGCATGCCGGCTCGGCGGTGGACCTGCGGGCCATGGAGTCTGCGGCAGAGGCGGAGCGTTTGCGGCCCTCCTCCTCGCAGCCGGCCCTTGGCGGCAGCAGCGCTGGGGGCCCGGCGCCACGCTGGTCGTCAGTTGCGGCGCGCAGCGGTCCCGCCAACGCCGTCGGTGGCGGCCCGGCAGTCGCACCGGCAATAGCGCCCCAGCAGGGCCGCGGCGGTGCTGCAGGGAGCGCAGCAGCCGCAGCAGGAGGTGCCCCAGAGCGGGCCCCAGACAGCGCCTCGGCCGGCGCGCTGGCGGCGACGCGACGGGCGCCGCCGGCCGGCCGTGGCCCTGAGCGCCTGCGGGCAGACTCGACAGGCAACGGCGGCGGCGGCGGAGGGTCGCCTACGCGGCTCGGCAGCGGCGCCGTGTTCCGAGCCGGCGGCGTGCTGTGGGACGGCCTTCGCACGGACGCCCTTCGCACGAAGCTCGTCAGGTGCGAATCTTGTTCTCCTACGATGGCGTTGGTGCATCACTGCTGGATTATCAGTTGAAACATCTGAATCCTCCCTGCAGGCCGTGCTTTCAGTTGCCAAGTGCTGCAGCACGAGGTTGCCTGCACTTGCCTGCATGTCTTGCAGTATGGCACGCCACGGCCCATACTGTAGAGCTCGAGCATGACTTATTCAGTTGCAACACACCGGTGCAGGGGTCTGACCAGCGAGAGCGGCCAAAACAACTGCTTCCTGAATGTCATCATCCAGTCCCTGTGGCACCTGGGCTGCTTCCGGGGAGCGCTGCTGGCGCCAGGGCGGCCGGCGCCGCGCGGCCCGGCCTCCGACCGCCGCGTCTTGGATGCACTCGTCAACATCTTCCGCGCCTTTGCGGCGGTGCGTGTTCAGCAACTGTATGCTAGTTTGGTCAAGGTGTTCTGGACAGAGCAGGATGCATGGCTGGTGGGTCCTGCCAGTGGAGCTGTTGCTGGTCTCTCCTTCATCTGCCACGCCTAGCGCTGATGTGTCGACCAGTGACAAAAGTGAAATTGGTCTCGACTTGCTGCACTCGACATGCAGGCCCCTGCTGAGCTGGACACCCCTGACGCGGCGGATGCAGACTCGCCATCCAGCACAGGCAGCACCCAGGTCAGCCCAATCCACACTATATAGATGCAGTGGTGTGCGTCCTCGAGATCGGAGTTCCACCCTCTTGCTGCTGTCGCGACCATCATGCATTGAGCAGAATGGGACTTTCGTCAGACGCATTGGAATCCAAGACAAATGGAAGCAGAGCCTGAGCGCGTCGTACCTTCCTGCAGGGTGGCTGGGCGTTCAGCCCTGCAGAGCTGCGGGAGGCGCTCGGTGCACTGGGCTCTGGCGCCTTCCGGCTGTCCGAGATGCACGACGCCGCCGAGGTGCTGGGCGAGATCTTCGCCTGCCTCCACCGGTGCGCGCTGCTTGCAGGGCATCAACCTGTCGCCTTGAAGCAAGTTTTCTTGGCAGCAATCTGGACAGAGTTTTCAAAGCACAAACCAATGGACAGCCTACGTCCCGTGCAGCCATTGTCACTCTTTGTGTGCACCCATAAGTCGGCAGCTGCATGCTCCCTTGTGCCGCCGTGCATCCAGACCTGCCCTCCCTGTGGTGGAATCCGAGCTGCTGTTCACTGCCTGCCTGCGCAGGGCGGAGCTGGGCGCAACAGACCAGAGCAACGACCCGCAGCTGCCGCGCCGCGTGCGCGGTCCCAGTGCCAGCGCCGGCCGGCCTGGTTCCGGCACTGCCATGGCCAATGGCCGCGCCGGCCCCGACAGGTGCACCTTTGCAGCTGACATCTAGGTCACCTCTGGCAGATCTGCGTGGCAATTGCAGTCTCCAGAGCCGTTTTTCCCGGTGGCGTCCTGCCGGGGGCCACCCGGGTCTGCCAAGGCGCTTAGCGCGGCGTGTGCATCGAAAAGCAGGCCCTCGTTCTTTGGACTGGTGTCAGACGAGCTGCTGAGCAGCCGCCTCATGTGCTGCAGCAGGGACGGACCGCCGGGCGCAAGCCCTGTGCAACAGCTGTTCGGGCTGGAGGTGCAGGTGTCCTGGGACCTAACCCTAAATCGCAGTACAGCTTCTTTTGACAACCTCGAATTACGATTACAGCCTCTAACATGCTTCCCCATACCTACACTACAGGGCCGGGCCGCCGGGCGCAAGCCTGGTGCAGCGGCTGTTCGGGCTGGAGGTGCAGGCGCCCTGCCCGCCGGACTTCCAGGAGCCAGGCGCGGCGCCGCCACCCGAGGACAAGGGCGCCGGCAGCGGAAGCGGGAAGCAGCGTGTCGCGCCCGGCCGCCAGGGGCCGCAGGTGCGGCTTTGCACCAGCAATGAACATCAAATCGGCTCTTGTGTCAGCTTGGCTCCTGCGGCTTTGTGCTCCACTGGAATTGGATGGCTTTCCCAGGACGGCGTGTGGTGTTCTTCAACACCGAGTGTACACGCAGCTCGACGCCAAACAGCTTCTGCCACTTCGTTCACAATTCAAAATGTACATGCTGACGCGCACGAGCATCATGTGCAGGGCGGCAAGGGTGGCGCACCCGGCAGCGGCGCCGCGGCGCCGGTGATGACCAGCGACGTGCTGCAGTACTGGAAGTACTGCCACCTCATCCCGGCCAAGGGCCTGCGCGTCGCCTACGACAGCCTGCTCGACGGCAGGTGAGATGGTTGCCATTATCGCAACGCGCTGTTGCACCCCTGTTACCATGTGTAATCCTGAGGCAGCGTGCTGCATGACGCGGAGAGGAAGGGTCCAGTACCCTCCTCTCTGCTGGGAGGGCTTTACTCTGTACTGGTTTGCCAAGCAGGATCCTGCCTGAACCCTAAACCATGTACCGTGAACCTTGCAGATGCTATCCGTGGCGGAGTCGCAGGAGCTGGCCTCTTGCAATGCAGGCGTTAACTGTGTCGGCTGCTGATCTGTGCCTCTGCCTTCCCCAATGCGCAGCTTCGAGGACATGCTGCGGGAGGTGGAGTCGGAGCAGCTGGTGGCGGTGTTCCTGCCCATCGATTGGACGGTTGCAAGCTGTCCATTCCCCGCTGTCCTGTGCCAAACCCCGTGTCTCCCGATGCAGCTTCGAGGACATGCTGCGGGAGGCGGAGTCGGAGGAGCTGGTGGCGTCGCGCGCCGCGGGCAAGGGCGGCGGCGGCAGCCCCCTGGGCCCCGACCTGGCGCTGCTGCGCCGCCCGCGCGTCTTCACCCTGGCCATCGTCTGGGAGTCGCCGCAGGTGTGCAGGCTGTGGCATGTTGGCATTTGCAGCCTGTGTGTATGGACACAGGTGCAGCCAACAGCTTGCTGTCTCACCCTTGCTGTAGCTCCCCACACCGCCCGGCAGCAGTCGCTTGTTTGCACACCCTCTTGCCGAAGGTCACATCCAGACACTTTCTCCAGACCTTGCTCAATCGTGTCTGAGGAATCACATTGTCATTGCAGGCGCCGTCGGACGCAATCAGGACGACGGTGGCGGCGCTGCGCACAGAGGTGGACGTCGGCGGCGTCTTCAAGGGCGTCGGCCCGGGACCCCGCCACCTCCTGCGGTGCGCGCCATTCCTGGCTCCTTTTTCCCATCTGCGGTTCATTCGCAGCTGCATTTGAGTGAGGGCCCAGGGGCATCATCAATAAGGGCGTTGGCCGCGGCCTCCTCCACCGCCACCGCATGTGGCGCAGAGTTGCTCCCTCCTGCTCTCTGCACACGGCTGCTCTATTTTCTAAGGCCAAGGCCGCTTGACGCCATGTGTGTGGTTCCTGTCCGGCCCATCATTCTACCGCACCGTCCTCTCCGCCTTAGACCTGTGTCTGTGGTTGATGTGTCCAATACCTCCCTCTGGCACATTAGTCGATCCGCCCCTTGCCGTCATGTGTGCAGGTGCATGGTGGCGTACAGCGGGCACCACTACCAGGCGTATGCGCTGTCCGAGGAGCTGGGCTGCTGGCTGCTGTTGGATGACGCCGCCATCAAGCACATCGGCGGCTGGCCCGACGTCGCGGCCTCCATGATAAATTGCCGCCACCAGCCCAGCCTGCTGTTCTACGAGCGCGCCGACTGAGGCGGCTGCGGCGGCAGCAGCAGCGGAGGCATGGCGGAGCAGGCTGCAGGCCAGGCTGCGGGGACGCCCGGAAAGCCCCAGACCCCCAGGCCAGAACTCTGGCGACTTCAAGCAGCGCAGCTGCCGGCGGCGGTGGGGTTGAGCTGGATGCGCCAGCAGTAGTCGGCCAGCAGGTCACTGTAGTGTGCGTGGGTGTAGGAACGTTGGCCGGGTGTAGGAACAGCGGAGATGAGGCCACGGGCAGATACGCAGTGGCCGAAGCAGAGCGGCAACACGCAGACAGCAAACTCTTCGCGCAGCGGCATTAGCACTGCGGCGTTTGCCACTGTGCGCCGCAAGCCCTGCACTGCGGGGTCTCACGCCTTTTGCACGGGTGATTCGCTGCCCGGAATCAACGATGTGGACACGTCCTTGGCCAGCGGCTTTGGCCGCAGTGCTTGCGCCCGGCGCGCCACCCGCTCGACAAAGCTGCTGCAGCAGTTCTGCTGCTTGTGCGTGCGTAGAGCAGCGAGCGGGGGGTCTGGGCGTGGCAGCTGGGCTGGCAGCTTGCGCTCCCGTCTGCGCCAGGATGATGATTCACACGCACGAGGGGAGCGCATCGGATGCGCAGGCAGCAGAAACCTACAGTACTTGTCCTTGAGGCCGATTGTCTTGCGGCCGGCAGGCGTTCTTGCTTTTTGGGTGTTTGCAGCTCTGGAGATGTTGCAATGCGGCTCGCATCGGTGTTACCATGAGCGATTTGTTTGTCGAGGGAATTGAGATGCTGCAGTGATTCCGAGTCTCACTGTTGATTTGCAAGCACAAGACACCAACCCAGGCATACGATGCGGTGCGCTTGAGTTGAGGAGGTGCATATGCACAGCAGCAGCCCGAGAATCAGGGCTGCAGACATCACGGGCGCGCGCGATGCTTGTTGTTGCGCCATCACGTATCTCGGTCCTGACCCGTGCGCCAAACAGTCTTCCGGCGGACAAGCAGGAGGCTTTTTTCCAGTCGAGTGCAACTTCGGATGGGAGATGCACGGAGAAAGGACCTGAAATTGACAGAATGAACTTCTCGGCTCAGGTTCTCGAATTTATGGCGTTTCTGATGGAAGCTACCCTGGCTGAGAATGACGTTACGTTACAGGACTTTACTGGCAGTTGCTCCACCAGCCGGGTCAGGGTCTCACAACATTACACATGTGAACAGTCCTGGGTGCGTCAAGCCCGACCAATGCGTCCACACGGTCCACGTGCTCAGCGCAGGTCCGTAATCAGCAGCGCAGTGACCGTTGAGCCGGCGGGAAGCACCCCCTCAGCCTGTGCGCGCATCGGAACGACCTCGTCACCACAGCTCCTGACGTTCTATCTGTGTGCAATCTGAAACACCCCTTTCTGTAATAAACAATGCCCTTTCCAGCCTGGCATGCTCTGTCGCAGCTCATGGGCTCGAAATCGCAGGGACATCAGCAAGTGGGCGCTGCGACAGGACATGTCGTGCCCTCAAGACCCCGCACAGTTCGCTGTGATGCAATAAGCTAATTGGGGCACCGACCACACATCTACAAGCGTCTGTACAGTATCACATGCAGCGGCGCAGCCCCCGTCACAGCTGCCGTCATAGCAGCGAGGCAAAGCGACGCCCCAGGAACAACAGCGCCCGCGCCAGCCCCGCAAGCGGCGTCACATCCTGGGGCGCCGCACATGCAGCATCTGCGGCAGCAGCGGCACTGCATTCCTGGGCATCCAGGGACTCTAAACACACCTGCGGCAGCTCCAGAAGCGCCGCTGCGGAGCGCATCGACAGCAGCCGGCTGGAAATCTGGCCGCCGGTAGACAGCGCAACAAAACCGTAGCCACTGAAGCCGCCGCCGCCGCCGTTGCCGCCGCTGTGCAGGCTGCTGCTGAGGCTGCCGCCGCGGGGCGGGCTGCCGCCGCTGGGCTCGCTGGTCAGGTCCAGCTCGCTCATGCTGGCGGAATCGCTGGCGCGGAGCTCCGCCGCGGACCACCCCGCCGCGGGTGTGCCGAGTGGCGGCACGCTGAAAGCGCTGTCTGCAGTGCTACCCGCCATGCCGCCTGCTGTTGCGGCGGAGGCAGGTGAGGGTGCGGCTGCGCCGGCGGCGGCTGGCTGCTTTGGGGGCCGCAGCTTGTCGGGCGACGGCGGCGCCCACTGCAGCGAGGCGCGGTGGTACTCCGGCCGCACCGGGTCCAGTTTTATCGGCGCCGACAGCGTCGCGTGCAGCCGCCGCAGCATCGGCTCCTGCACACAGGCCACATCGCTATGCCTGACCATCGAATGCCGAGCAACTGCTTCAGCCATTCCAACATACAATGCCTCAACACAGCTTCGACAAAGAAGCAGGACAGCATCTTCATGGACTGGGCTGTGAGATGTTGAGCTTCCCATTCCCTTCTGGAAGCTTTTTGAGGGCGCACCTTCCAGCCTGCCAGGCGGCGCAGGGCCAGCAGCACCACCAGGTGGAAGGTGACCATGGTATCGGGTTTATTGAAGACTTGCTCGACATCACACCCTCCCAGAAGGTTCAAGTTGCCGAAGGATGTTGGGAAAAGTTCCGACGGCCAAGAGCACACCTTCCAGGGCTGCCAGGCGGCGGAGCGGGGGCAGCACCACCAGGTTGAAGCTGACCAGCCTGCTCGTCATGCGCTGCTATTTGATTTCATACTGTCTCTTCGTTTTGACAAACAAAGAAACACAGTGTAGCAGCTTTTCGGGTGTGCACCTTCCAGCCGGCGAGGCGGCGCAGCTCGGACAGCACCACCAGATTAAAGGTGGCCAGACTGCAGGGTCTTGGCAAGCCACTAGGGAACTCACTTGCGGTGTCAATTCACACCCTTGGGTTTCAAGATGCACCTTCCAGCCTGCCAGGCGGCGCAGCGCAGACAGCACCACCAGGTTGAAGGTGAGCGGCTGCTGATTCGGGAAGCCGCCAGACGCGCAATTTTGCTGCCTCTGGAAGATAGCATTGTGTGAAACAAAACCCGCACCTTCCAGCCGGCCAGGCGGCGCAGCGCCGGCAGCACAACAAGGTTGAAAGTGACGAGGCTGCTGACGGGGTTGCCTGGCAGCCCAAACACCAGCAGCCGCTTGCCGCCGCCTGCGCAGCAGAGTGCCCACGAACTTGAAAACAGAGGGCAATATGCAATCGGAAGTTCCACACCCTCTGACTCGAAGCACGCAGCAAGGATGTGGGCTCCCTCCTCCGCAAGGCAGCATGCCAGAAGAAACACAAGGCGAAAGCAGCACATGCATTGGGAAGCAGCCCGTGCAGGCAAAACATCTGGCCAGCCGCGCGGCAGCTCAAATTCTGAACAGGGTTTACCTGGGCGGTCCAGCGTGGCAAAGGTGAGTGGCTTGCCGGGCTTCATGCGCACGCGGCCAAAGTGCACGGTCGCATGTCGTTCCAGCAGCGGCTTCACAAAGTCTTTGTCGCCCATGGACACGCCGCCTGCAGCAGGTGGGCACACATTTTGAACGACACAATTTGGATTACAAAAGTCGGCTGCGCCCTAAACAAAGTGCACCGCCGCGTGCCGCTCTAGCAGCAGCTTGACGAAGTCCTTGTCGCCCATCGACATGCCGCCTGCAGCGATGCAGTTCCCAGGTTTTTCTCGTGCTGCTCCGCCGCGGATGAAAGAACACATTCCCATCTCTGGAAGGGATAGGCTTAGCCGAGCCCAGCCTCGTCGACTGGACAGCCTCTGGTGTCCCTGCTGCGCTGATGACGTAATGGCAGGCTGTGCATCGGCGCTGTGGTGCCTCTGTGGATCCAGCAATCAGCCGTTGGCGTTGATTTTTTGTACAGGTCATCAAATGAAATACGGGCGGTAATGTGCACCCGAGGTGTTGAGCACATCGGCGCCGTTTTCGAGCGCCGTCTGCAGCTCGCCCTCCATCCCCTCCTGCCCCCACAGCGTCTCAAAACACCCATGGCGACAACTTGAACCTCTATACAAGTCTGCACTTTAGGGTTTGTGGGACACCGCTTATTAGAGGTGATGAGGACGTCCGCGCCGTTCTCCAATGCGGTCTGCAATACGCCATCCAGCCCTGCCGAGTCGGGAACGATGCCCTAGTACAGCGTCAGTATCATATAGGCGTATGGACATTCTTACAGGAATGACATCACAAGTCTCCAACATTTGCGCACCTGAGGTGATGAGCACGCCGACGCCATTTTGAGCGCCGTCTGCGACGCGCCCTCTAGACCCTCCAGTCCGGCGGCATCCGGCACGATGCCCAGGTCCATCTGGCAACCTCGATAGAAGATCTCAAGATTGAAGGGTCAGAAAGTGTGCGTACCCGAGGTGATGAGCACGTCAACGCCATTTTCGAGCGCCGTCTGCAGCGCGCCTTCCAAGCCCTCCAGCCCCGCGGAGTCTGGCACGATGCCCAGGTCCAGGGTGCTCGCGCCGGCTTCGGCGCACGCCGCCAGCAGCATCGGTCGGTTGGCGTCGCGGATGGCGCCCGGGCGCAGGCTTGGCGCGGCGGAATCGGAGACCTCGTCGCCCGTCGACAGCACCGCCACCTGCGGCGCCGCGTGCACCTGTACAGATGCAATGCGGGTTTAAACACTCGACTGATTGATGCCTCGTGGGCCCGGGGGAAGGTGCGGCGTGGCAGGATCGGAGACCTCGTCACCCGTTGACAGCACCGCCACGTGCGGCGCCGCGTGCACCTGTCAAGACATGTGAATGGCTTCAAGCATGCATGTTCCGTAGAACAAATAATGTGTCCAATCGCATGTGCGGCGTTGCGGGATCGGAGGCCTCGTCGCCGGTCAACAGCACCGCCACATGCGGCGCCGCGCGCACATGATTGAAACCCTGTGTGAATTTCATTAGGAAGCATAGAGCTGATATCGGAACGAAGGTGCAGAATGGCCGGGTCAGACACCTGCACGAAAGTCATGGCGTGATACAAAGGTTTGCATACAGCTACCTTCCGTCGGCCTCGCAGTGCTGTCCAGGGCCAGCAGCGCATGACGGTAGCAAGCAGACTATGGGGCTGGTCCAGAAGCAGATCTGAACGTATCAAGGTCTGTATTCCTGCCTGCACGCTGGTCAGTGGAAGGTGGTCAGCGGCCTAATTTCCGCAGGGCCGATGCGCTCGCCGACAGCCAGCACTGTCTGGTTTCGTACACGCTCAGAATCAGACATGCGTACGAGATTGCACAGAGCAGGTGATTTCTCCACCTGCACGGTGGCGGCGGCGACGGTGGCCAGCAGCCCAATCGCCCAGGGGCAAATGCGCTCATCGACAGCCAGCACCTCATTGCCCCCCGCGGCCTTCCTTAAAGTTGTCCGAATACCCTTGGCGTTTGTCTGTCTACAGCGACGCTCTCGTCAGTTGGCGCAGCTGGTGCCACACTAGCTGCAGCGAGGGGCACCTGCACGATGGCGGCGCCGACGGTGGCCAGCAGCCCAATTTCCGCAGGGCCAATGCGCTCGCCGGCGGCCAGCACCGTCTCCCCCGCGCGGATGTCGGATCCCACTGCCCGGATGTCTTGCCCCGGCCGCGCCGCCTGCACAACAATGGTGAAGACAAGTTCTTCAAGTCCCACAGTGTAAGAACATGGCAAGCAGGTTATGCAAATATGTTTCTGCCGGCGCGGATGTCCACCGCGCGATGTCCTGCCCCGGCCGCCGCCTGCACGGCGCAGCTGATATGTTTCACTCTGGATGAGGTCGTACACCAGTGTCTTGCTGTCGTCGGATCCCATCGCGCGGATTTCCTGCCTGCGCCCGCGCCGCCTGCATTTGTTGCAGAGGAGTGCCTGCAATGTTTTATCACTACCGAGTCCCGCCTTCTTGACGGAGTGCTGCCTTCTGAATGTCGACACAAGGCCCGCCGAACGCTTATACGGCCCACCACCTCGGCCAATAGCGCTTGATGCTTCTTGCTGCAAAGACTCTGCTCCCTGCATTGGGCCGTGTCCCACTTTCCTGATGTCAACGACGGACGACGGGTGTCTCACATGCCTGCGACGTCATCTGGGGCACCTTGCAGGAAGACTTGCCCAACACTTCCCAACTGTTCGTCTCTCAAACTGCGTCCCACCTTCTTGATGTCGACGACAGGCGCGCCGAGCGCAGTGCGGCCCACCACCTCGCTGTCCTCGATCTGCACCACCGCGTCCGCGCCATGCGGCACCGGCCCGCCTGAAAATGTCAAGAGTAAAAGTCGCCAGCCCAGGAGAGTCGAATGAAAAGGCAGTTGTGCATCATGGCGTCCGCGCCGTGCGGAACAGGCCGTCTGAGGAATCAAGCGAGTCGGAAAATCAGCAAGATTGAATGGAAAAAAATGAATGAAAGTATGTTTCAAAAGTTTCAGAAGCATGGCCAGCAGGGCTGCAGCTGCCGCCATTGAGTGCGCAGAGCATCCGGTGAATGGCATGCATTAGGAGGGTGAACAGGAAAGCGAGGGAAGCCGCGTGCTTTCAGGATGGCTATGTGCTCACGGAACCACAGCCTCGCTGCCTGTGCCAGCACAGGCGATGATGCCCGACGGCAGGTTCCGCAGCACGAGTGAGCCGGGCAGATGCCTGAGGCATACACTGCAGGCTGTCCAGTTTACAGTCTTGGATGTTAGATTCTCGGCAACCGTGCACCTGTACCGATGTAGGCGACGGTGCCCGGCTGCAGCGTCTGCAGCACGAGGCAGAACGCTGAGGACGTCCTTATGAGGTTAGGAATTACAATTGGCGCGCACCTGTGCCGATGGCGAGAGACGCTTGGTGATGCGACGCAACATTCGTGGGCATGTCGGCGGTTTGTAGACCACACATGGCGACTGGCTGAGCGCCAGTGGGCGCTGAAGCGCCTGGCGCTGTGGCATCAAATCGTAACGGGTGCGCAACCGGAGGAAGGCGCACCCGCTCTTAGAAGATGCTGCAGGGGTCGGCAATGGTGCCCGGCTGCACGGTCCGCAGCATGAGTACAATGCGCTTTAGGGTGTAGAGCTTGCCTTTGCCTTGAGGCGACGTGGGCGATGGTGCCCGGCTGCAGCGTCTGCTACTCCGTGGCGCACGACAGATCGCCGAGGTCACAACTTTGGGGTTTCAACATGTTTCGGCGGCTTTCAGCGGCGTGCCTGTGCCGATGTAGGCGATGGTGCCCGGCTGCAGGGTCTGCTGCTCCGTGCCCGCCAGCGCCTCGAAGGCCACTTCGTATTCCTTGGGCCCGCCGGAAGCCATCACCGCGTAGCCATCCTGCCGCGCGCAGGCGAAGCAGTGGGTTGCAGGTCACAAAAGCCGGCAGCACCATGGCAGCAGATGGCGGCATGCTGGCGGCATGAAGCACAACAAGCCACTTTTGGGGCATGTGCAAGAAGAATGCAGAGAGCAAATCCGCCTGCCATGCAAAGTAGCGCTCTTGGTGAGCTTGCACATGCTACCAGCAGCTGTGCCACGCAGCACGACCCCTCGCAGGAGCGCGCCTTGATGGACGCCGGGAAGGGCGGCAGCGGCTCGTTCGACTGCACGTCCTCCGCCAGCACGCGGCCTAGGATGCTGGCCAGCGGCAGCGCCTGCGGCGCCAGCACCCGCGTGTGCGACAGCACCGTCTGCTGCGCCTCAGGAATGCTGATCATCTTGTAGAAGGCCGCCGGCGTGGCCAGCGCGCTCGGCGCTGCCGCGGTCATCGCAGCGTCACCCGCAGTGTCGGGACCTGATCAGATCGGTGTGTGCGCTGCTCTCAATTTCAAACGTGCTTCGATGTCCTTCAGAAGAGCAAGCGCTGCGCGTGCACCAGCTGCAGCTGCGTGTCCAGCTGCGCTTGTGAAAAGCGACGATCTTGAAATCTGGACTGTGCAAAGCTACAAATGCCCGCGCAGAAACAAAGCTTGCAGCAAAAGATCACGGCGACCTCGATGTCGACTTTTGCATGCCCCTGACATCAACCTCGGATGCATCTCCGACACAAAGGCCAGGTTCGTACAGTGTTTGTGCACGCTCGGCCGTGTTTGAGATTGTTGAAACGCCTCAGAACGCGTCTGTGCACATCCAAACTCCGGGCTGCGCAACCAGCGGGCACCGCTCCGGTGAACACAGTGAGCAGACTCGGCCACAGCACGTCGGACATCATGGACAAAATCCTCGGCACAAACCCGCAGCAGCGCCAGAACAGGATTCTGGGTGCGTCAGCCTGCTATGTTTATGGCCTGCACGTGGTTTCATGCTGTCTGCCAGAAGCTGCATGGCACCACTGTCGACCTGAACAGTACGTATGTAACTGCCGCAGCGGTCGGCTCGCTGGCGGCCGTCGGCCTGGGCTACTGGTACTACCAGCGCCAGCAGGAGCAGCACCACCACGGCACCGCCGCAGGTGCGGTTTGAGGTCATCAATCACCTTCACAACCAGGTAGCAGGTGTGTCGCCGCATCGGCAAGGTGCCGCATGCGCGCCACCATTCCTGTGTCCAATTACATTTGACACACGTGCGTTTTTGATCATTAGGACGGGGTACCTGTTGCACAAAATTAAGTTTCAAGGATCGCAGCCCAGCGGTGCTGTAGGAGCTCGTCCAGACTCCTCGCACGGCATGCAATAGCTTCACCATGGTGTCTCGCTCGCCCAGCGGCAACGAGAGGGTCAGGACACTGAGCTCATTTCAAGTGCCTGTAAATGACGAGACTTTGAATGCGCCACAGCGCGCAAGTACGACAAGTACGACGGCGGCCCCGGCGGCAGCAGCGGCAGTGGCGCACCGCCGCCGTCCCACTCCCGCTGAGGAGCTGCGCAGGGCGGGCTCGGGATTGAATCTGACGGCCGCAGTACTCAAGACGGGAGGCTGATGTTGTAGTTGAATGCAAGGAGGTCGGATGTCAAAGGTGGATTATGACGACGGCTTGCGGCTGGCCTGCGGCCGACCTGCGGCCACAGTGCGCCGTGCGTGATACGCATCAGCATTCATGCACGCCTCGCCACTGCAGCACGGGGCCAGCGTAAGGTCAGCTGGCGCGGCTTTCACCCTTTCAGATGCTGTATTGTCCTTGGACAGAGTTGCCACAGCAAAATATCTGCATGGCCTTCATGGGGTCTGGCCTGGCAGTCGTCACTTTAGGGTTACGGTCACCAGCAGCCTCGTTGTCATGAGTCATGCCCCTGGCTATAACCCCTGGTAAACCGCTCACGCACCCAAGGGGAGTAAAGGTAAATTCACCCTTTACTCCCCTTGCATGCACGTGCGCACAGCAAAAACAGAACAACCCCGCACAAACGCCGTACATCAAAGCAGCAGCCTCCCATGCACTCGAAAATACGAGAGGTGGAAGGTTGCAGCTGAAAGCGCTATTTCGAGTGGGTTTCGTACACAGTTTTTGGGCTCAGGACCGTTGTCCAGTCGATGTGATGTCGTCGTTCGGAGCCTTGAAGACGAGTCAATAACGCGGGCGCACGCGCGGGTCAGTATGAGTGCAGAGCGAGGCGTGGAGCTTCATGCACCGGTGGAGGTGAAGGGGCTCAGCCAAGACGGCTTCCCTGCCTCGTATTCGACCGGCAAGGTCACTGACGTCTTCTTTGACGAAGCAGTGGCTGTGCAGCGGTGCACGGTCACTTATGACGACGTGCGCTCTTTGGCTGCGTTTCAAATTCCCTCACGAGTTTTCTATCTGTCTGTTTCTGTGTCAGAAAAGCCTTTCGTGTAGGGTTCCTCTGCTGGGTTGACTCTGCCCGGCGCTCGCGCAGAGCGCAGGCTGTCAGTCACGGATGCAATGTCTAGTGTCACAAACATGCTGCAGACCTCACAATGCCGATCGCTCTTGGTGTCGGGTAGCTGCTCCTTGTCAGTGCAAGGCACCGAAGCGGTCATGCTGCGTTTGCGATGCTGCAGATGCGCTTTTTGGCCAGCCGCATGCTCACCATGATCGCCACACATGTTTCTTGTTGTTGGACACGACAAAAGTTTCTGACAAGCTGCAAGACAGCCGTGACCGCCCAACAGATCACGTGCATCCTGTGTCTATTTCAACAGCACGCAGCAAAGACGACCTCAACTGCCGAGTACGCGCTGCAGGCTCAATACCAGTGTCGATACGGGAAGGCAGACGAGTTGCTCGAGCTCCAAGGAGCTTTCAGCACAGGCTTCTAGCGTGCGGCCGGACCGCCAGCCAGACTGGACGGCACACCCCAGCTTTCTGACACCTGCCTGTGCCCTGCCCCACGCAGTTTGTGGACACCGACGGCAAGCAGCTGCAGGAGACGTTCCCGGTGCGCTCGCGGCGCCTGCGGCCGGCGCCGCCGCTGGGCGTGCAGCTGGCGGCGCTGGACGACTATGAAATCGGCCAGGCGGTGAGTTGCGGCGATTCAAGATGGGACGGCCTGATTAGGTCTGGCTGGCATTGTATGTGCTGGCAATACAGCATTTCGCAATCTCCGAAATGGACTCGTAGGTGGACCTGCGGGAACATGACATCTGGTGGCACGGCGTCGCGTGGGGCCAGACGCCAGGAGCCCTGCGCGTCTTCCTGCCAGGTAAGCTTTTCTCCTGTCATGCTGGAATAGCTATACTCTTGCACCCGCAGCACAGCACACTGCTGACGCGCCGTCTGCGTGACAGCGCTACGCTGCCGTGCACAAGCTGCACGGCTGTGTGTGCCGAATTCGTCACCTGGCCAGAGCACAGGTGCAAACCAAACACGGGCTGGAAGGTGGATACTACCAAAGAATGTGGGTTGTCTTTCGTTCAGAAACATGATTCGAGCCAGCAGCACAGTGTTGAGGCCGCTGGCATCAGCAACCTGGCCAGAGCAGGAGCATATGAGCTCTGAAGCAGCTCAAGCGGTGTCAGTGCAAACCCGCAGAGGTGGACCGCAATGTGAAGATGGCGTCGCGGCCGGAGCAGGTGCGGCTGAGCATGGAGTTCGAGGCGGGCGCCTGGGTGCCGCGGCGGCCGCCTGCCAAGGCTAAAAAGCTGCCGCCGCCGCCGCAACCTGCCATGCCAGCCCCGGCCCTGGTGGCCAAGAAAGGCGGCCGGCCGCCAAAGGTGCCAACGTCGGCACCCGAGGCGGCGCCGGCGCCGCTGGTCGCGCCCCCGGGCGCGCGACGGGCGCGCTCCGCAGCGCAGGCGAAGGGCTTTGCCGACGGGAACGCCAAGGACGGCATTCTCCCCATGGCCGAAGTTTCGCCCCTGGGTGTCCCGCCCGGCCGTTCCGGCAGCAGCGATGCGAAGCCGGACCCGCTGGGCGGCCTCAGCGGCGGCTTTCTTCTGAATGGCGCTGCGTCGGCGGCCAATGGCATGGTGGCAAATGGCATCGCTGCCCCTTCAGTTGCTGCCGCCGCGGCGCAGCAGCTGCATGCGGCAACCAACCCGCTTGCCAACGGCGGCGCCGCCACCGCGGCAGGCAAGGAGGAGTCGGACGACGAAAGCTCCGACGACGTCGATATGGCGGGGAGCGACATGGCCGGCGCGGACGCCGCAGCTGCGGTTTCTTCGGCGGCGGAGGAGGAGGCGAATGACGGGCTGGTACGGCGCTCAGGGCGCGCCGCCAAGCCGCGCCTGATCACGGTGGACGGGCTGCCGGTGCTGCGCATCAACAACTACGACCTGCAGCAAGGGGAGCGCTCGGTGTTCGACCAGGAGCTAAATCGTAAGTTTCTGATTCCAAGTGACTGTCCAGAGTTTTTCTCCAATCCTCACTCAAAATTCTGTGCCGGTGCTGCGCATCAACACCCACGACTTGGTGCAGGGCGAGCGCTCGGTGTTCGACCAGGAGCTCAACTGCGCGTCTTGTGTTACCACCCTCTCCTGTGTCAACACCCTCGCGCTGCTAGCAATGTGGCTCGACCTTCAAAGTTGTGAGGCGGTCATTACTCTTGCAGAGCCTCTAGTTCTAGACTGGAGGATGAACCGTCAAGGATGTGTCCGTGCACACAGTGTTTCTTGGTCACGGTTTTCGTCGTGCGTCTGCAGGCGCCGGCGGCGCAACCGGCGTGCTGGGCGGCCCCAGCGGCAGTCGCCGCGGCTGGATGCCGCTACTGCATATACCACTTTTGCGAACCCTAAATCTGAACATCTGACTATGTTTATGACGATGTTGCAGGCGCCGGCGGCGCAACTGGAGTGCTGGGCGCCCCCAGTGGCAGCGGCGGTGGCTGGATGCCAGCGCCGCCAAAGGCGGCGCGGTCCGCGGGCGGCGCCCGCGCGCCGCAGCCTGTCAGCGCGATGGAGCAGGCGCGCAAGGCGCACAACGAGGCCGTGCGCGTCGACGCAAAGGTGCTGTTCTGTCATTTCCTTTCGACATCTGTCCGCAAGTCGCAGTGTCTGCAGACCGGTCAGCGCGATGGAGCAGGCGCGCAAGGCGCACGACGAGGCTGTGCGCGCCGACGCAAAGGTGGGTACTTCTCATCCTCTGGCATTCCTGGAAAATCTCGTGGCCGCAGAGCGTGGCACAGAAGACGCGCAAGGTGGACGATGAGACTGTGCGCGCAGTGGCCAAGATGTGTTATGGCACAGGCATTGCTCGATGACATCCTGGGTCGTTGACCAGCTGACGCTCACCGCAGCATGGCTGGCAGGTTCTGGAAGTCTGCTTGCAGCCGTGCGCTGAGCTGTCATGTGCTAAAGCGTGCAGGCGGCGGAGTTCCGGCGGGCGCGCTACTTCCTGGGCCACCTGCCGGCGCTTCAGCCCTTCATCACCCCCAGCGTCGCCACCCGCATCAGGTGCACACTTGTATATTTTCCACGGAACTGGCACCTTATTCTACATTTCCATGCCGGCTCCAGCTGCTTCATCTTTGTCTTGGTTGCTTCCTGCCAAACCCTTTGATGACTCGATGCTGGAAACGTTCCTGGTCTTCCTGCAGCGCGGCGGCAGCTCAGGTGCCCGACGACGAGGTGCGGCCGCCGGCGGTGGAGTTCCAGCCGGAGGGCATCACCGGCGGCGAGATGCGCGAGTACCAGCTTGCCGGCCTGCGCTGGCTCGTCGATCGCTTCGACGATGGCGTCAACGCCATCCTGGCCGACGAGATGGTGGGCATTCGCCGAGAGCCTTGAAAAGGACCTCTTGCAGTTGGCTGCTGCATGTTGAGGTTGCCTCAGAGAAGCAGCATGAGGAGCTGTCACTGTGCAGGCCCTTGTGCATACGCGGCACATGAAGCCGATGTGCGGCTGTGGCTGAAGCATTTCCTTCTGGATGCGCAGGGCCTGGGCAAGACGCTGCAGACGATCTCCTTCCTGTCGTACCTCAAGCGCGAGCGCGGCATCGCAGGCCCCTCCCTCGTCGTTGTCCCATTGTCCGTCGTCAGCAGCTGGTGCGTCCAGGGGGTTTGTAGACTGTGACCTTCATTCTTACTGTGACCTGCATCTGAGTGACCAGCAGCATTGCGCTGCAACGCTTGTTGCTCGTCCCGAAACGCCTGAACGTAGCTATTTCAATGCACATGTGTGTGATCTGCGCGTCCAAATTGGTCGCCACCAAATGCAAACCGACCAAATTTCGGTGCGCCAGGTGCACGGAGGCGGCGCGGTGGGCGCCGGACCTGCGGGTGGTGCGCTTCCACACCAACGACGTCGGCGAGCGCAAGCGTCTGCGCCAGGAGGTGAGGAAGAATCCACGGCGCTCGACATGACTTACAGAAGAGCACAGGGCGTCCTGGCAGGCTGCGCCGAACGCGCAGGGGAAGCGGCCCGCAAGCCGACACGACGCTGCACAGCTGCACTAGAAAGCTCATATACAACTGCTTGAACGATGAAGAGATGGCCGTTTGGGGGAGTTCACCGCCTCTGCCAGTCGAGCGCCTCGACTGTTGATGTCTGTGACATTGCGCGCAGGTGCTGAGCGACCCCAGCAAGTTTGACGTGGCCATCACGACGTATGACATGATGATGAGCGCGCGGCTGGGCTCCGCCCTCGCCCGCACCATCACCTGGCGGTGCGCTCGAAACCACAAAATGTCGGACCTCCAGCAGCTGGTTTGCGTGAAATGTCATGTACATTTGTCGGCTCGTAGGTGCCGTTGTGATGAGCGCACGTTCGGGATGTCTGCGCATCACCAATGCATGTGAATGATAACCATACCAAGCAATGCCAATTGCTACCTGCTGTGCATCTATGCCCATGTCGAGTAGCTGTTCGCAACACGATACATGTAGCAGTCTATGTCGTGCCCTTCTTGCTGCGGCTGCTGTCACGCAACGCTGAAGCCTAATTGCTCCGGGCTTTGCACGGCTCGCTCAGGACCCATTATAGCGTGACCGCAGTCTGCACACTGTACCTGCATGCAGCACGTGGCACTTCTGCGTGGTTTCATGCAGGCGTCCCTGACAGCACAGGGTCCATACGTGATGCCACCCGACTGGCAAGGCCTTCGCAGCATCAGCTGCAGCCTCCGTACCTTCGGAGTCGGAGTACCTCTCAACCGCCCGATGGCCTTGTCATTGTCGCGCAGGGTGCTGGTGCTTGAAGGGTGTGCCGTGGTCACTGAGGAGGCGACTCTCCATTTCAGAATGCTGTCAGACTTGGCGCAGTGAGTCTGATTTGCTGTCCAATTGTTGCGCAGTGTGCTAGTGCTGGACGAGGGGCACAAGATCAAGAACGAGAACACGGCCATCGCGCACGCCATGCGCCACGTCGCGTGCGTCCCTCACTGCCCTAGCATGCTCCTACTGGCACCCGGTGACCAGATTCTGTTGTATCCGGTTTCATGATTTGCGCGGCCACAGGCAGGGACTTGGTGCGGCAGCGGCATCAAAGCCTCTACACTCTCGGCCATGTGTAACATCTGTTGTGTTCTCTGTCCGAGCCAGGTGTGAACAGTGCCATGGCCCCTCTGCCCTGCACGCACCAGCACATGTTGCTGCTGACGGGCACGCCGATGCAGAACATCATGCACAAGCTGTACAACCAAAACCTGACCTGGTTCGTAGAACAACCTGCACTCGAGAACGTCGATTCATAGTCAAGTTTTCTTCTGTGCAGGCACCAGCACATCGTGCTGCTAACGGGGACGCCGATGCAGAACAACCTGCACGAGCTGTACGCGCTGCTGTCCTACCTGCACCCCGACATCTTCACCAATGCGTCACCATTCGACGACGCGTTTGACCTCGTGCGCCACAAGGTGCTGATGCCTCTTTCTTTCCTCCGTTCCGCAAGATCTTGGCAGAAGAACGAACTAAATCTTGCACGAGCTGTATGCTGTCCTACAAGCACCCCGACGTCTTCCCACTGACGTCTGGCCCTTTGACGGCGCCTTTGACCTAGTGCGTCACAAGGTACCAACCGTATTCTCCAGTTTGGGCTCTTTCCTATCCTACCTGCCCCTCGACGTCTTCATAGACGCCTCCCCTCGATGACGCCTTCGGCCTTGTGCGCCACAAGGTGCCGCAACCTGCTGAGATGTGCAGGGCGCCTGCAGCGGCCTGTGTGGCGGTTTGCTGCCCTTGGTGGGCTGCAACTGCATGTAACGGATGTGGTTCATCATGACGCGCACAGCTCAGCTGCTTTTACAACGTGGGTTTTACACGGCTGAGTTTCTGCCAATTTGTCTGCAGGTGGACAATGCGGTGCTGGAGGCGGCGCACCTGCTGCTGCGGCCGCTGTGTCTGCGCCGCCTCAAAGAGGAGGTGGAGACGACGCTGCCGCCGCGGGTGCGGAATTAACGTGGCATCTGCTGACGGGCCCTGTGTACAGCTTCATTCGATTCGACTTTGACACGAGATCGGATGAGCGTGGACATGTCCTCCCACTGGGTGCAGCTGCTAGACACGCAGCGTCATCCAGTTTCGCTGACTGCGCCACCTGCCTCTCAGGCGCTTGATCAACAAGCATTGCCATGTGCCGCAGGTGGAGACGCGCATCACGTGCCCGCTGTCCGCGATGCAGACGTTCTGGTACCGCCGCCTGCTGCTCAAGGACTCGCGCATGCTGGCCGCCATAGAGGCGGAGCACCAGAACGTGGAGGTGCGCCGCACGCAGCGCTAGCTGAAGCATGAACATACTGTGCACAACAGCTGTGCCACAGGGCAACAAACGCCCGGCAAACCTGCATCGCCAGGCTTTGACCGTGCAAATGAATACTTGTGAACACATACCTCGGGCACAGCCTGCAGCTGCTAGGGTCCCCACGCCGTTGGGTCATGCGGACATTGCTGATTTGCTGTGTCACTCTCCGCTGTGCAGTACGAGAAGGACAACAACGCGTGGAAGAAGCTGCAGATGCTCATCATGCAGCTGCGCAAGTGCTGCAACCACCCCTACCTGTTCCCGGGGGCTGAACCCTTCTTCGACGGCACCACCACCGGTGGGGCAATTCACCCTGCGGTCCGAGGTGGTCACGAATTGACCCGAGATGAAGTGTTCAAGGGCAGCTGCGTGAAAGCAACAGCTTCATGAAGTGCTGGAGCCCACAAGCAGCGTCCATCCGATGCAGATTGTGGGCATGCTGCCGAGTCGTTCCAGAAGTCCATTTTGGCGACAATATGGTTGAAGCGGCTGGCAAGATGGGCATGCTGGACCGGCTGCTGGCGCCATTGACGGGTAAACTATCGAACATGCGTGCATTGCTCCAGCACTTGTTCACAATCTGTCGTCCTTTCTCTAGGCGAGGACGTGGTGGAGGCGGCGGGCAAGATGGGGGTGCTGGACCGGCTGCTGGCGCGGCTCAAGGCACGTGACCACCGCGTCACGCTCTTCAGCCAGTCCAACCGCATGCTGGACATCATCGAGGACTACCTCCTGCTGCGCGGCTACAAGTGAGTATGTGCTTCGATTGATGTCTGTCGGAGATGTGAAAGCCTGCAAGAGAATGTGTCACCCTCTTCAGCCAGTCCAACCGCATGCTGGACATCACCGAGGACTACCTCCTGCTGCGCGGCTACAAGTGCGCCCTGAAGTCGCAGGCTGCTTTGCTTGAGCCGTGCACATGCTCTGTGGAGATCACATGGTAGGACTCTGGCTCATGCACGGGTAGCAGAGGGTAGTTTTGATGCGTTGAAATGCCCTCAGTCGAGCAGATTTGAAGAGTAGGGCCCTTCCCATCATCTTGTGTGTACGTGATTCACAGGTACCTGCGGCTGGACGGCAGCACCAACCGCGTGCAGCGCATGATCGACATCGCGCAGTTCCAGGCGCCTGGTAGCCAGGTGCACAGTTTTCAGTCTTGAGGACTGTCTTCGTACACATAGGAAGTCCACAATACCAATTTGCTTGGGCTCGGGCCGCACCCTGGCGCTACCTGATCACGTGCATGGCTGCTTTCGATGAAAGATTCCATCGATGAAACAGTGGTAATCCTGATGACATCCTGACAACTTCGTCTGGAACCGCACAGGTGTTCATCTACATCCTCAACACGCGCGCCGGCGGGCTGGGCGTGAACCTGCAGACGGCAGACACCTGCATCCTGTACGACAGCGACTGGAACCCGCAGGTGCCAGCCACAGACCCGAGAAGTATTAATAGAATCTTCTGCCCAGATGTCTGGCGTTCACTGCGGTCATAATCACCTTCTGCCATGGCATCAACTCCCCGCATGAAACACAAAGCGTCAAAACATGGAGCACCAACTTGTAGTTCGCATTGGCGGGTGGCACAGCTCCACTGACCAGAGTTCCCTGGCCTCCCGATTAGCCTTTCTGTCGCCGTCCCCTCAGCGGAACCTACAGACAGTGGCGCGCGTGCACCGCGGAAGACAGACGCGCGCCCACACAGAGCCCACGGCTCCTTCCACATCATGACGACCCACTCGGTCTCCAACAGCTTTCATCCTGGTCACGCAGTGGGACCTGCAGGCGATGGCGCGTGTGCACCGCATCGGGCAGACACGCCCGGTGCATGTGTACCGCTTCTGCACCACCGGCACTGTGGAGGAGCGGGTACAGCTGCGCGCGGAGAAGAAGCTGTACCTGGACCAGATGGTCAACCGCGGCACCGTGCGCGGTAAGCAAACATCGTTCGACACCATCGATCGGTTCCCGACATGATGCCACATTCGCATGTTGTGAGGCAGCGCGCTCCGAGAAGAAGCTGTATATGGACCAGGTGGTCAACCGCAGCGCCATGCGCGGTGCGCATGGACCTTTGCAGCTCTCCTGAGCTTTTGGCAGTTTTGAGCTGGCGTCAGGCATGCAAGCACGTGCCCTTGAAAAGTGCTTGACAAGCAGCTGCTCAGCGAAAGACGCCGCAGATGCGCACAATGGCACAGACCACTGTCACCACCGGTCCACTGTCGCGCAGGCGCAGGCGCGGGACCACGCGCACCAAACTGATATCACCAAAACCAAAAGCATCGTTTGTTTCTTCGCACAGGCGTGGAGGAGATGGAGCCGCTGAGCAAGAAGGAGCTGCTGAGCATGCTGCGCTTTGACGACCACGCCTCAACACCGAATCAATGTGTACAGTTAATCTCGGTACCTCTGTTGCAGGCGTGGAGGACATGTCGTCGTTCAGCAAAAAGAAGCTGCTGAGCATGCTACGCTTGGGCGCAGACCACCAGCAACCGAAGTTGATGACGCAAATACCAGTTTCACGGTGCATTTCTGCGCAGGCGTGGAGGAGATGTCGTCGCTGAGCAAGAAGGAGCTGATGAGCATGCTGCGTTTTGGCGCGGACCGCATCTTTGCCGCGGCGGAGGGTCGGCCGCCCTCCGACGCGGAACTGGACGACATCATCCACCGCTCCCACAACCGCGCCGCCGCCGCAGGTGGGTTTTGCAGCCGTCACGAGAGTCCTTCTGATTGTCTTGCACTCTGGGCCAAATTCTCGGCACGTGACGGGCCGGCCTACATTCCCACGCGGGTTGCCTCCTCACGATTAGCCGTCTCTTGACAGATCTCTGAGATTCCAGCATTCTAAATCGCGTTCGTCAACTGGTTGCAGGGACTGACGACGCTGCAGAGGACAGCAGTGACGCAGTGGCAGACGCCACAGCAGCAGCAGCAGCAGCAGCAGCAGCGGACAGCAGCGTCGCGCCGGACGCGACGACAAACAGCGCCACCGCACACTGCGCAGCAAATAATGGGGCGACGGCCAATGGCATGGCGGCAGCCAGCGCGCCAGCCAATGGCGCAGTAGCCAACGGCGTGGCGGCAGCAGGCGCTTCAGCTAGCGGTGCGGCGGCGGCGGCACCGGCACCGGCGGAGGTGAAGCACAGCGCGGCGGACTTCGATGCCGAGGCGGCGCCGCTTTCGTCGTTTATGCTGCATGGCCAGGACTACAGCAAGGAGCGGTCGTTGCGGGTAAGTGGACTTCACCACTCCTCGTGCAGGTTCAACGTGACACATTGGTCGCGGCTCCATCTCAGGCAGGCTCAATAGCCCACAGTGCAGTTTACCTGGTGCTTCGTGCTTTATGGCCAGAACCAGAACAGGCACATGCATGCTGAGTTTCGATCTTGCGTGCCGCAGGACATTGCGGCGGAGTTCTGGGTGGGCGCGCAGCGGTCGCGCAAGCAGCGGCTCATCACCGTGGGCAAGCATCAGGTCCTGCGGGAGAACAACTACGACCTCGCCTCGGTGCGCATCCTGTCCCTCTTGCCTGCGCCCGCGCTCTTCGCTGACTCCTCCAGCTGCGGCGTCCTACTCGCTGCATCCCGCTGTGTTGCGCAGCATGGACAGAGCGGCCAGGCCGCCTGCGTGCTGGTCAGGCCTCCTGTGGGAAACCAGCATCTGCGGGAGCATGTCGACAGAGCTGAGCGGCACTGTGTGCTGTGCAGGGGGAGCCCAGCGTGTTCGACTCGGAGACGGCGCGCGCCGGCTTGGAGGAGCCTGTCGGCCGCCGCACCAGCCGCCAGATCGCGGGTACCGACTACCAACACGCTGAGACCTGCCAGGTGCAGCCTCTGATCTCCAAGCAAAACTCGATCCTGACAAGTCGGTGGTGAAGTGCACAGAACATCATGCCGCACCAGCCGCCAGATTGCGGGCATCGACTACCCAGCACAACGAGACCTGCCAGGTGCATATGAAGCCCTTGATTCAGTCCATGTCCATACCCATCCAATAATCATTCTGTAGGCTGTTAGCAACGTCCAGAGCAGTTGACTCCAGAGCCGGCCGCAAGCAGGACCCTGCCGTGTGTAATGGCAGCAGTGTGTATTGATCAGCTTGATGAATATTTCAATTGATCAGCTTTATGATTCCTCTAAGTGAAGGCGGCCATGTCTGAGACCCGAACTTTTGTGCTGGCGTGGAACTGGACTTTGCCGAAGCCGAGGGCATGGCTCTTGCTGGCCTCTGCAATGCCCAGCTGTCATTGCGGGAATGCTCGGAACCTTGGACGAAAACAATTGGGCGGTAGAGCCAGTGTTGGACCACAGGAGACCAAGCCAGAGGAATGCCGGCCGCACTTGCTGCCATCATCTCGTCATAGATTTCAGGACTTGCCTTTGGGGCCATGCCTGGCCTGCTGATGGTGTAATGCTCGGTGATCTCTGGATGCGATTTTCATTGCCCGATCCCAGGACGGCATGAGAGAGCGCGCGTCCTGATCACATCTGCTGCCGCTCCGCGAATCTGCTGGGGCAGCGGCAGGTCGATAGCAATCTGTTGTCATTCAGTCACAAGTATCTGTGATTGTATGCAGATCTGCTGGGACGGCGGGGAGCTGGTGTGCTGCTCGGAGTGCCCCGCGGCGTACCACGCCGCCTGCCTCGGCGTCAGCCTCCAGGTGTGCTTCGTGCAGCATCCTCTCTGCTGACTCACAGCAGTCGCTGCGGTGCTTGCGGCCTCTATGTACCCTCCATGGCAGCTCTACAGTTGGCGCTGACTTTCTGCTGCGGAATTGCGAGCTCGCTGTACAGCGCGCACAGCAGCCTGCGAGGTCCACATGTGTCCACGCCTGGTGCCACACCTCTTTGGTAGCTGAAGTCAGGCTACAACAGCTTTGCATTTCCCTTCCACCGATTTCTGCAGCTTCTGTGTCTCTACAATCTTCCGAGCCTATGCCCTGCAGGACCTGGAGGGTGTGAAGCGGTGGGGCTGCCCGCACCACTCCTGCGGCGTGTGCCACCGCAAGACGGCCGCCGCCGGCGGGCTGCTGTTCCGCTGCGAGGTGCGCTCGTCACTCCTCGACTATGGGCGTCAGGACCTGAAACTGCAGTTGAGCCACGGCAAGGGGATCCTCCTCACATCACACGCAGGCCTAGGACGGCTTCGCACCTGACGGCTCCGCCTTCGCCGTAGGAGGTTAGTCCGTATATCTCAGTTCGTCAATGGCAGATCGTGGTGGGTGCAGGCGAGCACGGGTGCCTTCTGCGATGACCACCTGTCGCCGGCGGCACAGCTCAAAATGTTTACAACCTGAAGCCCTTGGTAGCTTTTCCAGATTGCTCATGCTGGCATCCCGGTGGCAGGTGTGCGCCGGCGCCTTCTGCGAGGACCACCTGCCGTCGGCGGCGCAGCTCACGGTGCATTGCGCCCGCTTCCAGGCCCTCGGCCAGGCGCAGCCCAAGCAGGTGCATGACTCCTTCACAGTCCATCCGACAGGGTTTGCATTGCGGAGTCTCTGGCCTGCCGAACTCTCACGCTTGGAAATACAGGTCTTGTGGGATCGCTTAACGCCAAGGGAACGCCGCACTCGACTTGCATCCCAACATGCTGTTGCGCATTCGCTGGTTTTTACTCAATTCGCCTGCCTGTTCTTCCCATCTGTGCTGTCTTTGTGGATGACGCTGCAGCAGGAGAGGCACTGCAGCACTGCACGCGTGTGGCACGCCCGATCAACCTGAATCCTGACCCTTTGCTGCCGTGCTACCTGCAGGCATGCTTCGTCATGTGCAGCCCGCAGTGCAGGGAGCTGGCAGAGCGCATCCCCGGGACACTGATGGCACCGCAGCTGGGACTGCCGGAGGAGGCAACCTCAGACATCAAGCAGCATAATGGGCGGACCGCCGGCGGCAAGCGGCCAGCGGCGGAGGACGCGGATGCAGGTTCTCTGACGCTGACGTCCCACATCTCTAAGAAGCGGCGCAACAGCAGCGGCGGCGGCAAAAGTGTCGGCGGCAGCGTCAACAGCACCAAGAACGATGGGAAGAGCGGCAGCGGCGGCGGCGGCAGCGTGGGCAAGGGCTTGCGCGCGGGCGGCGGGCGGAAGGCGCCACCGCTGCTGCCGCCGGCTTCCACGCCGGCTGCCGTCAGCAAGGTGCAGCCTAGCTATTATCGCTCATTCCTGACCCGTGCTCCAGAACCCCTCTGATGCTGGCTGACATGCTGCCTTCTGCGCCTGACAACACGGCTTTCGGGAGTGGCGGAGTTCTGCCCTGATTGCTGGCCCTTTCGCATCACCTGCAGCTGGCTGTGGCTAGCTGCAGGACATTTGCGATGGAGACCAGTAGCATCCCTGATTGATTGCAACACACACACAACATACCTGCACACAATGTACCTGCACACAACATACGTGCCGCTGCTAACAGGTGGAGGCAGCCGGCAGCGGCGCAGCGTTGCCCAATGGAGAGCTCCCGGCCGCAAATGGCGTGCCGCTGCTGTCGGGTCAGCCGGGCAGCCTGGCGGCGCGCGCGCGGGCGCTGCTCGAGGTGCGAACAACCCAAGTTGTGAAACCTTACGCACAGCAGTCCACACTGCGTTTGGGGACGCGTGGAAAGCCACAGGTCACCACGGCTGCATTCTCCCTCTGATACCTGTGCACAGCTACCACATCCTGCCGCCAGGCGTCGTGAGTGCAGCAGTGGCAGGGCAAGAAAAATGCGCTGAGAACGTGGCACATGTTACCTTGATAGCCACACCTCATCCGCACTTGACAGATGTTTCTGTTTTGCCGCGCAGGCGCCGCCGCCCGCCGCGGGGCCGGGGTCGGCGCTGCCGGTCACCTGTGCGGCGGCCAGCGCCGCGATCGCCGCCGCGGTGGCCGCCTGCGCCGCGTCGCCGCTGCCAAACGACCCCCGCCGCCCCTCCAAGGGTGCGTTGCGTCCCGATGACTTGCCCGAGTCCACTGAACACTCAGCCGCCGCGGTGGCCGCCTGCGCCACGGCGCCGCTGCCGGACGACGCCCGCCGCCCCTTCAAGGGTGCATTCCTTCGACTTGTTTTCGTGGACTTGCGCCAGTTCCCTGACCATGTAGCTGCTATGTCCGCCGCTGCGCCGCTGCCAGACGACTCGCGCTGTGCCGGCGAGGTTGCGCTTCATCACATGGCCATGAATCCTTGAAGATGCTCGTGCGTTGAACGGAATTGTTTGTCGTTGGACACACAGCTGCTTCTTGCCGCCGCTTCTTTTTGGCCACGGGCGGCTCGTGGTGGCTGCAGTGCAGCGCCTTGTCAAGCACTCGGCGCTTTGCCAGAGAGCATTGCCTCGGCCTGGTGCCTGCCCTGGCCTGGCTGCTCTGCCCTAGCTCAACTCGCTAGACATAAGCTGCCGACTCGTGTGCTGCAGGTGGGCTGCCGAGGCGGCTGTAGGCGTCGCTGACATGCCAAATGCAAAAATCTTTACACTTGTCGTGGAACATCGCTGTGAGAATCGCTGTGTTCTGTGTGGCGGGTGGGCGGCTGGGGCGGCTTGAGGCGGCGATCCTGGCGGCGCTGGACGCGGCGCCACCACATCCGCGCTTGACATGTCATTATACACGCAGCTGCTCAACAACCGCTCTGCCATGATCGTCGTCCTGCGTTGCAGATGGGCTGCCCGGGCGGCTGGAGGCGGCCATCCTGGCGGCGTTGGACGCCGCGCCGCCGGATCCCGCAGCGGGGCGCGCTATCATCAGCCTGTTCAAGCTGCGCGCGCAGCTTGCCGCGCTGCCGGATGCTGCCCTGTCGGACTACGCTGCCTCGAAGGTACAGTTTGAATTGGGAACACTGATTCAATGCAGCAATCGAAGGGGATCAACTCATGCAAAGCTGCGTGCTCAGCTCGCCGCGCAGCCGGACCCGGCACGCTGTGAGCACGCCACCTTCAAGGTGCGCCGCCCGCTGATGCCTTTATCAACCATAAAGACGTCGAGAGCTTGAACATTGACTTGAAGCTGCCATCAGCCTGTTCAAGCTGTGCGCGCAGCTCGCCGCGCCGCCGCATCCGGTGCTCTGTGAGTACGCCGCCTGTCGACACCCGGACCACTTCTGATCAACAGAGTAAGGTTCAAGCTCGAATCATAAGCCATCGTCAGTCTGTTCAACCTCCGCGCGCAACTCGCCGCGCTGCCGGAGCCCGCCTTGCCAACTATGCGGTGTCAAAGGTGTGATCCTCTCCTAGACCATACATCCAATCTCAAAGTCACCCAGCAAAATAGCAATCCTAGCCCTGCCAGCTCCCGCCCTTAAAACAGGCCGTCTCAACGTGGGACATGGCAGCAGCAGCGTTGCCATGAGTCAAAAAATGTCGCCGCGCACCGCGTGGAGATTGAGCAGAACTCTGGAGTACCTGGCCAAACCTCATTTAATCGTCGTGACATTTCCTTGTGCAGGACGACGAGGGGCGGCTGCAGCTGCCGGTGGCCATCAGCCGCCTGGCACCGCCTGGTACCAAAGCTGACCTCCTTGTGAACCTGCCCAGTGTCATTGATTTCCGTTACAATTCCTTGTGGCAGGACAAGGAGGGTCGGCTGCAGCTGCCGGCGGCCATCTGCCGCCTGGCGGCGAACGGCTGCCTGTCCTGGCGCAACCACCAGAAGACCGCCATCCAGGGCCCAAGCAGCAGGAGCCGGCAGCGCCCTGAAGACGGCCTGTAAGTTCGATTCAACCCTGCGGCGCCGCTGCCGTCAGTGCCATGAGGAGGGTCAGCGCGCCTGCGGCGCCGCCGTCTGGGGGGTGGCGCGGCCGCGTGCGACCTGCCGTCAGACGCTGCCGCCGCGTGCGGGCTGCGGCAAAACTGCGGCGGCTGCTGCGGACTCCAGGGTCTCACGCGCTGGGCCGGCAGCGCCCACCCATGTGGTGGGGTGCGCCGTCCACGGGCGACGCCCCTGAAGAAACGACAGAAGCAAGACCGCCGTGGCTGCAGCGGTAGACGTTCGACAGGCGCGACCAGGAAGCGGCTTTTGAGGCGGCGCCGCAGCAGGCAGCCTGTTGCCACCGGCAAGCCGTCCGATTCTTTCTTGCAGGCTGCCAGCCAGCCTGCACGCACAATATTACCGGTGTCGTCTGCACACTCCGGGGCGACGTGGATTCATCAGGCAGTTGCTGCTCTTAGCGTTGCTGCATCTCTGCGTAGGCTACGAGTACTGTAAGATCCTGGCTTCGTTTTGCAAAGGCTTGTGCGCCGCCGTCAAATGGAGCGAGTGCTGCGCTGCCGGCGCCCGCGGCAACGCGCCGCAGCAGCGGAACTGCACGTTGGTCCACACGTTTAAACGCTTCTGCGCAATTTGCAACTTGTGAGGAATCTGTTGTGATGGACAGAAGGCGTTCTTCACAACTTGTGTCTGCATCTGCTGACCACAACACCGTTTCAAACTAGACAGCAACACAACGCTGCTGGACAGCATTCTCGGTCAGCAGACAAAGACGAAACGACACCAATCTGAGACCAAACACCATGAACAGACTACATAAACAGACATAGGCCTCACTTGAGCAAGGCAATTCAACTCCTCAGCTGCTAACAAAGCTCAGCCTCTCGCCATAGTAGCTGCCAGCACCGCTGCTGTAGGCGCAACGCATCGCACGTGTGAGTTGCTGGAAAGCCACCCTGCTGCTGACACAAGCGACAGGCCAGCATGAGCTTCGAGGCAGTGCACCTTGAAGACGGCTATCGATGAAAGGTAATGGCGGCGCCCCAGGCGGCGCGTAGGTTCATCGCCGCGCAGCTGCCTGCATATCGGAAATGCACGAGCTCAACTTCATTCACACTCCACTACAGCGCAGCATGTGACGCCAGGAGCGTGTGGGGATGGGAAACGCGGGCGGCTGCGGGGACGTGGCGACTCAATTACGACAGAAGCGCTTGCAGCGAGTTTTGCAGGTCCCTGCCTGAGATCGGCAGCTGCAGCATGCCCATCAACGCAGCGGCCGCCAGGCTCTTGGAGGTGACCCGCGTCTCGTCCTCGTCTTCATCCTGCATAGAGACAGGAAAACTACTCAGTGGCAGGGAATACGCGGACATTACATTTTGTGCCAGCTCCCGGATGAAATATTGCAGCCACTGTCAGAAGGTGTCCCAGTGCGCGCCACACGCATGTCCGCCTGGCTCGGTTCACAGTAGAGACATCAACAAGTTCAAAGCTGTGATGCAGCAGCCCTGGCTGAAAGGCACATGTAGCGGCAGCCGCACACAAAAACACACACCTCGTACTGCAGGCGACCACTCAGCGGATTGGCCAACGGGCCGTCCAGGCTGTGGCTGCGCAGCCACTGCTGCCGGCGCCGGCACGGCCGCCCAGAGGGTTGGCGTACGGATTGTTGCTGAATGAGCCGCCGCGTTCGCCAGAGCTGTCATCGCCGGAGCGGCCGCCCAGCTGGCAGCCGTAGGGCTGGCCGCCGGCGGCGCCGCCGCCGGCGCGGGCTCCCAGCGGGCGGCTGAATGGGTCCGCGAACACCTTGCTGTTAGCCTGGGCCGCGCCGCCGCTGCTGGAGTCGCCCTCTGCCGTCGCGGGCACAGCGGCCTGCAAGAGAGGTGCATTGATGAGGTTCATCGCAACGCGCCGATGAAGTTTTATGTTTCTCGGGGAGAGCAGCATAGTGACCCCCATGGAGACGGAACCATCATGTCATCGGTCTGACGCCGCAAGCGATGCCGCAGATGCTGGCCTGGGTGGCGCAGGCCTTCACTGGAAGGGTTTGGCATTGAATAGATGCATAGATTGATGCTATTGAACTGGTAGCGCTGCGGTGCCATTCTGTGGGCCTGTTGAGCTGACGACAGGACGGTGCAGGACGGTGAGCTGTCAAACACCAGGTCGAGCCACCAGGTCGAGCCACCCGCACGAACATGAGAGCAACCTATTGCACGGCGTCAGATCACTACCGACGCAAGTTCTCTAGCTCAGTCTGAACTGTAGTGCTGCGGTGAAGCTGCCCTGGGCGGCTGACGAAAGGCAATCTCACCCGGTCTCGAAGCCCGGGAGGCGAGCCCAGCTGGCCACCGAGCGCCTGCTGTTGGTTGATCTGCGGGCTGAGAGCAGCCCTCCGGCATGCTGCTGATGCGAAAGCACGCGGTAGCGCTGCCTGCGAGGCAGTGCAGCGATTCCGGAGCTGAGGCGGGCACGGGCCAAAACATGCGTTGCTGCACGCCATGGCAACCGTGAGGCATATGGCTTTTCATCACGTCCGAGCTGCGAACAATTGTATGGGCTCATCGCTGCAAGTCTGCCGGCAATTTCCAATGAGATGTGAGAGGACTCTACAAGAGGTTGTGGGAACAAGATCTCCAGCTCCTTGCCTTTTGGGCTGCTCCCTTTACAGGCCGTCTTTCGCCTGAAGTCTTCTCTGTGATCGTTTGATCAGCCCTTCTTCGCCTGCTCGATGCTGGAAAGACATTCTTCCGTGAGTCTGTATTGAAGGACACCAGACGCCCCACAGCTGCCGTGCATCAAACATGCAATTGGACAGTTTCGGCGGTGCCGCCGTGCAGCAAGCAGGTGCGGCTGCGTCAGAGATGAAATCTCCCGTTCGCAAGTATTCCTTACAAATTGTAGAGATGATCAGGCACATGGTGACAGTCATTCGCAATGAAAGGAACAGTCTGCAGGCATGCACGTGGCCTGCATCAAACAACACGTCTCAAGCGCTACAGCTCGGGCAGATCGGTTCAGGCCAGATGTCATGGAGGTGTCTGAGTGGTTCGAGGCTACCCGGCATGTGCGCGCACGCTCGCAATGTGAACCCCTAAAGAAACTGCGGCGGCGGCGGTCGAATTTTCGTCTCCCCTGAGAATCATGTCGGTACGGCTGCGGAAGAGAGGATCTAGCTAGGACGAGGCCCGATACTCAGTACTCTACAGCGAAAACAGTTGTACGTCGTCCGTCGCGCAGGCGACTTGCCCCCCAGGGTGTGGCGCCCGGGGCGGCTACGAGGGATCAAAAGAATGCTGCTAGCCGGCTAAACCGAGGCTGGCGAGGTGCGCCCCAATGAACTGGGGCGGCGACTGGGGGCTGGGATGGATGTGGCTGCGAAAGCTGTCGCCGGCGCGGCCGCGCCAGTCGCCCAGCGAGCGGCGCGGCGAAACTAACACACTGCAGCTGGGGCACCTTGCTTCCCCTTACTTGCATCGCTCCCTTTTCGTTGGCGGCCGCCACAAAGCGCGGACTGCCTCAGAAGCTCTCCTGCTGTGGCCGCTGGCGCGCTCGCAGGCGGCGTCCAGTCGTGGTCCTGTAGGCGGTGGAAGGGCGGTGCTCGGCTGGCGTGCAGCGCGCCGGGCGCTTGCAAGCCTGCGCACACATGACAAATGCAGTTAGGCCAGGAGGGCCCATGGCCACTCCGCACCAGCAGAAAGTGTGCACTCACAACCTGCATGACGCCAGAGCCAAGCCTCCAGTGACTCCAGTCACACTGCTAATCTGCAAAAAAATTGCAAGATACTTTACAGGGTGGGCATACCTTTTCACCGTCGTCGTTGCTGGGGGATGGGGATGTCGCCGGCCGAGTCCGACGGCAGCAGCACCGTGTCTGTGAGGTACATCAGGCTCATGCCCAGCTTCTGCGGTTCGGACAGGACTGCGTCGTTGGACGAGCCGAGGCCGGTCGCCACCGTCTGCGCAGCCGACAGCAGCTGATCAGAATGATGTACACAAAGAGGCAGACCTGTCGAGGAGCACATGCAGTGTAGTTGCAGCCACGCTGCGACCTCAAGTGACACCGCACAGCATGCCAGCAGGAAGGCAGGGTCGCTGTAACGCGTCGCCAGGCCGTGCACCAGGTGTGTGCTGGTCACGACCAGCAGAGCCGCTGCCACATGCAAGGACTGCCGGGTGATGTCCCCCCGCGCCCGGCCCCCCTTCGCCCCATGGCCAACACTGCATTCCCGCATGCACAAAGGAAAGACAGCAGGTGCTCGCTCACATTCGACCCCGAAGCTGAGAAGGTAATCGGCAGCTGGTCGTTATACGCCGCCCCCAGCAGCGTCTGGATGGACTGCTTTGCCAGCAGCCCTGCCGGGGAGCCCTCTGCCTCCACGTCCACGCCCGCGCCGCTGATCATGTTGTACATCATCAGCGAGCCTAGCTTCTCGCCGTCCACCTTGGACGCTGTCGCCGGGTCAAGGTTGATGCCTGCAAATATACAAATCAACAAATCATATAGGTGCCCGCGCCGCTGATCATGTTGAGCGAGCCCAGCTTCTCGCCGTCCACCTTGGACGCCGTCTCTGGGTCAAAGTTGATGCCTGCGATGGCACGCTGTTAGGTCCTGCTGCTGTGCGTTCATGCGCCGCGGTGCGGCAGTATGGGGCGGCAGCGGCGTCTGCAATGCAACATATGCTGTCCTGCGTGTGGATGCACGGCCGGTCCACAGTACGCAGTCCATACTGCGATGAAGCAGAAAGGCAAGCAGCAACCACAAGCTGGCCAAGCAGCAAATGCACAGATTGCATTCGGCCAGCCGGCGGTCGGCGCAAGCAGTCACGAGCTCTTCACTCACCGAGCTTCCCGGCTGCTGCCTGCCATGCGCTGTCTGTGGCTGCGAAAAGGACGATGCCGGCTGAGGGGTTGTCGCCAAAGATGGCGTCTGCCTGGGCTAGTTGCACAAATTTGGCCACTATCGTGCGCGCCGCGTCGGACTTGAGGTAGGATTGGATGCCCGCCGCCTGCGAAAGAACAGGGGGGCGGGGGGTCGGTGATTGAATTTGTGCGTGCCGCGCAGCAGGCAGAAGGCGAGTCTGTCTGCTGAGCACATGTTTCAAAACATTTCAAGCATGAGCAGCATGTTTTGGCCACAGCTGGCTTCGCTTCGGGGACAGGCGCGGTCAGGCATGACTCTGCATCCTGATGCTGTATAGGTCTTGCTGCTCGTGAAACCACCCCTAGCTCGTGTTACGTAAGTCTGCCGCATGGTAGTAAGAATGGCACAAAGCGCGACGCGGCTGTACTTTTTGCGGCTCCGAACCTCGCAGGCGACATGAGCCGCGAGCGCACAGCAGATCGGGTCCAGGATGAGACTGCAACTGCTGCCAAGGCCCGCGCCGTCCTCCCGAACGTGCATGCTTCGGGAACCGATGAGCGTTAGCAAATGACAGCCAACGTAGCCACCGCCCGGCAAGTGCCGGGCAGGAGGAGCGTTTCATGGCTGTGCAGTCATCCCCCGCGTGCAGACGATCCTCAAGCTGACAAATTTTCGTTGGCGCGCGATACAGGCGGCGTACGCGCAGGCGAAAGCCGAAAGCGGCAATACACCAAGCGCCACCCAGACAGCATGCGCCGCGGCATGCTGCTGCAGTGCCCTGTCCCAGCTGCTCGCAGGCATGTCGTAGACAAATCATTTGCCTTCTGGGCATGGCGACCGCCCAAAGTGTCAGCCAGGGCACCCCACGTCTGCAGTACCTGAAAAGGTATTTTTGCAGGCACCCACGGTTGCACTGGGTTGCGGACCGGCGTCACGACGCCACAGGGGCATGGGCAGGTGCGATGGGAGTCCCAGGCGCATGCAACACCTGCAAAACCGCTCGCCTGTGGCGCTTTTCAAGCTGCAGGACGGGCCATGTACCGCTGCGCAGTTAGCCAATAGCACCGCGTGAAGGCGAGACGCGACTGATGCTGGCTGCTAGGCCACCATGCAGGCTGCTGTGATGCAGCACAGGCCCGAGCGCAGCGTGCCCGACCCCCGTTGAACGTGTGAAGTAAACCCAAACCAGAGGGCCGTGACAACGTGGCAGCGCCGCATGCTGCCGCCCCGCACACTAGCCGTGTGCCCCAGCGCCATTGAAGCTGAGCGCTGAATAGGCTGCCGAGCGGGATCATGCTGATGACCGGGGGTGACCGCTCACCTGTGATTGTCCGCAGGAAGCGGCGACCAGGGCGAGCACGAGCAGCACGCAGCTGCTGTAGGCCATTTGGGGCGTTGACCAGAGGATGCTGCGGTAGCACGCCCGTCCTCGCGCGGCGGTCGAGCTGGGTGGAGCGGGATGGAGGCGTACTGGCGTCAGCACCAGATTGGGCGTCGTGAGATTACTTTTCGGGAAGCCAAGCACGAAGCACGTGGCGGCCCAGGGAAAGGAAGATTTCGGTTTGTTAACGACCCCTGTCTGGCAAAGCCGAAAAGGACGCTTTGAGGCTTTGAAAGGCCTCATAGGGCAGCCTGCTCTCGACCACAACTTGGCAGAAAATCTAGTTCTGTAGTTCTTGCTACTGGCAAGAAGATTGACCGGCCATGTGCCTTCGACCGCAATATTTCTGGCACAGCTGAAGGCCGGGCAGCCAATCTGTTCGGGCAGCGGCCAGATCGTGATGACGCCATGCAGGGAGCTGTGCAGACCACAAGAAAAAATGTACATAGTGTTACAGCTTCCCACTGTCTCCCCCAATCCAGCCAGACTTCGGAACGAATGGTGCCTTATGATCATGCAGACCCCAGCAAGCTGCCGCCAACAAACCGCAACGCCTTTTGTTCCTATAGTGCCCTCACTCCGGGGCGCCGTCACAGCTCCGAGAGCAGCAGCCGGCGGCGGCGGCCCTTGTGCGGCACCCGCGAGATGGTCATGCTGTGCACCGACTTGTGCTCGTCCGACAGGATGCCGAAGAACTGCAGCTCCAGCGTCTCGCTCATCAGCACCGCCTGCGCGCCGGCGTGGTGCTTGTCGAAGGGTTTTCTCAGCATTGTGATGACACAGACACAGCAGCGCCCGCTGGCCTAGGTCGGCCTGGCAAGAGCACCAGCAAGATAAAGGCCAGACCAGCTGCCATGAGCGTCAGTGGTGGACTGACAAGATAACTGCAAAACTACGAGCATGCATTCTGAGGGCCTTACCTGCACGAAGCCGGAGCCGTAGTACGCAAACTCCGACTCCTTGACGCCCTCCCGCACCGGCCGCACCTGCGCATCACCATACACAGACATATTCAATTTCGGATATCAGGCCCTGACGCAACAGGTGGCGTGCAAATAGGCTGCTGACGGAACCGCACGCCGGCGGCGCGGAAGCATGCTGGAGCAAGCAGGCGATAGACCTAACGATACATAGACACAGCCTCTGCATCGCCGCTGGACAGCGCAGCTCAATGTGCAGCAAAAAATGCAGTGGAGGGGCGGCGGCAGACCAGCGACCACCGCGCACGGAGCTTGCCGCCGCTCAAGTTGCACATACCCTACTGAAGCTGACGCTCATGCTCATGGTGAGCAGCCAAGGGAAGCATGTGCTGACCAAAGTGGACCTGGGACCTGGCGCCGCTGATGCTGTAGTCAGAGCCCCGCTCCTTGGGCACCGCCATGTAGAGTTCGGGCGGCCAAATCTTGTGCAACAGCGTCTTGTTCACAAGAGAACCCTGCAGGAATGTGTATCTGGCATTCCAACATGCAGCACACCTGGGAGCCGGCGCCGCTGATTATATAGTCGAGGCCGGGCTCCTTGGCCACCGCCAGGTGCTCCAGGTGGTGGTCGTGCCCGCTAAAGTACGCCTGCGCCAAGCCGAAATTATGCGTTGGGACTGCTAGTATGTTATTTGCAATTCAGTGGGCACCACCAGATGCTGCAAGTGGTGGTCGTGCCCGCTGAAAAACGCCTACAGAATAGTGACGTGAGCAATCCTGGGAAGGGCGTAAGCTTGGAAAAGACACGCAAGGTTGTGCTGGGCAAAAAGTGGTGGTCGTGCCCGCTGAAGTACGCCTGCAAAACTGCATCGAGGATTGAAGTTGGGTGAAATTTTGGGCACGAACAGGTATGCCCGGTGGTGGTCATACCCGCTCAAGCACACCAGCGCCAGCGGCGTTCAATTGCTGGTCTACCAGGGTCGCCACAGCAATGGAGCGGGGCAATTTCATGGAACGGCCTGGTGGTGGTCGTGCCCGCAGAAGTTTGTCTGCGCCGTCGCAGCCGGAAGTTGATTGTGAGTTTCTTTCTGTGATCTTGTACGGCAAAATTGACGCAAGCGGCTGTGATTGAGGCCTGTGCGCATCAGGCCCATCCGGATGAACTTGCGCAGCAGCTCCACACACTGGTGCCGCTCGGCGGTGTCACCATGAAGGCTGCTGCATCGGTTTGATTTCACTCGATATCCATTTGATTCGTCCTAATCGCAGTAAGCGAATGACAAACGCACCTGCACCCGGTACTTGCGCAGCAGCGGCTCCACATACTGCTGCAGCTCGGCGGTGTCGCCGTGCAGGCCGCCCGAGGAGTAGACCGGGTGGTGCCCCACCACCAGCTTCCATTGCGCCGTCGAAGCCGCCAGCTTGGCTTCGAATTCCTTGAGCTGTCCGCGCCAGCTCTGCTCGTGCAGCCCGCCTGCTGGGTTCACAACACACGTGCACGTTTGCAGCAATTTGGCAGCTTCCATTGCACGCTCGAGACATCTGATTCCTTCAGCTGCCCCCGCCAGCTCTGCTCGTGCAGCCCGCCTGCGCACAGACATCAGAATTGCTTTGGCTTGGCTGACGGCTTGCATCCTCGACTTCCTTCAGCTGGACCCGCCAGCTCGGCTCGTGCATCCCCGTGCACGCGGGCGCGCAGCTCACAAAACAGCTGCCGAGCCTGAACAGGTAAGCTGACGCTACCTTGCCAGACCTCTTGACAGGCAGCCGCCGTCAGGCAGGTATTGTACGAGTGGCACTGCACTCACACCTTCCTGGTTGAACCAGGACTCATTGCGGTAGGCGTCAATGAAGGGGCTGGTGTCGATGAAGAAGATCTCCGCCTTGCCGTCGCCGAGCGGCACCTGGAAGGTGCGGGCGCAGTGCCACCGCGGGTCCCGCGTCCGCAGCCCCACATCCAGCTGCGGCGCACAAAACAAGGTTGAGGTGCAGGTGTCAAGACCGAGACATCAAGAGGGCGCCTCAACAGAAAGGCGCGTCTGCAGAGTTTAGGTTTACTGCTGCTGCTGCTGCTGCTTTAGGGTTTGCTGCTGCTGGGCAATGCCGCCGACAGCTTGGCGCCGGCAGCACGCGGCGCGCGATTCATGGGTTATCGCAGAGGCTGCTGACTCATAGGAATGCCTTCAACACTCACTCGCACCTGGTGCAGCGGACTGTAGTAGCAGTCGGGGTCGGCCGCCGGGCACTTGGCCGGCGCCTTCAAGTTGCTCTCCCCGTAATCGTGGTTGCTGCACGGCGACAGAGAGCGGCTCGTTAGTGCTTTGGCCGTCAGCAACATCCTTTGACTAATAGCCAATCAGCCAGCGTGCCAAGACAGCGTTGCAGGCAGCTCCCAGTAGGGGTGCGATCCTGGCAGCGGCATCTACATGTCAGCAGCATCGCCATGGCCATGCATGTCCAAGTAGCTTGGCCCTGCAGTGACAGGCGATGCCTGCCTGGCTAGACTGCCGACTGCAGGCTCAGGGAACATGGTGCAAGTGCGTACCCCAAGACGGCGTGCCAGGGGATGCCCTTCAGACTTGTCGCCGAGTACACGTCCACGAAGGACGACCGGAATAGGTCGTCCTGCACCGACGACAGGCCCGCTGCGTACGAGCAGCCACATGAAAGGCGTCGATGCTATGGGCTGGACCCAAGCATGTGCAAGTCTCGCCATGGGCTGTCACGGCTGAAATGGCACACGTCATACCAGTATCTCGCTGTTCATCGCGATGCTGCGTCGTTGACTGCTCCACATCCATCCTAGCGGTTTCGGATCCGGTATCATGTCCAACCGGCGCTCACACTCGTAGAAATTGTCGCCGGTGGAGATGACAAAGTCCGGACGCGCATCGCGCGCGACGGCGCCCATGATGGTGGCGACGTCGCTCTGGTTGTGCAGCCCCTGCCGCCCCCAGTCCCTGCGGAGCAGAACACAAATTTCAAGTGTCTGTCGGAACACCTTGCATAGCAGTGTGCGTCGCCGATAACCAGGGTTTAGGCTTAGTACACCAGCCTGCGCCGGCAGCGGTTGCGCAGCTCCGGGCTTGCGCGGCCTAGAGGCGTGCGCAGGCCCGTTTGCGAAGCATGCCAGCTTAGCGCCGGACTCTGACGACAACTCCTTCGTTCTTCGCGGTGAGAGGTGCCGGGCGGGCACGCGCCACCAACAGTCGCGTCGCCTTAATGAGGAGTGATGTGCTTGCACACGTCTGCAGAAGCCGCTCACCCGACAATCAGAAAGCGGGCGTAGGTACGGTGCGAGGTGTCGGGCAGGCGCGCGCCGCCGCCGCCGCCCGCCGCGAGCGCCGACAGCACAATTAGCAGCAGCAGCACGCCGCAGGAGCCGCCCGCGATCCACTTCCATTGCACCCACCGGTCTGCGTTGGCAAGCGCACGCACAGATGATGTAGGGGACCTCTCAACTGTAAATCCTTGTGTTGCTATGAAGATGATGACTGGGGTCATGCCGCGATGCATCAGCGCCTATGCTGTGCAAGAGCGGTCAAGCTTGCAGCAGGGCTCATTATTGAAGTTGAGGAAGACATTGGCGAAGTTTGAACGCAGCCCACTTTGGCGCGCGAACTGGTTGCTGCCCGGCGCCGCGCCCGCGCTGTGCAAGCCGCTGCCGCCGCTGCTGCTGGCGCTGGCGTTGAGCCGTTGGCGCTCCGAAGCGGACGCGGTCTCTGGCGCCAGCCCCGGGCTGAACGCAAAGTTGTTGCCGCCTGCTTGGGCGCACACAGTAACTTTTGTGTGTGGTTGTTTAAGACCAGGTTGGACAGTGGCTGGCTTCCTGGTTCCTCTCAATTCCCCCAGGCAGCTGCGCAGGCGCAAGCCGTACCTATGTTTGCGAGCAGCAGCAGCAGCCATGGAAGGCAAATGCATCATGCGTGCGACACCATGAATATGTCTAGTTGCAGCAATCATGTGCGCACCTGGATCCTCGGCGGATGCGAGCGCCAGCTCGATGTCGACATCAGCCCGGACTGTCTGTGCGGCGTGGTTGCCATTTGCGGCCGGTGGCATCGCCATGCTGCCCGATGACGTGTCCTGTTTAGTCTCGCTTGGCCGACGCTTTTGCGTCCAGGATTGTCACAGCAAGCTCCTGCTGTGCTGCTGCTCCCCCCGGGGAAAATTGCGCCGCGGTGAAAGCGGACTGGTGTGCCTATATCAGGTGTGCTGCAAGCAGTCTTCTCTTCCTGTTTCGAGGCTTGCCCGGCACGGCAGCTGCCGTTGGCGGTCTCAGGCGGCTGCAGCAATCAGCGGCTGTTGAGACGATCGTGGGCCGAGCAGTCTGTGTAGATGGCCCTCCACTAGCGAGTTGCCACTGATGTCGAGCAATTTGCAGGCATCTGACCGCCCACGAGTAAAAGGGCAATTGTTCAACTTGCTCAATCGGGAAAGTCCGATGCTGAGCTGCGAAAACCTGCACGCTACGCTGCGTCGACCGCGAGACGAATATAGGTCGAGAACGCCAGCAACGGAGCACGATACAAGTCGAATGCTGCAATATGTAGTGTGAGTCCTGAGCAGCCCCACAAAACGGACGAAGCTGCAGGCGTTTTGTCAGCGGCAATCGGCACACGATGCAAGGGTAGTAACCATCAACTCCTGTGGCGAGCTGCTGCTGCTGGCCGATTCTGGCCTCTTCGGCACAGCAGTAGCGATACTCTTCAACCGGAAGAAATGCTGCAAGTTTATTATGCGAGTTCTCGACTCGGCCATGCCCCGGGGCACGTGGTCAACTACGCTTCTACTGCTTCCAGCATTCCAGGGTGTGCGCAAAAGCCGGGACGGGGTAGCGTGCGTAAGGAACACTCTGGATCTCCGCAGTGACCGGCCATATATGCAATCCCGTCCTGCAAGCAACTATATGTTCAGCGTGACCGGTTGGCATCCTTCTAGTAGAACCTGCGCGATCGAAATTCTGAGCTGCCAAATTCGGGCCGAACTGTCAGCCCACTCCGGGACGAGTGCGACACACACGCAAGCATGGCGCGAATAGGCGAAGGAGACGAGCGCTGGATTGTCAGTGTGAGATCCTGGTCCTGGACTTTGCCATGTATCGATAGCATGACCTGCATTGATCCACAGACACCCATGAGGACGCGCATGCAGGCAGGCAACAAACGCTAGGGGAATCTTGGTGCTGTAGCGATCGTCGTAATCCTAACTGCAAAAGGGTGATGTGATGGCTGCGCCATAGACAGTCCCCTCCTCTCATACAGAGCAATGCATCACTGCATGGCTGACGGCCGAATGCACATGGCGGCGTTCTCATTTGTCCTACCAATCCCCGCCAATTCCGCCCTGCAGGAGCGTGCGGACGGCACAAACGTCGGCGCCTGGCACTGGACGGAGAAGGACGTCTCCAGCTGGACGAAGCAGCGGCTGGGCGAGCTGCTCGGCGGCCTGCAGCTGTTTTCCGATGCCAGCGGCTCGGCGGCGACCCTGGAGGTGGAGTCCGTGGAAGGTAAGCGGGGAGTGGGTTTGTGCAGCGTGCGCCAATGCACTGAGCGGCGACCTGGCTGCCACAATCGTAGCATGGCTGCCACAGCGTGTACGGGATTCCAGAACATGGTGGCGTACCGCTCCCAGGGCTACGATTCCAGCATCCTTGCTATCCCATTCCATTTATCGACGCCAACGTTGTCCGTGCTGCTTGTGCAATTACTAGCTTTATCGTGCTGTGCCTGCCGCAGGCGACTCGATCATCAACGTGCGCAAGGTCAAGCTAATCGCCACATATGAGCTCGCCGTTAGCGTGGGCTACCGCGGAAAAGCCGCATGCGCGGACGGCGAGGTCCACGGCGCCCTGAAGCTGCCCTACCTCTCCGAGGTGGGTTTCGCCGCTAGGCGAATTTGCCTGCCAGAAGGATGGTGTTACCATGTGAGCTCGTGTGCTGGCTGTGTGCAGTCGCACGAAAATTCTGAACCCTGCATCCTGCAGGAGAATCACGACGAGGACCCGGACATGCAGATCCTGGTGTCAACGGATGTGCCGGGCGCCGCTGCCGTGAAGCAGGGCATTTACGCCAACCGCAAGGTGCACCACCTGTTCGCCATGAAACGTCTTGTGTTCAGTTATCATAAATGTAGCCAATAGTCAGCTGCCTTTCTTGCCGTCAATCTGGCAATCATGCCAGTTTCAAGCTGTCCTTTCACCCTGCACAATATCGCGTGCTGCCCTTCTTTCTGCCACTGCGTGAGCGACGGCCAAAACCCTGCGCCGCCGGTATGGAGAGCAGCTCGCTGGTGGCTCGTGCAACTGCTTGCGTGCTGTGTGAGGGGGACCTCATGACCACCGGGCGTCTTGCACCAAGTGTTGCTGACAGTGCCGCTCGACACACGCGCAGCTGGTGTTCGAAAGGGTGGCGCAATTTGTGAGGGAGCTGCGCGCCGGCGGCCCGCATGCGCCCGGCGGCGGCGCGGGCAAGGCGGCGGCGGCGCAGCAGCAGGGTGGTAGTGGCTGTTCGGCAGCCGCTAGCAGCGCGGGGCCGCAGGCTGCCACTGGCATGCCGGCGACGGCGCCTAAGGCGGCCGCCAAGCCGGCGCCCGCGCCGCAGCCAAAGGTACCTACAGGCACTCTGACAGATGCATTGCGGGATTTGCGGCTCTATTCCGCTGCAACGTACTTCAGTCGGAGCAGAACACCAGCGTGAAAACCAACGCGGAACTGCTGCTGAAGCTGCTCCTGTTGATGAATGTCACTGCCCTTGGACAAGACATGGCAGCCAACGCAGCAACACGCTGGCGACGGCACGATGCTGTTTGCAGATCAAACACGCTCCGGGAACCTCCTGCAGTACTGCTACCTCATCTGCAGATCCACAATTCGCACGATCCGTCCCGCAGGTGGCGATGCGGGATGCAGACGACGGCGCAACGCAGTCCCTGGAGCTGGAGGAGCGCTTCTACGCACGCCCCGCCGACATCTTCGAGGTAGAGTTGAACACTACACATTCGGACACCGGCTGCTCCCAAATCTCCAGAGCAGGAGGTGTGCTTCTATGCACAAGCCCGCTGTCTTCGGAGTGCGGAAAGGGTCATCTTTAGTGTTTTTGATCCTTGAGGTGCCTTCCACAGCCAAGCAGAAGTTCATCTGCATGTTCTGATGACTAGCAGCATTGTGCTGTACAACCGGCAAATCCCTTGCATCGCAGGGTGTGTTTGTGGCACGGTGACAGAGCCCGTGTAGACCCTCGCGATGCACGTCATGTGCTCTCGGAAACTACAAATGCTCTTCCGAAGCCAATTTCCTCGTACTGCAGGCGCAGCCAGACGAGCGGCGGCTGCGCGCGTTCACGCCGTTGCAGATGATACTGAGCAATCATTGAGAAAAGTATATTTAGGCATCACTCGTGCCCCGCAGGCGCTGACGGACGAGCGACGGCTGCGCGCTTTCACGCAATCGGAGGCGACATGGCAGCTGCCCAATCGACTGCTCCAATTGGATTTTGTAATCCGAACATCAAATGTTGCTATTGCATTTCCCCAGGCCCTGACGGATGAGCGGCGGCTGCGCGCCTTCACGCAGTCCGAGGCAACGAGCCAGCCGGCGCCCGGCGGCGCCTTTTCCATGTACGGCGGCTCCGTTTCGGGCAAGTTCCTGGAGGTGGACGCGCCGGCGCGGCTGGTGCAGGATTGGCGCATGAACAGCTGGCCCGACGGCGCAGTATCGAAGGTGCGAAGACATTCACAGAGGCGATTTTGTCACTCTTCTGCCCGCTTGCAAGCCCTCAAGCGTAGCAGTGGCGCATGAACAGCTGGCCTGACGGCGCCGTCTCCACAAGGTGCGGAGACAATTCAGGAGACACATCGTGCTCGGATTCTGTAAAGTTCAAGAACTATCTCCCCCAAATCGTCCAAATCGTCATGTATGGCGGCTCTTTCGGTCAACTTCCTGGAAGCTGGACGCGCCGACGCGCCTGGCGCAGGAGTGGAGCATGAACAGCTGGCCCAATGACACCGTGTCAAAGGTGCGGAGACATTCAGATTCTGTGCGTTTCAGATTCCGTGAGATATTGGAGTGCATTCCCTAAAATCCTATTTCAAAGAGGCTCCATTTTGGGCAAATTACTGGAGGTGGAGGTGCCAGCGCGCCCGGTGCAGGAGTGGGGCATGACCAGCTGGCGGGACGGCGCCGTGTCAAAGGTGCGCAGACATTTAGTTTGTCTCCGGTAGAGATTCTGCAAATTTCCAAAGTTGTTCCCCAACTTTTCTGCATGCAGCAGCGCCGTGGCGCCTGGTGCAGGAATTTCGCATGAACAGCTGGCCCGAAGGCGCTGCCTCCACGGAGTGTGTTCTTGCATCATATGACTTCTGGAATTCGTCAAATCAAAACGCAGCCTGTAGGTGACCATCACGCTCGAGGATCCGGACACAGGCACACGGTGCTGTGGCCGCGCGCATCATTTCACCGTTCGCAAAACAGCACAAACCTCTGTCGAACAACGACAGAATAGCAAAACTTTCGTATTGCAGGTGACCATCACGCTGGAGGAACCGGACACAGGGACCACGGTGCTGCGGCTGCGTCAGACGGGCATTCCACGCGAGGACCGCTTCGGCAACGGCGACGTCAAGCGCTCCACGGAAATCGGTAAGTCGCCAATTCATTAGGGTCTGGGGTCCACAACATTCCCTTCTATTCCTTCTTACAAGAACGGGATTGGGAATGGCCCCACCGAGATTGGTGCGCCATTTGAGAACTGCCGATTGTTGTAATGGTCAACCCTGCTGCCGGCAGTGTGCCAGCCTGTGCCCTGCGGCAGGGTCCTGTCGCCATGATGCTGGGGGTCCTGCATTGCGTATGCCGCAGAAAGATTTGCACCTCGTGGACAGCATGGGCGTGGGGCTTCAGATCTAACTATTTGGTCGACATCTGCCATTGATCCTTTAAACTTGGGCGCAGGTTGGCGGGAGCAGATACTGCGGAAGGTCAAGGTGGTGTTTGGCTACGGGATGTGAGGCGTCGAATGTGTTGAGATGATGATGCGCGTGGGAGTTGAAGTTCTATCTTCCATTGCCGAATGCCGTTGTAATACAACAATTCTACTGTAATAAAGATTAGCTGTACCTGATACGCGCCAGGCTAGACTCTGCCTTGTGCGTATGTTACTGTCGTAGCACTCCCTGTCTTCGTCAGCTCCTTTTTCCACACATCATTTGCAAGGGTGCAGCCTCTTGTTTCTCAGAACAGCGACCGGCTGGACGGTGTAGTCGAACAGGATGACACGGGGGTCCAAGAAGTGTCATGGTGCATGTCAATGTAGTGTCATGGTAGTATCACGGATCTGTCAATGCTTGACGGCTGCCGTGACACTGCATTGACATGAAATTGACACATTCGTGACATGCTGCCGTGACATGCAGGCTGTCATGCTCAAGTGTCAATCACGTGTGCATGTCATGGCCGAGTGAGGTGTCATTGAGTGTCACTGCGAGCTCGCGAGGGGACTGTGACAGAGGCGTGGGTTGTCATGAGAGTGCTGTCATGAAGCTGTAATAGCACAGTCAACACATCAACCTACAACTGCAGTCCTTGACAACTCCCAAACAAATGTTCTGCGCGACGTCATCGACCTCTATAGACTTGACACTTGCCGTCAAAGACAGGCAGCAACGGTGCCAACCACCAGCCGGCCTCGCATGAACAGGTTGTCCAATGTTCGAAGCTTGTTCACAACGACACAAAGCGGCGAGCCCCCACAAGAAGCGGCGGGCGCCGCCC